>Ga0335074_10003264_pt1 | contig 22083 bp, 21 predicted proteins | sample Lox_Sample_23_FD_206715 | JGI IMG/M metagenome (GOLD analysis project Ga0335074, IMG submission 206715) | Soil microbial communities from Loxahatchee National Wildlife Refuge, Florida, United States - Lox_Sample_2.3 | ecosystem: Environmental > Terrestrial > Soil > Wetlands | place: USA...
AGTGCACATCGGTACTTGCCCTTGAGCGCACACACGATCGCCAGCAAGCCGTCCACGACGAGCAGCCCGGAGGCACTCAGCCGGAAGTAGCGCTCGACCTGGTCCGCGTGCTGGACGCCGAACGGGCTGAAGCCGATCAGCTCCAGCGCGAGGCAGGCCGCGGTGAGGGTGACCGCCTCGACGGACAGCTCCCCTTCGCCGGTCCAGTAGACGTCCTGCAGATGCAGGATCAGCGCGAACTCGTCGAGCACGAGCGATACCCCGATCCCGACGACTACGCCTGCGAAGCAGCGCCAGCCGAGGTGATCAGGACCGCCGACGGCCGTGAACGCACCGACGATGAGCAGGATCAGGCCGGGTACGGAGTGATGGATGTGGAGCCCGGTGCCCGTGACCGCGTTGCGGAATGGTCCCCGCCCATCCCGGATCAGGCGCGTGATCGTTCGCGTGGTCACGAAGGTCACGAGATAAGCGAGGAAGCACAACATCAAGGGCAGCTTGCCGGCGGCGATGATGTCGCGGTGCCACCACTGATCCACCGCGCAAGTCTCTCCTAACGCCCCCGCGAGTCAGCGCCGCTCCTGTCGCAAGACATCCCGGACGGCGTCAGCCCTGCCGGCGGGCCTCGTGGTGGTCGTGCGGCCTCGGGATCGAGACCGGGCGCACCGCGGACGCGTCCAGGTCGAAGCCGTAGCCGAAGGCGCCGTAGTCGCTCACCGTGCGCGCCGCAAGCTGCATGCCGGCGGTCAGCGCGTCTTGCGGGGGCTGGCCGGAGACCAGGCCGGCGAGGACGCCGCCGATCAGCGCATCGCCCGCACCGAGGCTGTCGGTCACCGCCGCCGCGTGTGAGGCGGAGCGATATCTGGCGCCGTCGACGACGAGCTGAGCACCACGTGAGCCCTCGGAGACGAGCACTACCGCCGGGCCGAGAGCGGCCATCTCGTCGGCCAGCGCCGTCGCTGCGTCGGCAGACAACCGGCTCGCCGAGAAGCACGCGCACCAGACGTGCCCGATCAACTCGTCGACATATCCGCGCGGCCGTTCGCCGAAGTCGAAGGAGACCTTCGCGCGCGCCGCGATCGCGGCGACCTGCGACTCGAGCATCGAGTTGTCGCCGGTGTGTACGACGGAGAACCCGGCGAGGTAGTCCAGGTCCGAGTCGCTCAGCGTGATCCGCGACACGCCCTCGTCAGCGTTGAGAAACTCCCGGTCACCGTCGACCACGCGCACTTCGCACCACGCCGTGGTTCCCGCAAGCACGCGAAGATGGTCGGTCGCAACCCCTTCGCTGGCGAGTGACTGCCGCAGGATCGCGCCGAAGTCGTCCTGGCCGACCGCCCCGACGTACGCCGAGGGCTCTCCACTGCGGCACGCGGCGACGGCCACGTTGACCGCGTTCCCGCCCGGATACCCCTGACCCGATCCCAGGTAGATGTCGATGACGTTGTCACCGGTGCACGCGATCGACATCAATACTCGACTTTGTGCATGTACCGCCTCGTGTTCAAGTCGTGTCCGGTCACTGCCTCGAAGTGCTGCGCGATGCGCGATGCCAGCGCACCCAGCACCAGCGAACCGACCTCGCCGCGGTGGGCTTCCGGGATGCCCGGAAGCGCCAAGTCGGCGAGGTCCACTGTCCAGGTACGGCGGGCATACGTCTCGAGGAACGTGCGAGCCCGTTCAGCGATCGGGCGCGAGTGATCCTGACCCATGAACAGGATGACCTCGCTCTGGTCCGTGACCACCTCGAACGCGCCGTGGAAGAACTCGTTGGCGTTGAACGCGCCGGAATGCAGCCACTGCATCTCCTGCAAATAGCACATCGACAGGCAGCGTGCCACGTCTTCGGCCGGTCCGGCGCCGAGCACGTAGATCACCGGCTCGTTCGCGAGCGAGGTCGCGAGCTCCGAGAAGTAGCCGTCGCAGGTCGCGATCGCGTCGAGGATCGCGCCGCCGAGGCCCGAGTAGGCATCAAGGGCGGCGTCGTGTTCGCTTTGGGTTTCGTCGCCGCCGGCGAGTAGGGCGGCGTGACCGATCTGGGCCAGGTAGATCTGCTTGGGCTCCCACACCGTGTGCTTGCTGCCGTAGGTGAAGGCGTGGTCGGCACCGGTCGCGAGCGGGCTGTTCGCGTCGCGCGTGATGGCGAGCACGGCTCGCGCCTTGTGGTCGCGCGCGACCTCGATCGCTTTGACGGTCTCCAGCGTGGTCCCGGTGTGCGATCCGACGACGACCAAGGAGTCCGGTCCGAGCCTGGCCGGCGGTCCGTACACGAACTCGCCGGCTTCGACCCGGGATCCGACGACCGCTCGACCGCGGGCCGCCATGATGTCGCCCACCGGCGCGCTGGCGTAGAGCGAGCCGCCGCAGCCGACGAAGTACACAGTCTCTAGCTCGCTCGCCAGCTCGGCCATGACCGCGCCCACCTGAGCTCGTTGCGCGAGCGCGTGGTTGATGGTCGATTCCAGGTCGTCGGCAACGTCTTTCACGGGCACGGTTCGCTCCAGTCAACGGGTCGATCGATGGAAAAGCGGGGAGCGTCGCGACCCACCGACGCTCCCCGCACGATGTGCTACTTGCTCAGCGACCAGTACTCCGGCGTGATCCAGTAGCCGACGTTCTGCGGGGTGGTCCCCGACAGGCTCGTCTTGATCGCCGAGAACTGGTAGGGCTGCAGCGGCAGCCACCACACCGGGTTGTTGGTGTTCAGGAACTTCTCGTACGAGTACAGCGCCTGGATGTTGTCCGACGTCTCAGCCGCGGACATCAGGCCGTCCAGCTTGTGCGAGCAGTACCCGCCGATGTACGGACCGCCGCAGCCGAAGATCACGTTGCCGACCGGGTAGTCGATCGGGACGCCGTACTGCCAGCCGCCGAGGAAGTAGTAGTCGACGTCCCAGTTACACGGGCTGCCCTTCTTGCAGACCGTGTCGGAGAACGTCACCGAGTCGGGGACCGGCTGCTGGCTGATGTTGATACCGGCCTTCTTGGCGTCGCTCGCCAAGAGCTGCACCTCGATGGCGTCCTGGCTCACTCCGGTCGGGTAGGTGAACTTGAAAGCCAGCTTCTGGCCCGGCTTGATGCCCGCGCCGCACTGGCCGGCGCCCGTGCCCGGCTTGGCACACGTGTCGGTGCCGCCTGGCACGACGTTCCAGCCGTGCGACTTCAGCAGGTTGATCGCTGCCGACGTGCTGTACGGGTAGGCGTTGCCGTTCGCTGCCGGGTCCGCCAACGGGGTGCCGTTGACCGAGGGCTGCGGCTGGTACTGCGGCACCGCACCGTAGGTCGCGACGCCGGCACCGTGCAGCGCCGCCGTGATCATGCTGTTCTGATCCGTCAGGTGCTGGATCGCCTGGCGGATATACAGCTGCGAGAACAGCGGGCCGGTCGTCGGGTTGGTGTAGTTGAAGGAGGCGTAGTTCATCCCGGCCTGGGCCCACGGCACGATCGAGTAGCCGAGGTCCTTCACCCGGGAGTCGGAAGCGAGGTCGTTGAACGGTACATAGCCGTAGTCGATGTTGCCGCTCAGCAGCTGGTTGTACTCCGCCGCATCGCTGGTGAAGTTCAGGAACTGGACCGCAGAGATCTTCGGCTTGTCGGGCCCCGAGTACTTCGCGTTGGCTGCCAGCGTGACCTGGCTGTTCGCGTCATAGCTCTTGAGGTGGAACGGTCCGTCGACCACCTGCCACAGCGGGTTGTTCGTGTACGTCGACAGTTTCCCGGCCTGGCTGTTCAGGTAGGAGTAGACCGCCTTCGCGCCCGCCGTCGTACGGTCGTAGTTGCCGATCTTGCCGCTGGCCGAGGTCTTGTCCCAGACATGCTGCGGCATCGGGAAGATCAGGCACAGCTGGTTCAGCAGCAGCCAGTTCCGGCTGTACTTCTGCTTGAACGTGATCGAGAACTTCGTCGGGCTCTGGTAGGTGATGTTCGAGATGTTGTCCGGGAAGTAGCCGGGGACGTAGTTCGCGTAGTTGGACTTGTTCGCCTTCAGCAGGTTCATCCAGAACTCGACGTCGCGCGTCGTGATCGGCTGGCCGTCGGACCACTTCCAGTTCTTCATCGTGATCGTCGCGGTCTTGCCACCGTTGGACATCACCGGCGGGTTGGCCAGGCTCAGCGCCGGGTTGAAGGTCATGCCGCCCGAGGTGTCGCCGAACCAGTAGAGCGGTCGCCACATCTGCTCGACGAACCAGAAGATCTCCTGGGTCGTGTCGTCGGAGGCGGGGAACATCGGGAAGATGTCCACCGGCTCGGTGCCGGGCGGGTAGGCCATGGTGACGGTGCCGCCGGTGGCCGTGCCGCCGCCGGAGGGCGACGACGACGAAGACGAGGACGACGAGGGAGGGTTCGAGGAGCTCGAGCAGGCGGTGATTGCCAGCCCTGCCAGGAGGGCGAGAACGCTGACCCTCGCAGTCAGACCAAGCCGTAGCGACATGGCGTGCTCCAATCCACGTGTGGCGCCGCGATGTGAGAGAACGCTCTCTCAAATCCGATGCTCTGATCACGGCAGAACGGGCTGCCTCCCGTCAAGAGCCGAGCTCGGGTCGATAACAAATCGTTACCAACAGCCGGCGGGCGGGCGCACTGGACGCGAACTTCAGGCCAAATCTCGTGCCGTAGCAGGAGATTCCGGACAGGTCGCTCGGCGAAGCAGGGTAGTGGCGCTCCGGGATCACTGATCCGGCTGGCGTGGCCGGGGGACCGCGGGTATGGTGCCGACGTGCGAGAGCGCTCGCAAGCCACACCCGGCCGGCCGACCGTTGACGACGTAGCGGCGGCGGCCGGGGTGTCGCGGGCGACCGCGGCGCGAGTGCTCGGCGGGTACGGCCGCGTGAGCCAGGCCACGAGGAGCCGGGTTCGCCAGCATGCCGAGGCGCTCGGCTACACCCCGAACCGGCTGGCCCAGGGGATGGTCACCGGCCGCACCCAGACCTTGGGCTTCGTGAGTGCGGACATGCAGAACCCGTTCTTCGGGCAGACGATGCGCGGGTTCACCGACTTCGCCCGCAGCAAGGGGTACGACGTCGTCGTCGCCAACAGCGAGGAGGATCCGCAGCTCGAGCGGCGCGCGGTGCAGACCCTGCTCGAGCGCCGGGTGGACGGGATGGTGGTTGCGCCCACCGAGCTGCGCCAAGCGGCCCACCTGGACGACGTGGTCGCCAGCAGCGTGCCGATCGTGCTGGTCGACCGATCGGTGCGGGGTCTCGCCGCCGACTGCGTCCTGATCGACAACGTCAGCGCGGCACGGGACGCCGTGAAGCATCTGATCGAGCGCGGCCATCGCCGGATCGGCGTGGCGACGACCCACCTGCTCAGCGACGACCTGATCGCCGAGCTCGACGAGGCCGCACTAGACGCCCGGCACGCCCAGACGACGGTCGCGCGGGCGGTGGGCTATGTCCGCGCGATGCGCGCCGCCGCCTTGCCGGTCGTGCCCGAGCTGATTGCGAACGCGACGTACAACCGGCCGGACGCCTACCGCGCGGTCCGCGCACTGCTCGCCTTGCCCAAGCCGCCGACCGCGGTGCTCGCCGTCGACGACCTCCTCACTCTCGCGGCGTTCGAAGCCGTGCAGGACTCCGGTCTGCGCTTCCCTGGCGAGTGCACCGTGCTCGGGTTCGACGACCTCGACTGGACGACGATCGTGCGGCCGCGCCTCACCGTGGTCGCACAGCCGGCGTATGACATCGGGGCGACCGCGGCGCGCCGCCTCCTCGCCCGGATCGACGGTGACACCTCGCCCGCGCAGACGCTGCTCCTCGAAGCAAAGCTGGTCGAGCGCGAGTCGACCGCGCAAGCGCCGGTGAAGGCCGGGCGCGGCCGCCGGCCGGCTGCTGCACCGCACCGCAAGCGGACCGAGGACCTGGAGCCCGCATGATCCGCTTCCTCGTCAATCGGCTCATCCAGATGGTGTTCGTCGTACTCGGCGTGACACTGATCGCCTTCGTGCTGCAGAACCTGATCGCGACCGGCCCTTCGCTGGCGCGCGCGATCATCGGGCCGCGCGCGACCAACGCCCAGATCCAGGGCTTCATCGACCAGTACGGCTTGAACCATCCGATCGTGGTGCAGTACGTGCACTACCTCGGTCAGCTCGTGCGCGGCAACCTCGGCTACTCGTACAAGCTGAACGAACCGGTGCGCACGATCATCGCCAACGAGTTCCCCAAAGACGTGCTGCTGGTCGGCACCGCGCTCGTCCTGTCGCTGATCATTGCGGTGCCGCTCGGTATCTGGCAGGCGGTGCGGCGCAACAAGCTGGTCGACCACAGCGTCACCGCCGTGTCGTTCCTGCTCTACTCGATGCCGTCGTACTGGCTGTCGCTGCTGCTGATCGCCGTGTTCGCGGTCACCTGGCGGCTGTTGCCATCCGAGGCGCCACAGGGCAGGACCGTCGTGGCGATGATCGAGCATCCCGATGGCATCGTGCTGCCGATCCTGTCCCTGACGCTGATCAACCTGGCGCTCTTCAGCCGTTACATGCGCTCCGCCGCGATCGAGACGCTGGCGCAGGACTACATCCGTACGGCGACCGCGAAGGGTTCGTCGATGTTCCGGCTGCTGCGCCGGCACCTGCTGCGGAACTCGCTGGCCTCCGTCACCACGATCGTCGGGCTCTCGCTGCCGGGCATCCTGACGGCCGGAGTCGTGGTCGAGAACGTCTTCAACGTTCAGGGCGTCGGGCTGTCCTTCTTCACGGCGGCATCGACGTCGGACTATCCGGTCGAGCTCGGCATCACCGTTCTTGTCGGGCTCGTCACGGTCATCGGAAACTTGCTCGCCGACATCATGTACGCCGTCCTGGACCCGCGGGTTCGCTATGACTGAGGCGACCCTTCACCCCGAGCTCGACGCGGGTGAGCTGGTCGAGACCCCGAACCCGTGGGCGCTGATCGGCAGGTCGTTCGTAGAGAACAAGCTGGCCCTCGTGGGCGTGCTTCTCGTCCTGCTCATCGTCGGCTTTTGCTTCATCGGCCCGCACCTTTACCACACAAACCAGACCCAGCCGAACCTGGTGCAGCTCAACCAGTCGCCGTCGGCGAAGCATCCCCTCGGCACCGACTACGTCGGGTTCGACATCCTCGGCCGGCTGATGGTGGCCGGCCAGAGCTCGATCGAGATCGGGCTTGCGGTCGCCGTCCTCGCAACCTCGTTCGGTGTGTTGTGGGGGGCGGTCAGCGGATACTTCGGCGGTGCGCTCGACTCGATCATGATGCGGGTCGTCGACATCTTCCTCGCGATCCCGGCGCTGTTCATCTTCATCTATCTCGCCACTGTGTTCCGGCCGACGGTCGGGCTGTTGATCCTGGTCGTGTCGGCCCTGTCGTGGGTCGGGCCGGCCCGGCTGGTGCGAGGCGAGACGCTCTCGCTGCGGGTCCGCGAATACGTCCAAGCGGTTCGCGTCATGGGCGGGTCCTCGACGCGGATGATCTTCCGGCACGTCGTACCGAACACTGTCTCCACGATCGTGGTGAACGCGACCTTCCAGGTCGCCGATGCGGTGCTGATCCTCGCGACCTTGAGCTTTCTCGGCTTCGGCCTGCCGCCTCCGGCCGCGACGTGGGGCGGCATGCTCACCAACGGTACGAACTACCTGTACGACGGTTACTGGTGGGAGATCTATCCGGCCGGCGTGATCATCGTGCTCACCGTGGTGGCGTTCAACTTCATCGGGGACGGTCTGCGTGACGCCCTCGAGGTCCGGCTTCAGCGGCGCTGAGGCGTCGACGACAACGCGAGCGAGAGGGTATGCCAGCAGTTCTCGAGGTGGACGACCTGCACGTCAACATCCGGCAGCGGCGTTCGGTCGTGCACGCCGTCGACGGGGTGTCGTTCACGGTGGGTCGTTCGGAGATCGTCGGCCTGGTCGGGGAGTCCGGGTGCGGCAAGACCATGAGCGGGCTCGCCGCGATGCGCCTGCTGCCCAACGGCGGACATATCGACGCCGGATCGGTGCGCATCGGCGACACCGACGTGCTCCGGCTCACCGAGCGGCAGATGCGATCGGTGCGCGGGGACCAGATCGCGATGATCTTCCAGGACCCCATGACCAGCCTCAACCCGACGATGACGATCGGAAACCAGATCGCCGAGGCCGTGCTCCTGCATCGGAAGGCGACGAAGGCGGAGGCGACCGAGCGGGCGACCGAGGTGCTGGAGCTGGTCGGCATGCCGCGGGCGGCGGAGCGGCTCGGGCAGTTCCCGCATCAGCTCTCGGGCGGCCTGCGCCAGCGCGCGATGATCGCCATGGCACTCGCCTGCGACCCGCAGATCCTGATCGCCGACGAGCCGACGACGGCGCTCGACGTCACCATCCAGGCGCAGATCCTCGCGCTGCTCCAGAAGCTGAAGTCCGATCTCGGCATGGGCATCCTGCTGGTCACCCACGACATGGGTGTGATCGCGGCACACGCCGACCGCGTGCTGGTGATGTACGCCGGGCGGATCGTCGAAGAGGCCGAGACGGTCGCGCTCTTCGACCAGCCCCGGCACCCTTACACGAAGGCACTGCTGCGCTCGATCCCCCAGCCGGACCGCCCGGCGCAGGGTCTGCTCTACAGCATCCCGGGCACCCCGCCGAACCTCGCGGCCGAGCTGACCGGGTGCCGGTTCCGCCCGCGTTGCCCGAACGCGCTTCCCGAGTGCGCCGTGACCGACCCACCGCTGGTCGACGACGGCGACGGCGACGGCCATCTGTTCGCGTGCATCAACCCGGAGCCGACCGAGCGGCCGACGGCCGGGGCGATGGCGTCACCCGCGGCCGCGGCGGACCAGGCGCCGACATCCGGCGTCGAGCCCCTGCTTCGGGTCGAAGACGTGGTGAAGGAGTTTCGCGTCAAGCGTGGCCTGTTCAGCCGCAAGGCACGGACCGCGCACGCCGTCTCCGGGGTGAGCTTCGACATCTACCCGGGGGAGACCTTCGGCCTGGTCGGCGAGTCCGGTTGCGGGAAGAGCACGGTGAGCCGGCTGATCGTCGGCCTGGAGCGGCCGACGTCGGGGACCATCACGTTCCACGGGCTCGACGCTGGCGTGCTCGGAGCTACCGGGCCGCTGGCGCGGCGACGAGCGGGTGCGGCCGAGCTCCGGCGAGATCTCCAGATGATGTTCCAGGATCCGTACTCCTCGCTCGACCCACGCATGCGGGTCGGCGGGATCGTGCGCGAGCCGCTGGTGATCCAGTCGGTCGGCAGCTCGCACGAACGAACGCAGAAGGTCATCGAACAGCTGCGGGAGGTCGGCCTGCCGAGCCGTGCGGTCGAGCTCTACCCGCACGAGTTCTCCGGCGGTCAGCGGCAGCGGGTCGGTCTGGCCCGGGCATTGATTCTCGAGCCGCGTCTGCTGATCGCCGACGAGCCGGTGTCGGCGCTGGACGTATCCATCCGGGCGCAGATCCTGAACCTGATGCAGACCCTGCGGCTCGAGCACGGCCTGACCTACCTGCTGATCTCGCACGATCTCGGCGTCATCCGGCAGATGGCCAACCGGATCGGCGTGATGTATCTCGGCAAGATGGTCGAGATCGGGCCGGCCGAGAGCGTCTACACCGGACCGGCGCATCCCTACACCGCCGGGCTGATCGAGACCGCCGCGGTCGCTGACCCGCGCCGGGAGCGCGCTCGGACGCGAGTGCCGGTAACCGGTGAGCTGCCTTCGGTCTTCGATCCGCCCTCGGGCTGCCGGTTCCGTACCCGGTGCCCGTTCGCGCAGGAGCGCTGCGCGGTCGAGGAGCCGGCCATGCGGCGGTTCGCCGACGGTCACCTCGCGGCCTGTCATTTTCCGCTGCGCGAGCCGGTCGGCGCCGCGGACGGAGAGGCGTCCGATGTTCAACTTTGACCCCGAGCGCTACCTCGCCATCCAGACCGGCGCGGTGCGGGTCGCGCAGGACGTGGGATCGGTCGTAGCGGACCGGCTCGATGCCGGGTGTGACTCCGTCATCTTCGCCGGATCAGGCGGCGCGGGCCTGTTGATGGAGCATGCCGCGGGCGTGATCGCGGAGCGGTCCCGGATCGACGTACGGGTGATCCGCCCGGCCGAGCTGATGACCCTGGGTAGCCCGGTGCTCGGGCCGTCCTCACTCGTCGTCGTGCCGTCGCGGTCGGGCACCACGCGCGAGAGCATCGAGGTCGTCGACTACGCGCATGCGGCGGGCGCCTTCGTGCTCGGCCTCGTTGCCAATGAGGGCACTCCGGTTGCGGACTCGGCGGACCGTGCGTTCATCAACTTCGCCGAGGACGACACCTCCTGCGAGTCGTTCTATCTCCAGTCATTGGGCGTGGCGCTGTCGTTGCTCGCCCACCGTGGTGACTGGCCGGATGCCCGGACGGTGCTGGCCGATCTTGCGGCCCTGCCCGACGTGCTGCTCGCGATCAAAGCCGCGGCCGAGGGACGAGCCGAACAGGTCGCGCGGCACCTGGCAGCATCGCCGTACCACATCATCACGGGTGCGGGCAGCAGCTGGCCGGAGGCCCACTACTACGCGATGTGCATCCTCGAAGAGATGCAGTGGATCACGACCAGACCGGTGCATGCGGCTGACTTCTTCCACGGCACGCTCGAGCTCGTCGATGCGGATGCGAGCGTCGTGCTGATGAGCAACGAGGACCCGACCCGTCCGTTGCTGGATCGGGTCGAGGCGTTCGTGCGCCGCTACACCGAGCATGTGCTGGTGCTGGACCCGGCGTCATACGAGACGGACGGGCTGTCGGGCGCGACCCGGTCGCTGATCAGCCCGGTCATCTTGGCCTGCGTGCTCGAACGCGTGGACGCTTATCTCGAACACATCCGCGAGCATCCGCTGACGACGCGGCGCTACTACAACACGGTCAGCTACTGAGTGGGCGAGCTCGTACCGGTGCAGCGGCAGCTCGACGGCGCAGGCTCGTTCTGCGCAGTGATTCTGGACATGGACGGGCTCATGCTCGACACCGAGATCGTCGAGTTCCGTGCCTGGCGCCGCGCGGCACAGGACTTCGGCTGGTCGCTGGAAGCCGAGGACTACCTTCAGCTGATCGGGAAGACCGATCGGGAGTCGACGGCGATTCTCGCCGGATGGTGGGCGGCGCGGCCTGGCGAGCGCGGCGACCTCGACGCAGTCAGGGAACGGGCCGAGCAGTACGGCGGTTCCGAGCCGGCGGTCAAGGACGGCCTGCGCGAGCTCCTCGACTGGGCGAGCCGTGAAGGCGTTCCACTCGCCGTCGGCAGCTCGAGCACGAGAAACACGATCGTCGCGCGACTTGCGTCTGCACGATTGGCGGATGCCGTGCAGGCGATCGCCGGCGGTGACGAGGTCGTCAACGGAAAGCCGGCGCCCGACGTCTTCCTGCTCGCGGCCGAGCGGCTCGGCTGCGAGCCTCGATCCTGTGTGGTGGTCGAGGACTCGGATCACGGCATCAACGCAGCAGCGGCGGCCGGGATGACGTCGTTCCTAGTGCCGGACTCGTCGATCCCACGCACAATTCCGCCGGACATCCGCGCCAAGGCCTACCGGACCTGCGAGTCGCTACGCGACGTCCTCGCCATCCTCGAGGCAGCCACACCCTCGCGCTGATCGGGCAGTGCCTAGCAGCACCCGACGTCTTCGCCGCAACCGCTCGTGCAGCAGCTCGCCGGGTCGCCCGCCCCGACGCCGGTCTCCTCGCCTGCGTCGGCGAGTACGACGTAGTGCTCCCATTGCTCGCCGTCCGGAGCGCCGACCCAGAACTTGTCCTGCACGGCGTAGCAACAGGTCGTCGTTTGTGTCTCACCGGTCGCGATGCCCGCGGCCGCAAGTCTGGCCTGATGAGCCGCGACGTCAACGGTCGCATCCACCTCGACGCCCAGGTGGTTCAGGTGTCCGGCCGCGCCGGGGTTCTCGATCAGCACCAGCTTGAGCGGTGGCTCGCTAACCGCGAAGTTCGCGTAGCCGGGTCGTCGCTTCGCGGGCTCGGTGCCGAAGAGCTTGCGGTAGAAGTCGACCGCTCGATCGACATCGTCGACGTTGAGGGCGAGCTGCACTCGCGACATTGCGTCTCCCTTGTTCGCGGGTTGGCTGGCGCTTCGACCTTGCGCCATTGCATCGACACCTGTCAATATAGATGAATGTCGAAACAAGCGACCGATGTCTTGGGATGCTGCGCGCCGATCGGCGCGGATCCGATCAGCGCGGAGCAGGCCGAGACCGTGGTGGCGCTGCTGAAGGCTCTCGCGGACCCGACCCGGCTTCGCCTGATGTCGCTCATCGCCGCTTCGGACGAGGCCTGCGTGTGCGACCTCAACACCACCTTCGACGTCTCTCAGCCGACGATCTCCCACCACCTCCGGGTGCTTCGGGAGGCAGGTCTGGTCGAGTCGGAACGGCGCGGCACCTGGGTTTGGTATCGCGCCCGCCGCGATGCTCTCGCCGCTGTCGGCGGGCTGTTCGCCGAGCGCCTGGTTCCGGCATGAGTCCGCTCGCCCGACGGTGCTTTGCCGAGTTCCTCGGCACCGGGTTGCTGGTCACGGTCGTGGTCGGGTCGGGCATCGCGGCGCAGGCGCTCAGCATCGACGCCGGCCTGCGGCTGTTGGAGAATGCCGCGGCGACCGCAGCCGGGCTGGCTGTGCTCATCGTGATCCTCGGCCCGGTCAGCGGGGCGCACTTCAACCCGGTCGTCTCACTCGCGGACCACTACCTGGGTCGGCGTACGAGGACGGGTCTGTCGGGACGCACGCTCGGCGCGTACGTGCTCTGCCAGACCGTCGGTGCGATCGGCGGTGCCGTCCTGGCCGACGCGATGTTCGCCAAGGCACCCGTCGCCTGGTCGCAGCACCGTCGCAGCAGTCCGCACCTGCTGCTCGGCGAAGTGGTTGCGACCGCGGGGCTCGTGCTTGTCATCTTCGCTCTGGCCGGTGCTAAGCGCACGAGTCAGGCTCCATGGGCGGTGGGTGCGTACATCGGCGGGGCGTACTTCTTCACGTCCTCGACATCGTTCGCCAACCCGGCCGTCACCGTGGGCCGGGCGTTCAGCAACACCTTCGCCGGGATCGCACCCGTCTCGGTGCCGGGCTTCGTGCTGGCCGAGCTCGCCGGAGCCGTCGTGGGGCTCGGTCTGCTGGCCCTGCTGTACCCGGCGGCGGGCGTGGCTGCGGACGACGTCGTCGTTCCGCAGGTAGGGACGAGCGCCCGTGCCTGACGGCCCGCAGGTGCTCTTCGTCTGCGTCCACAACGCCGGCCGGTCGCAGATGGCCGCAGCGTTGATGCAGCGGTACGCCGGCGGTCGGATCGCGGTCCGCAGCGCCGGATCGACACCGGCCGAGTCGCTGAACCCGGCGGTGGTCGACGTGATGCGTGAGATCGGGATCGACCTGGCCGGCGAGCGCCCGAGTCTGCTCACCACCGAGGAGGTCGAGGCTTCGGACGTGGTCGTCACCATGAGCTGCGGCGACAGCTGCCCGGTCTTCCCCGGCAAGCGCTACGTCGACTGGCAGCTTCGCGACCCGGCCGGCCTGTCGGTCGCGCAAGTGCGGCCGATCCGCGACGAGATCGACCGCTTGGTGCATCAGCTGGTCGACGAGCTGCTCCCCAAAGCCCCGCTGAACGTCAAGATCACGAACCGCGCCGCGGGGCATCCGTGAGGGAGCCGCCGCCGTCGCTGCACTCGTCGGTGTGATCAGGTTGAGGAAGCAATCGCGGCTCGAGGAGTTCTCATGCGGGTGTTCGTCACCGGGGCGACCGGCTGGATCGGTTCTGCGGTCGTCCGGCAGCTGCTGGCCGATGGCCACGAAGTAGTCGGCTTGGCGCGCTCCGACGACGCTGCCGACCGGCTGGTCGCAGCGGGCGTGAGTGCGCACCGCGGAGCGCTCGACGACCCGGACAGCCTGGCTGCGGGCGCTGCGGCGAGCGACGGCGTCGTCCACCTCGCCTACATCCACGACTTCGCCCAGATCGAGGCCGCGGCCGCCGCCGACCAGGCGGCGATCGAGGCGATCGGGACCGCTCTCGAGGACACCGGCCGGCCGTTGCTGATCGCTTCGGGAACGCTCGGCCTCCGCCCGGACGGAGTTGGCACCGAGACCGACCTACCCGGCGAAGGTCATCCTCGGATGAAGAACGCGGCGATCACGCTGTCGCTCGCCGATCGAGGGGTTCGCTCCTGCGTCGTACGGCTCCCACCCACGGTGCACGGCGACGGGGATCACGGGTTCATCGCGCGGCTGGTCGACATCGCGCGCGAGCAGGGGGTCTCCGGCTACGTCGGAGACGGCGAGAACTGCTGGTCCGCCGTGCACGTGGAGGACGCGGCGACGGTGTTCCGCCTCGGGCTGGAGCGCGCCCCCGCCGGATCGGTTCTTCACGCGGTTGCCGACGAAGGAGTGTCGATCCTTTCGATCGCCGATGTCATCGGACGCCAGCTCGACCTGTCGGTCGTCTCGGTCGCGCCCGAGGATGCGGCGGCGCATTTCGGCTGGCTTGGACGTTTCCTTGCCATGAATGCGCGCGCGTCCTCGACGCTGACGCGCGAGCTGCTCGGTTGGCAGCCTGCGCAGCCGGGCCTCATCGACGACCTCGAGGCCGGCCACTACTTTCGCGCGGGTGGCTAGGCGAAGCTGACGTCGGCGGTGGCGACGGTGCCGCCCTTGCGACCCGGGGCGTCCTGGTACTTCCAGTACATGTTCGTGTGCGAGACGACCTGCTGCGGCGGTGGCGCACCCCACTCGGTCAGGTCCTCGGTGGTGTGTGCGTCACCGACGAGCGTGACGTCGTAACCGCGGACCAACCCGCCGTGCAGCGTCGAGCGGATGCAGGCATCGGTCTGCGCACCGGTCACGACCAGCCGACCGACCCCGCGTTCGGAGAGCACCGACTCGAGCTCGGTGTCCTCGAAGGAGTCGCCGTAGCGCTTCTGGATCAAAGGCTCCGCGTCGCGGCGGACCAGCTCGGGCACGTAACGCCACACCTCGGTGTCCGGCACGAGCTCGTCACTGTTGTGCTGCACCCAGACCACCGGCACGTCTTCGGCTCTCGCCTTGTCGACCAAGGTGTTGATGTTCGCGACCACCTCGTCGCGGTTGTATGAGCCGTCCACGACGCCGTTCTGTACGTCGATGACGAGCAGGGCAGTGTTCGGCCGTTCGGCGAGTGTGGTCATCGATGCCTCCGCGGGAATATGTCCGATCCTTCCCACCATAAGGCGAGCCGATGACGCCAGCGGCCGCGGATCAGTGCCGGACCGACACCTTGATGACGGCGCTGACCGCGGGCCGTGCGGACGGCCCGAGATAGGCGAGGCGATAGGACGCGGTGGCCGTGGGCTTGAGGTGGAAGACGACCCGGCCGTACGCCGAGGTGGTGCGCTTGGCAAGAACCAACCAGTGGCCGTGGTGGCGGCGTTCGAGCCGCACCGTCGCGATGATCCTGGTGTGGCTCGGCCGGTACATCAGCAGACCGTGAAAAGCGGTCCGATGATGCTGCGGCACAGAGCGCTTCGACACCGTCAGCTCGAGCGCGGTGGCGTCGGTGCGTTGTGCGGCGCAAGGTCCGGCTCCGGCCGTTGCGCAGTCCGGGGGATACGGCGTCGCTTTCGGGATCAGATCGACATCAGGGTGGCCTTTGGGAAAGGTCGGGTTGGCGCAGGCCGCGATCGTGTCCTTCGACACGTCGACCCCGGGATCGGCCGCCTTCAGCGCCGACATCTGCGCAAAGGCGATGGTCACGAGCTTCGGCGGCAGCAGGCCGTAGCCGAGAACGCCGGCCTCGCGCTGGCCCTGGCATTCGGCCCGATCGAGGAAGTCCGCCAGTGACTGCCGCTTGGCTGTCGACATTCGCGGGTCGGACGGTGACGTGGGCACGTACAGATCGCCGAAGTACGACAGCGGATAGGAGCGCGGGTCCTTGTCGGCGTAGAGCGGCTTCAGGTTCGGCCAGGCGTAGTGCGGCGACGACGGGTTGGTGTTGACCGATGCCTTTGTCAGCGACAGCTCGACGTCGTACGCCGGTGGTGTCGTGAAGTACCCGGCCGGGTTCTCCACCGCGGCTACGGGCAGATCGTTGTCCAGTGCGGTGTTCGGCTCGTCCATGGCGATCGCGCCGTTGTTCGCCTTCTGGGCCAGGTAGTCGCCGATCGAGCTACTGCCGTCCAGGGCGACCTCGGCGCCTTGGCGCGGCCAGTACTGGCTCGCGTTGCTCGCCCCGTTGAATGCCCGCCAGATCGCTCGTTGTTCCGCCACCAGGTAGGAGGTGAACCAGTAGCTGGAACCCGAGCCCTCCGAGTGGACGACGGGCACGATCGGCAGTGAGGGCAGCTTGCGCCCGTTGTTGTCATGGGAGATCAGCGGGCTGTCCCAGTTGGTGATCCGCAAGGTGAAGATGTCCGCCAGGGTGAGTGGCGAGAGCCGCAGGTTGCGCACCAGCTTGCCGTCCACCTCCAGCCGGTACGGGAACGCGACGGCATCGGCGAGCACCGGCGCGGCGCCGTACACCCGGCCTCGGTCCGTGTCCTCCGCTGCGGTCTCCGGGTCGATCCCGAGATACGGCACGTCGGTGACCGCGAAGTCACTGGCCAGGTTCGCGTAGTCGTCCTTGCCCTGGCTCGAGCCGCTGCCGCTGTAGGCGACCGGAAAGCGGGGCTGCACGTCCGCGCTCCACTGGTCAACGGCTGCCGCTGCCTCGCTCGAGCCGGACCCGGTGACGGCGGCATCCGTCGTCGCGGCCGCGGGAGCGAACGGGACCAGCCCGAGCCCGACCGCGATCGCGCAGAACGCGAACGCGAACCGCCAAGGATGAGGCGACCGACCCGACACCACGGCGCGGACCGTACGGCGTCAAGGTGAACGCCAGGCGAACGACGGCCGCGGTCAGGCGGCCCGGATGGCCGAGACCGTGCGGCCGGGGAACCGGTGCCGGGTGTGGAGCAGCTCGGGCGGCGGAACCAGGACGACCCGACCCGTCGCGTGGCTCACGCAGTATCGGGCCGTGGCTCCGATCAGGCGTCGGCCGAACACCCGCCGGTGGCCGTATCCGACGACCAGCAGATCCTCCGGCGACTCGGCAGCCCGGACGAGGATCTGACCAGCATGCGATCGCACCGCATGCGGCGTCACCGCGATGTCCTTGGGAATGCCGCCGAGCGCCTCTTCGAACGCGGTCATCAACCGCTCGCGCGCCTGTGCCCGCCAGAAGTTCAGTAACGGTGCGCTCGGTGCGGCGCGGTAGACCAGCTCCCCGCCGGCCGGTGCCCACGCGAGCACGGGGACCAGCTCGGCGCGGCGGGACCGCGCCTCGTCCACCGCAGTACGCAGCGCCGCGAGACTGGTGAGCGATCCGTGCACCCCTACGACGACGACCCCTGACATGGCAACCTCCAAACCTGCTTCCGGCCGTTGCGGGGGATCGCTCCTGCGCCGGTGCGCGGGCCTCCGGGCGGCTCTCTGACGTAAGGTCCTGACGTAAGGTCCCGACGTAAGGTCCAAACTACCTTACGACCATGACACGAACGAACCCGGGGTTCGGTTCGATGCGGCTCGTCAATGGCCGTCGAGGATCGCCAGCGCTTCTGTCGGGGTGTTCGCTCGGAGCAGGTCGAGCGGTTCACTGTCGCCACCTCGGAGCTCCCAGCCGCCGAGGACCACGAGTGGGGTGCCGGTCCGGACGGCAAGCGCGATCTCGCTTAACGTTCCCCAGCTGCCCCCGATCGCGATGACGCCGTCGGCGCTGCGGACGACGAGGCCGTTGCGCAGCTCACCGAGCCCGGTCGCGATCGCGACGGTCACGTGCGGGTTGGCCTCGCTCCGATCGGACCCGGGGAGCAGCCCGACGCTCACTCCGCCCGCCTCGCTGGCGCCGCGGCAGGCAGCCGCCATGACACCGCCCAGCCCGCCGGTCACCAGGACGTCGCCGCGTTCGGCGATCGCGCGCCCGGTCTCGTACGCCCAATCGAGTTCCTCGGCCGTTGCGACGCTCGGACCGACCACCGCAATGTGGCGCCGCATGCGATCACCTGCCTGTCGATCTGTCGCCGTACCCGGTTGTGCACCGTACGCCGATCCGGTTCGGGACTCGGCAGTGGTTGCCCGCGACCGGCCTGGGGACAATGGCGCGATGCGAGCAGCCCTTTATAAGGAGTACGGCGCCGCGAGCGATGTCGTGCGCATCGAGGAGGTCGACCGGCCGGAGCCGGGTCCGGGCGAGGTGCGCGTGCGGATCGCAGTGTCCGCCGTGAACCCCACCGACTGGAAGAGCCGCTCCGGCGCGACGCCTCGGCCGATCGACGGCTTTCAGATTCCTAACCAGGACGGTGCCGGCGTGATCGACGCCGTCGGCGAGGGCGTCGATGCGGGCCGGATCGGCGAGCGGGTGTGGGTCTGGATGGCATCGGCCGGTCGCCGCTGGGGTACTGCGGCGGAGTACACCGTCGTTCCCGGCGAGCAAGCCGTCCGGCTGCCAGACGCGGCGAGCTTCGACCTCGGCGCGAGCATGGGAGTGCCCGCAATGACGGCGCATCGCTGCTTGTTCGCCGATGGGCCGATCGACGGCAGGACCGTGCTGATCGCCGGCGGTGCGGGTGCCGTCGGGCACTACGCGATCGAGCTCGCCAAGCGCGCCGGTGCCCGCGTCGCCACGACCGTCAGCACGCCGGAGAAGGCCGAGCTGGCGAGGCACGCCGGCGCCGACCTCGTCGTGAACTACAAGGACGGCAACGCACTCGAGCAGCTGAGGGACTTCGCGGCGCGTTTCGACCGCATCGTCGAGGTCGCGATCGGGCCGAACCTCGAACTCGACCTCGCGCTCAGTGACGCGCGGACGACGGTCGTCAGCTACGCCGCTGACGGAGCGGACCCGGTGCTGCCGGTGCGCGCGTGCATGACAGCGAATGTCACGCTTCGCTTCGTCCTGTTGTACGGCGTGCCTCGACCGGCACTTCTCGATGCGGTCCGGGACATCAGCTCGGCGCTGGCGGCGGGTGCGCTTTCGGAGCTGCCGGCGCACCGGTTCTCACTCGACGAGACGGCGGCCGCGCATGACGCGGTGGAAGCTCGCGCGGTCGGCAAGGTGCTGATCGACGTCGACCGTCGTTGACCGTCGTACCTCAACTGATCGGCCGCCGATCACCTCGGGTTCAGGTCATGTTCGGGTTGTGGTCGCGCACTCGGTTCACCCTGCGTCGTGGTCTACCGCGTGGCATCGACGTCGATGATCATGTCGCGAGGCCAGCAGGTTCCGCGCGGCACCGTGCATGCCTATCTCGAAGGCAGGCAGACCACGATCTGCGGTCGGGAGATCGGCAGCGACCTGGTCGGCTTCGAGTCGATGCGCTGGTCGGCCCGCCCCCTCGGCCTGGCTACGTGCCCGATCTGCTTCAAGACCGCGCGGTAGCCGCGCCGCGCTCGTGGAGGCCGGGCTCAGACGAAGTCGACGGTCTCGCCGCGCTCGAGCCGGTAGTAGTCGGCCCCGATGCCGGGGCCGTGGTCGCCGAGCAGGCCGCCGACCAGCGCCAGCCCGATCGAGTTCAGCGCGCCGTCGTGGATGGCGAGGGCGGTCTTCGGCGCGACCTCACGCACCCAGTCGATCAGCTCCGCGGTGCGTGACCACGGCGCATGGATCGGCAGCATCAGCGTCTCGACCGCCTTGTCCGGCACGGTGAGCGCGTCGCCCGGGTGGAACAAGAAGTCGTCGATGAAGAAGCCGGTGTTGGTGATCCTCGGAATGTCGCGGTGGACCTCGGCATGCCAGATCCCATGTGCCTCGACCGAGAAGCCTGCGGTCGTGAAGGTGTCCCCGTCGCCGACCACGTGCAGGGCCGACCCGAGACCGGCGAGCTTCTCGGCGACCGCCGCGATCGTCCAGATCTCGATGCCCGGGTTCGCCTCTACCGCACCGCGGATCCGGTCCTCGGAGAAGTGGTCGAAGTGCTCGTGCGTGATGAGGATGGCATCGACGTTCGCGACGGACGCGTCTTCGGTGTAGCCGCCCGGGTCGATGACGAGGGTTCCGCCGTCACCTTCGAGCCGGATCGCCGCGTGACCGTGCTTGACCAGTCTCATCGCTACTGCCCTACCTCGCTCCCGCTACGGGTCGGCGCGGCGGCGGTCGGGTGGACGATCCCCGCCACCACGATTGTGACTCAAGCAACGGCAGTGGCCTGCTCCGGACGGGTGAATTTCGGCGCTGCGGCAGGTCAAGCTACGCGGCGCGGTAGACCACGAACGAGGCCGCAATGTACTGGCAGGCGAACGCGGCGACCGTGCACGCGTGGAAGACCTCGTGGAAGCCGAACCACTTCGGGCTCGGGTTCGGGCGGCGGATCGCGTAGACCAGCCCGCCCGCGGTGTAGAACAGGCCGCCCACGGCGATCAACACGAACGCCGGTATGCCCACGCCGTCGATCAGCTGCGGAACGAAGAAGCTCGCGGCCCAGCCGAGTCCCAGGTAGAGCGCGACGTAGAGCCAGCGCGGCGCACCGATCCAGAAGACGCGGAACGCGACGCCGATCAGCGCCGCACTCCATACCGCCGCAAGGACGGCGATCCGGGTATCGCCGCGCAGCGCGAGCGCGGCGAACGGTGTATACGTGCCGGCGATCAGCAGGAAGATGTTCGCGTGGTCGAAGCGGCGCAGCCACGACTCCGCGCGCGGTCCCCAGGTGCCACGGTGGTAGACCGCGCTCGTGGTGAACAGTACGACGGCGGTCGCGGCGTACGCAGCGGCCGCGGCGGCGGCCGGCCCGGTGGGAGCGAGCACGATCAGCACCACACCCGCGGCGAGCGCGAGCGGTGATGTCACCGCATGAAACCACCCGCGCAGGCGGGGTTTCGCGTTCGCTACGGCATCGGTGGCGCGCTCGACCGCGCGCATTCCTGCGTTCAGGGCAGCGCTGGCCATCTCGCGGGGCTCGGTCACTGCCGCCAGTGTGGACCATCGCGCGGTTGGGGTGGTTCCGCTCGGGTGAACTCTCAGAAATAATTAAGTTCGGGTGGGCACCTTCGTAGGGATCAACGACGGAGGATCGAGATGAGTGACGACCTGTTCTGGCCCCCTTTGTCCGGTGGGGACGACGACGGCGATGCGAACCTCGGCGACCGGGAGTCGCCGACCGCTGCCTATCCCACCGCGCCACTGGGCGCGGGCGAGCCGACGTACGGCGGGAGCGTGCCAGCGGCACCAACGGGATCGGACGGGTCCGGCGGCACCGGAGGCCTACGCAGGTTTGGCGTAGGGGCCATGGTCGCGGTGACGGCATTCGTGTTCGGCGCCGGCGGGGTCGCCGTCGGCGCGGAGCTGATCAACCACAACGGCAACAGCTCGCCGGGCTCCAGCCTGTCCTCCAACCCGACACAGATCTCGCCGAGCGCGCTCACGACCGGGCCGCGTTCGTACGCGCGAATCGCATCGGCGGTCCTCCCGTCCGTCGTGTCGATCAACGTGACCAGCAGCAACGAGGACGACACCGGATCGGGTGTCATCCTGCAGTCCAACGGCTACATCCTCACCAACAACCATGTCGTCGCCGCAGCTACCGGCGGTAGTGGATCGGTGTCGGTCACGTTCAACGACAACTCCACGGCGTCGGCACGCATCATCGGCACCGACCCACTCGACGACCTCGCGGTCATCAAGGTCAACCGCACCGGGCTCAAGCCGGCCACTCTGGGCAACAGCGCCGACATTCAGGTCGGCGACCCGGTGCTCGCGGTCGGCTCGCCGCTCGGGTTGACCGGCACCGTCACCGCCGGCATCGTCTCGGCGCTCAACCGGCCGGTACAGACCCAGGAGGAGACCCAGCAGCTCCCGCCGAACTTGTTCGGCGGCGGCGGTAGCGGAAGCGGCAGCGGCTCGCAGTCGCCCACCCCGACGGTTATCGACGCCATCCAGACCGATGCCGCGATCAACCCCGGCAACTCCGGCGGCGCGCTCGTTGACGCCGCGGGCGATGTCATCGGCATCAACTCGGCGATCGCGAGCCTCAGCCAGGCGAGCATTGACGGGTCGCAGAGCGGCAACATCGGCGTGGGCTTCGCGATCCCGATCAACCAGGCGAGGACCATCGCGAACGAGCTCATGACGACCGGCCACGCGGTGCATCCCCTGCTCGGTGTGACGCTCGAGGACCAGACGTCGGCGTCCGGCGCCGAAAA
>Ga0335074_10003266_pt1 | contig 22082 bp, 19 predicted proteins | sample Lox_Sample_23_FD_206715 | JGI IMG/M metagenome (GOLD analysis project Ga0335074, IMG submission 206715) | Soil microbial communities from Loxahatchee National Wildlife Refuge, Florida, United States - Lox_Sample_2.3 | ecosystem: Environmental > Terrestrial > Soil > Wetlands | place: USA...
CCGCTACGGCGAACCAGAACGTCACGTTCCAGGTCACCAACTTCGACTTCACCGTCAGCGGCTCCAGCGGCGAGGTTCAGCTGCAGTTCTATGAGCCCGGCACCAGCAGCGAATACCCGCCCTATCCCTACTGCAACCTCACCGGCGACAGCTACTGCAACTTCACCCCGTCGGAGACTGGCACGTGGTCAATGGACCTGGTCCCAATCTCCGATGCTGTTGGCAGCCTGACCCTGACTTTCGCCAACAACGTGGCCACCCAGGCGCTGACCTCCGGCAAGGCCGTGAGTACGGCGATCAATTTCGAAGGGCAGGAGGGCGGATACACCTTCGCTGCTTCGGCGAACAAGAACGTTACGTTCCAGGTCACCAGGTTCGACTTCACCGCCAGCGGCTCGAGCGGCGAGGTTCAGTTGCAGTTCTATCCGCCCGGCAGCAGCAGCGAATACCCGCCCTACCCCTACTGCAATGTCACCGCCGACACGTACTGCAACTTCGCCCCGGCAGCTGATACCGGCGGCACCTGGTCAATCAAACTAGTCCCCATTTCCGGTGCTGTTGGCAGCCTGACCCTGACTTTCGCCAACAACGTGGCCACCCAGGCGCTGACCTCCGGCAAGGCCGTGACTACGGCGATCAATATCGAAGGGCAGAACGCCGGATATACCTTCCCTGCAACGGCGAACAAGAACGTTACGTTCCAGGTCACCAACTTCGACTTCATCATCGACGGCTCTAGCGGCGAGGTTCAGCTGCAGTTCTATGAGCCCCACAGCAGCAACGAATATCCCGCCTACCCTTACTGCAACCTCACGTCCAGCGGCACATGCACCTTCAAGACGCCAGTCAGCGGCACCTGGTCAATCACGCTAGTCCCCATCTCCGGTGCTACGGGCAGCCTTACGCTCAAGCTGACCTGATTAGAGATAGCGTCCGGTCATGGCGGCTATGCTGCGTTCAGTCGCCTTGGCCGCCGTGACCGGGCGTTAGCTAGCGCTCTTTCCCGACATCTGCGTGGCTGACCGTATGTTGCGCCGTGGCCCCGCCCCTTTGAATCACCACCTGCGCGGTGTGCCCCTCCGTCCCGCTGGCGAGTTCCTGCTTGATCAGGCTGGGCAGCGCAAGCTGTGCGCCGGTGATCTGGCATACGGCAGCGACAACAACGATGAGGTTGCCAAATTTTGCCCATGCTGACGGGGCCTTCTCCGCCTTGACCACGATGTCGCTGCGACGATTAAGAGAGCCAACTGCCTTGTCCAGTGCGTCTGCCAGCGCCGGAGACCCGTCGATCGGGAACGCGACTATGGCAGCCTCCATATCGTTGGCGTGACGCAGCAGGAAAGCCCGCAGTTCTGGGTCCAAAGCCGGGTCTGAGACCTCGTCTCTGAGCTCCTTGATCAGGCCGATGATACGTTGCAGTTCTTCGTCTTGAGGAACGTATTCAGGCAGGTGGCGGTGCAGCAGATCACTGCAGAATTGCAGCGAGAGCAAGATGGAATCATCAAGAGTGCCGACGACGGTGTTACCAGCGCTAGCGCTGTTGAAGGCATGCTTACTTAGCAGATTGCGAACCTTCGGATGCCAATTCAGGATCAGATCCGAGTCGTAGAGGGAGTCATCAAGGCTGAGAACTTGGGCCTTGGCCCTATCGGGAAGCTGAACTACCCGGGAAATCACTGGGGCGGCCCCTAGTGCGTCTGCATAAGACACTTGATATATTGCGCAGAGAGCCTTACTGAAATTATCGCCGCGCTCTTTCAGCTGCAAGAGCAGAACATGAAGGCGCCCAGCCGGGTTGTCCATATGCTTCATCACGGTAAGAGGTTAACACCCCGAGCGGCCTTTCTGGGCGCGGTCATGGCCTAATGGCTCGGTAGCGGGCCGAGGACGGATGCGAATGGCTCGAAGGAGTGAGCCCCGGACACCAGTTGCCCGGTGGCAGCCAGCGCACGTCGGCACCGAGTGCCGTACGCCGTAGCCAGTGCTCTTCCACTATGCAAATCGGCTAGGTGGTGGTTGGCGGCGTCTCGAAGTTGCATCGGGGTCCAGCGGCCCGGGCCAGTCTGCGGTCGAGCGTCGCAAGGCTCGATCCAAGGAATTCGGCCAGTGCGACATACCAAGCGTCGTACGACGTGACGCTGTGCCGTAGTGCCCACGCCCTTGGGGCGAAGGGTGCATACGGGAACAACTCCACCCGCAGGTCTAGGAGGTCCGCATGAGCCATCGAGGCGACATCCTGGGTTATTTCACCGTTCGCGGCAGTCCGGCGCAGGATGTTCGCGACTTCGACGGGCATCAGGTGGGGGGCGCTGAGTGGCTTAGACCCCACCAATGACTCCGCCCATCTCCCGGTCTCGCCCGTATCGACCAGTGCCGAGACGACGAGTGAGGCATCAATGACCAGCGTCACCGCCGGTCCTCGTCCCGATGTGTCAGGATCCGTTCCGGAGGCAGCACAGAACCCGTGGCCGACTTGCGCGCCCGAATCCGCGCCATGAGCGTCTCTGCCTCCGGCTGCCGGGCCAGTTCGACCAGTCGGGAACGCAGGTATTCCTGCAGGGACCGGCCCGTCAGCGCTGCGCGAGCGGCTAGCTCATCCCGGGTGTCGTCCGGGACGTCGCGGATTGTGATCGACGTGCTCATGCATGCATTATGCAGCTTGCTGCGCTAAAGTGCAATCGTACTGCGGGCTACCGGAGCACGGCCGACGGGCGTCGACGCTCCCTACGCCCGCCGGTTTATCCCGGTGACTACCCAGGCCCGGCCGAGGGCGCTGCAATACAAAGCCACAATGACAAGGACCAAAGCACGTTGCAGCCCGGCACTTTGAGTGTGCGCCAGGAGCGCTATGGCGAGGCCGAGTTGCACTGGGTAGGCTGCAGCCGAGAACAGCGCAAAGGCGATATTCAGCCTTCTGGCTCGAAAGCCGCGGGAGAAATTTCCGGCCCGCATTGCCCTCGGTATCAGCTGCCTGGTGGCAAATAGGCCTACGACTCCCATTGCCAGGCTTGCTAGCCCGAAGACGACTGAGCCCCCAATCAAGGCCACCATCGAGACCATGAAGATGTCTACCAGGGCAAGAAACGCGCTCCCGGCCAGCACCGTTCGCAATTCCCGGGTTTTAGGATTCTCGTCATCCGCGTTGACGACCGATACGGCGACGACCAGCAACCCCAAGATGGCAGCGGACGCGCCTGCGCTTGTGATGAAGAAGCTCTCATAGTGGTCCACCACGACGCCACCTTATCGGGCATCGGTGGCTATCCGGGTGAAACGTGTCCCAACCCGCCACGGGGCTCGTTGAGCTTCGCCCGCTCGCGCCAAGATAGCGTCCAGTTATGGCCGCCAAACTGCGTGAGATCGTCATCGACTGCAACGAGCCGCGACTGGTCGCGGATTTCTGGGGCCAGGTCCTCGGGTGGAAGGTCCAGGAACATCGAGGCGTGCTCTGGATGTCTGAGTCGGGAGACTGGCGAGACCTGAGTCTCGTCTTCGCTCAGGTCTCCGAGCGTAAGACGGTCAAGGACCGGATCCACCTGGACGTGAGCCCGGTCGGCTGCGAGCCCGATGACGAAGTGGCCAGACTCCGGGCACTGGGCGCTCAGCTGGTTGACATCGGCCAGCGCGACGCACCCTGGGTCGTGCTGGCCGATCCGGAAGGGAATGAGTTCTGCGTCCTTGGCCGCCGCGCCGACGCCACGTCAGCCTCCTGACCTCACGGAGGGCGTACGTCATCGCCCCGGTGGGCTTGCCGCGGAGATCAGCTCGCAGCCAGGACCGGGACTGGCACATCGGAGCCGGTGGTGGTGCCGTCGCCGAGTTGGCCGTTGATGCCGGATCCCCAGCAGTCCACGTGGCCGGTGGACAGCAGCGCACAGAAGCCGTTATCGCTGCCGATCACCGCAGCGGCCTGGCCGATCGACTCGACCGCGACCGGCACGTTGGAACTGCTGGAGGTCCCGTCGCCGAGCTCGCCGTCGAGACCGTATCCCCAGCAGTCCACGTGGCCGGTGGACAGCACGGCGCAGAAGCCATAGCCCTCTGTGCCGGCGTCCACGGTCACCGCGGTGGCCGTCTTGATGTCCTTGACCGCCCGCGGCACGTCTGAGTAGTCACCGTTGTAGCCGTCGCCGAGCTGGCCGAAGCCGTTGGCTCCCCAGCAGGCCATATGGCCGGTGGACAGCACGGCGCAGAATCCGAGAAAGCCCCCGGCGAGTGCGGTGGCCGTGCTGATGCCGGTAACTGTCACCGGCACGTCGGAGTTGGTGGTGGTGCCGTTGCCGAGCTCCCCAGAAGAGTTTGCCCCCCAGCAGTCCACGTCGCCGGTGGCCAGCACCGCGCAAAAGGCCCCTTCGGCGATGTCGGCGGTGACCGCCGTGGCGTTGCTGATCGTCTGCACCGCTACCGGCACGAGCGAGGTCGTGGTGCTGCCGTCGCCGAGTTCGCCGTCGAGGCCGTATCCCCAGCAGTCCACATCGCCAGTGGACAGCACCGCACAGAAGTCAGATGGCCCCCCAGTGACCGCCGCGGCGTTGCTGATCGCACTAACCGGGGTCGGCACCAGGGCATCCTCTTCGCTCCCGTTGCCCAGCGCGCCGTAGCTGCCGTTCCCCCAGCAGTCCACGTGACCGGTGGACAGCACAGCGCAGAAGTCAAGTTGGCCCCCGGCGACCGCGGTGGCCGTGGCGATGGTCTTGACCGCCACCGGCACGTCCGAGTTCGTGGTGCTGCCGTCGCCGAGCTCGCCGTAGTAGCCGTATCCCCAGCAGGCCACGTGGCCGGTCGTCAGCAGCGCACAAAAGCTCCCGCTGTCGTCGGCGGTGACCGTCTTGGCTTTGGTGATGCCGAGCGCTGCCACCGGCACGTCGGAGTTCGTAGTGGTGCCGTCGCCTAGCTGGCCCTGGCCGCCGTATCCCCAGCAGACCACGTGGCCGGTGGACAGCACGGCGCAAGCGTCCGTGCCGCCGCTAGCCACGGACACCGCGTTGGCCAGCTTGGCAGCAGCCGCACCCGGGCTACTGCTGGCACCCGCCGGACCGGCTAGCCCGAGCAGGCTCAACGCTGCTGCAAGCGGGATAAGAACCCACCGGGTGAGCTGGACGCTGCCACGCTTTCGAACTGCCACCATCACTGAGCCCTCTCCCGTGCCTGGCGCGATGGCTGCAAATGTACTTGATACTTGCCGACATGCCGGAGATTTATCAATGGCGAAGCGGTCGCATTTCGATGGGTCTGCGGACCGCTTCCGTGCGTTCACGTATCAGACACTCAGCGGTCGGCGAAGCGCTCAGGTCAGCCGGGGTGATCGCGATGCGATGACGATCTCGGTATCCGGTTCATAAGGAATCTCTGGGGTGCCGCAGACGATGATGTCGGCGCGTTCCCAGGTTCGCTGGTCGGCGTTAAAGGGTATTTCTTCGGCCATCCAAGCTTTCTCGTCAAACGGCGTTCCGTCAATGGCCTTGTTGGCCAGGTCGGCGGCGGGCGGATTGGCCGCCCTGGCGGCCGAGCGCCGCGCGGCCTCCCGCTGGTCGGCTTGCACCCAGATCAGGGTGTCGATCAGGGGCGTTACTTCCCGCCGCCCGGCACCGTCGCCTTCGATGATCAGCAGTGGGCAGCCAGCCGGGACCTCGCGCCCATCCACGGCCAGCACGGCCGGACGGCCTGAACTACCGCGGTCCGGTTCCCGCCTGGTCACCGCGTCGGCGACCGTGCTCAGCAACTCCACACGCCACGGTCCGGCTTCGGGCTCTTCCGGGGCCAGCTGCAAGGCCATCGCCTCATCATCCCTTCTAGCGGTCGGCTCAGCAGATACGGCAGGGACAGCCCAGCTACCCGGGTGAGCGAATGAAACCGCCGTGAAGCCGCGATGAATCCAGCGGCGTGCACCTTTGACGTGATCGCGGCCGCCCAGGCCGCGGTGACGCGAAGGGACAAGCCAAGATGGCAACCCACGAGAAGCGCACTCCCGAACCGATTTCCGTCACGCTCGAACTGGGCGTGGGCGAAACGTCTGGGTCGAACGAACCGGCCCGCTGCGCCTGGACACATCGGCCGGTCACGTCACCGCCGACGCCGTCACGGGCAACGCCGAGATCTCCACCGGCTCCGGCAACGTCCAGATCGGCCAGGTCGAGGGCACTGCGGTGGTCAAGAACTCCAACAGTGACACCACGATTGGCGTGATCACCGGCGACGTGCGGGTGCGCGCGGCCAACGGCGACATCTGCGTCGAGCGGGCCGGCGCCAGTGTCGACGCTAAGACGTCCAACGGCCGGATCCACCTCGGCGAGGTGGCCCGCGGTTCGGTCGCCCTCGAGACCGCCATCGGCGACCTGGAAATCGTCGTCGCCGAGGGTGTCGCCGCCCGGCTGACCGTGAAAACCGAGTTCGGGCACGTCCGCAACCAGCTGGAGAACGCCATCCAGCCTGGGGAGACCGACGAGACCGTCGAGGTCCGCGGCCACACCTCCTACGGCGACATCGCCATCCACCGCTCCTGATCCGTGACGAATGGCGTCACATCGGCGCTGCGCCGTAGTCGTTCAGGAAGTCCTGTGCCTTCCGCAAGTGCGGCTTATGGGCCATGATCTTCTTGTTGACCGCCAATCAAACCCGGGTCCCGGATCATGGCCCCCTAGCTAAGGACGGCAGGCATGGTAAAGGGGCGGCGTTTTTGGTGGGCAATCACGGCTGCGGTCGCGGTTGCCGTGAGCGTCACCGCGACCCCCGCACTGGGCACGACCCGAAGCGGCGGGTTTTCGCTGCAGCCGACGTACCGCGCCGATGACTATGCCGACGGCCAGGCCATGTACATCCTTCCCGCTGGGGAGAATGGGCTGGTCAACGAGGCCCAGTTCGACCAGTACGAAAAAACCGGCCAGCGCCCGCCCTACAGCCAGGACCAGCTCGCGCCCTACGAAAACCTGGAGTTCGGCTCCTCCTCGCTGACCGACTCGACCCTCGGCCATTACTACCTCGACGAGTCGTTCGGCGTGCGTAACGGCCAGGTAACCCGCATCGAGCACCCCTCCCCGAAGGTGCCGGTCGTCATCTACCGCGACAAAGACGACATCCCCCACATCTACGGGGCGACGAACGCTGCGCTGGCGTTCGGCGCCGGTTACGCCCAGGCCGAGGACCGGCTGTTCCTCATGGACGTCCTGCGCCACTACGGCTCGGGAACACTTGCCTCGTTCCTGGGCGACTCGTGCGTCTACGAGCAGATGGACCACGACGAGCTGCTGCTCGCGCCCTATACGACCGCCCAGGCAAACGCCCAGATCAACAAGCTGCCGGCCGAGTACGGCGCCCAGGGCCGGCTTGCGGTGGAGATGATCGACGATTACGTGCAGGGGGTCAACGCTTACATCGCCAAGGCGAAGACCGACCCGGCGCTCATGCCGGTCGAGTACGCGCTGCTCGGCCCGCCGAAGCCGTGGACCCCGGCCGACGTCGTCGCAGTCAGCAGCCTCATCGGCGGCCTCTTTGGTGACGGCGGTGGCGGCGAGGTGGCCAACGCGGCCCTGCTGAAGTACCTGCAGGGCCAGCTCGGCCAGTCAGCGGGAGCGACCGCCTTCACCGACTTCAAGGAGCAGAACGACCCGGCCGCCCCCACCACGGTCGTCGACAAGTCCTTCCCCTACGAGATTCCGCGGCACGTCAACCCGGCGACAATAGCCATGCCCGACCACCCGGGCGCCCCGCTCAAGGGCGGGCCCGCCGACACCACTCCGGGCTGCACGTCCACGGCGGCGACGAACAAGCTCGGGCTGTCGGTCATCGAGGGGCTGCTGCAGCTGCCCGCGCAGATGAGCAACGCCCTGGTCGTGGGGGCCGGTCACTCGGCCGACGGGCACCCGCTGGCGGTCTTCGGTCCCCAGGTGTCCTACTTCGCACCCCAGATCCTCATGCAGGAGGACCTGCACTCGCCGACGTACGACGCCGAGGGAGCCTCCTTCCCCGGTACCGGGTTCGTCGAGCTGGGCCGCGGCGTCGACTACGCATGGTCGGCCACATCCGCCGGAAGCGACCTCACCGACCAGCGCCTCGAACTGATCTGCAACCCGAACGGTGGCCCGGTGTCGCCGACCGGAACCTTCTATATGTTCGACGGCAAGTGCATCCCCATGGTCAACGAGCAGTTCCCGGACGGGACAGGGCTCACCCACGAGATCCACCTGACCGTGCACGGCGTCGTGCAGGGCTGGACGACCGCTTTGCACGGCAGGCCAGTGGCCGTGGTCAACCAGCGGTCCACCTACAACCATGACGTGGACTCGGTGATCGGCTTCCTGCACTGGGGACAGCCGGCGCTCACCTACAACGCCAAGTCGTGGATGGCGGGTGCGAGCGAGATCGACTACACGTTCAACTGGTTCTACGTCGACGACCGGGATATCGCCTACTACGTCAGCGGCCTGGACCCGGTACGCCCGCCGTTCGTGGATCCCAACCTGCCAACCTGGGGCACGGGCGGGTCCGAGTGGCGGGGGTTCCTGCCCGCCTCACAGCACGTGCACGAGATCAACCCCCCGCAAGGGTTCTTCGACAGCTGGAACAACAAGCCGGCCCCGCTTTTCTCGGCTTCTGACAGCGAATACGGCTACGGGCCGGTGTACCGGGTGCAGATGCTCACCGACCAGATCCGCCACCAGTTCGCCATCCACCACGGGAAGATCACCCGGGCGGACCTGGTCCAGGCGATGGAGACGGCGGCGACCCAGGACCTGGACGGCATCACGATCCTGCCGACGTTGCTCGACGCGATCCGCGGACGGCACGAGCCGGCCGGTGTGAGCCAGATGCTGGCGGCGCTGCGGGTCTGGTACGCGAGCGGTGCCCACCGCATCCTCGCGGCGGCGGACGACAGCCAATACGAGCAGGCCGCGGCCGTGGCCATCAGCGACCAGCTCATGCCGGCCGTCATCAAGGCCATCTTCGATCCGCTGTTCGCCGCGGGCGGCACCAACCCCAACGGCTACAACATGCTCCCGATGAGCTTCATCAACGAACCCGACAACGACGGTGCCCATCTGGGCAGCGCCTACGACGATGGCTGGGAGGGCTATACCGTCAAGGCCCTCGACCAGATGATGGGCCTGCGAGTCGCTCAGCCGTTCAGTTCCGCGGTGACCGCCAGGCTGTGCGGCCGCGGTGGCCTGCGCGACTGCGGCCCGGCGCTCGACGCAGCGCTGGCGTCCACCTACCAGGCCCTCGTCAAGGCCAACAAGCGGTCTACCGACGTGGGCTCGTGGACAGCGGACGCCAATACCGTGGCCGCCGGGCTGACCATGCCGCGGTACGACGCCATCGGCTTCCAGACGCTCGGGCTGGTCGGCCAGCCCGATATCCCCTGGCAGAACCGGTCCACGTTCCAGCAGGTCGTTTCGTTCCCCGCCCACCGTCCCCGATAAGCTCGCGGACCGGCTTGCGGGAGGCGGGCTGGGCTGCGAGAGTGCGGCCAAGGATTTCGTCGATGGGGGAGGTTTGGCGATGCCCGAGATGACGCGGTATGAGCATGGGGTCCCGTCCTGGGTCGACATCGGGACGCATGACCTGGGCGCGGGCGTGAGCTTCTACTCGGAGCTGCTCGGCTGGGAAGGCCAGGACATGGGCGATGAAGCTGGCCATTACACAATCGTCACCAAGAACGGCAAGCAGGTAGCGGCGATATCGCCGGCCCAGGACCCGGGTCCGCCATGGTGGACGACCTATATCAACGTGGACGACGTGGACGAGGTCGCCAGGAAGGCGGAAGCGGCTGGTGGCAAGATCATCGCCGCTCCCATGGACGTGATGGGCGCGGGCCGGATGGCGATCTTCACGGACACCACCGGCGCCGTCATCGCGGCCTGGCAGCCGGGCCAGCACCTCGGCGCCCAGCTGGTCAACGAGCCGGGCGCGTTCATCTGGAGTGAGCTGTCCAGCTCCGACGTGGCCAAGTCGAAGGCGTTCTATTCCGCGGTGTTCGGCTGGGGCTGGGGTGGCGCGGATGAGTACGCCGAAGCCCAGGTGAACGGCCGCACCATCGGCGGGCTCATGCCCCGGCGTGCTGACATGCCTGCCGGCGTGCCCGACAGCTGGCTCGTCTACTTCGGCGCGGCTGACGTCGACGCCGACGTCAAGAAGGCGACCGGCATGGGCGCCAGCGTGGTCGCCGGCCCGGCTGACATCCCGGGCACCGGTCGCTTCGCGGTGCTCGTCGACCCGCAGGGAGCGGCGTTCGCCCTGTTCCAGACGGAGTAGGGCGACGGGCGCCGACGATCTCGCGCTACGACGGCCTGGCGGACTGGTACGACGGCTGGAACGAGCCGAACGCCGCGCGCAACGCCGCCGAGGTAACAGAGCTGCTTGGCCCGGGAGACGGCCTGTGCCTCGACCTTGGTTGTGGCACAGGCCAGTACTTCGGCACCCTGGCCGCAACCGGGCGGACCGTGGTGGGCTGGACCGCTCGGCCGACCAGCTGCGCATCGCCTGCGGCCGGTCCCGCCACGTCGTGCAAGCGGACGCCGCCGCCCTGCCATTTGGCGACGCCACGTTTCCCGCCGTGGTCACGTTGTGGGTCTCTACGGACGTAGACGTCGGGAGCGGCCTGATCATCGAGCATGCCGCCGAGCTGGGCGAGCGGCCGGTGCCAACCATTCTGGCCCTGCGCGGCCGCAAGCCCGTGCCCGGGACGGAGGTCTAGCTGGCGGGGCTCAGTTCGAACCCGTGCAGGTCGCCGCTGCTGTCGACATAGAACCCGACGATCACACCGAAGTTGTTGATGGCCGCGACGTTCGTTCCGGCCGTGCCTGCTGGGTCCTCGACCGGAGTGAACACGCCGTGCAGTTCGGTGAAGCCGTGAAAGTCCTCGTTGGCGTCCAACCATTCCCCCACGACGACGCCGGCGTCGTTGACCGCCGCGGTTTCCGTGCTGTACGGCGGCGCGACCGGATCGCTGACCGTGGTGAACCTGCCGATGGCCCCGGCAAAGGCGACGGTGTCGCCGTTGCTTTCGGTGTAGCTGCCGGTGACCTCGCCGAGGTCGTTGATGTCCCCCACGCTGGTACCCTGCCCGGATGCGGTGCCGGCGTCTGGGTCGTTGATCGTGGTGAACCTGCCGTTCCGGTCGACGAACCCGTGCTGCACGCCGCTCGAGTCAAAGTAGAACCCGGCGATGACGCCGAGGTTGTTCATGTTCGCGACGAACGTGCCCTGCCCGGATGCCGTGCCGGCGCCCGGGGCGTTGACCGTGGTGAACCTGCCGTTCCGGTCGACGAACCCGTGGGCATCGCCGCTGCTGTCGATGTAGTAGCCGACCACTACGCCCAGGTCGTTGATGACGGTCAGGAACGTGTCGGCGGCGCCGGGCACGTCGATCGTGGTGAACGTGCCGTTCCGGTCGAGGAACCCGTGCTCGTTGCCGCTGCTGTCGATGTAGAACCCGGATACCACCCCTGAATCGTTGACCCCAACCGGGACGGTGTCCGCGGCGCCGGGTACGTCGATCGTCGTGTACTGCCCGGGCCCGGCCGCCGCGAACGCGGCGGCTGGCCCCAGGGCCAGCGCCGACGTGGCGGCCACGATAACCAGCAGTCGGTGCGGAGTTCTGAATGACATGAGGCATCCTCGCCTTCTGGTCCGGCTCGGACGGCAAAACCCGGCGGCAGGATCCGGCATCACCGGCCCGCCCTGGCTGACAGCCGCCCGGCCACGTTTGCGTGCCCTGGGCGGTTAGTCTTCCGTGTGGTAGTAGCAGTCTCGTAGCAAAAACGTGGCGCTAGCCCGGGGCACCGTGCCGTGCGGAGGTCGCATGACGCCGAAGCTGGAGTTCTGCCTGCTCGGGCCGTTAGTGGTCCGCCGGGGCGGGGTGGCCTTGCCGGTGCCACGGGGCAGGCAGCGGGCCCTGCTCGCGGTGCTGTTGCTGAATGCCGGCCGGGTGGTGTCGGTCGGCGAGATGGCCGAGACGCTGTGGGGACCGTCCCCGTCGCCGTCAGCCTCGGTGACCGTGCGGAACTACGTGAAGAGGCTGCGTCGTGTGCTGGTCGATGCGGACCAGGCCCGGATCCTCACCCGTTCTCCGGGGTATGTGATCCGGGTTGATCCGGGAGAGCTGGATGTGGCCCGGTTCGAGGTTCTGCTCGAGGGCGCGCGCAGTGCCGCGCGAGCCGATTCCTGGGAGGCCGCGGCCGATCAGGCGGCGCTGGCGCTGGCGCTGTGGCGCGGCGAGCCGCTGGCCGACGTGAAGTCGGAGGCGCTGGCGCTGCGTGAGGTTCCACGGCTGGCCGAGCTGCGGCTGCAGGCGGCGGAGTTGCGGATTGACGCTGAGCTGCGCCTGGGCCGGAACGGCGTGGTCATCGCCGAGCTTGAACGCCTGGCCGCGGCCCACCCACTGCGTGAGCACCTGCACGCCCGGCTGATGCTTGCCCTGTACCGCGACGGCCGCCAGGCCGAAGCGCTGGCCGCTTATCAGCACGCCCGGCGGGTGCTCGTCGATGAGCTGGGCGCCGAGCCAGGGGCCGAACTGCGCGAGCTGCACCGGCAGATCCTCACCACTGGTCCGGTCCCGGCGGGCCCCAAGCCGGGGCCGCCGACCCCGGGTGGTGCCCGGCCGGCGAGCGTCAGGCCGGCGGGCGCCGGGCCGGCGGGCGCCGGGCCGGCGGGCGCCGGGCCGGCGGGTGAAAGGCCGGCACCTGTGGTGCCACGGGAGCTGCCGGGCCCGGTGCCGCAGTTCGTGGGCCGGGCCGCCGAGCTGGCCGACCTGACCGGGATGATGGAGCGGGCCAGTGCGCAGCGGCCGCCGGCCCTGGTGATCTCGGCGGTCGCCGGGATGGCCGGGGTGGGCAAGACGGCGCTGGCCCTGCAGTGGGCGCATCAGGTGGCGGACCGGTTCCCGGACGGGCAGCTGCACGTGAATCTGCGTGGCTATGACCCGGGCCAGCCCATGCCGGCGGCTGCCGCTCTGGCCGGGTTCTTGCGCAGCCTGGGCGTGGCCGACCAGGATATTCCGGCCGGGACTGCAGAACGTGCGGCGCGGTACCGGAGCCTGCTAGCGGGCCGGCGGATGCTGATCATGATCGATAACGCGAGGGATGTGGAGCAGGTCCGGCCACTGCTGCCTGGCAGTCCGTCGTGCGCTGCGGTGGTGACCAGCCGCGATGCGCTGGCTGGGCTGGTGGCCAGGGATGGCGCCCGCCGGCTGGACCTGGGCCTGCTGCCGCCGGCCGAGGCGGTGCGGTTGCTGCGGGCGCTGATCGGCGAGCGGGTCGAAGCCGAGCCTGAGGTGACGATGACCCTGGCCGGGTACTGTGCCCGGCTGCCGCTGGCGCTGCGGGTGGCCGCCGAGCGCGCCGCCGCCTCACCCGGGGTCTCCCTGGCGGATCTGACGTCGGAGCTCGCTGATCAGCAGGAGCGGCTGGACCTGCTGGACGCCACCGGAGACCGGCTGACGGCGATCAAGGTGGTGTTCTCGTGGTCGGTCCGGCATCTGGATGACGAGGCGGCGCGTGCCTTCCGGCTGCTCGGGCTGCACCCCAGCGCCGACTTTGACGCCTACGCCGCCGCCGCGCTCACCGGCACCACGCTCCGGCAGGCTCGCTGGCTATTGCACCGGCTGGCCCGCGCTCACCTGATCCAGCCTGCCGGGACGGGCCGTTACGGCATGCACGACCTGATCCGCGCCTACGCCGCAGATCAGGCTGCTGACTCCGGCAACGAGCAAGAGCGGGGCGCGGCGCTGACCCGCCTGTTCGATCATTACCTGGCCACCGCCGCCACCGCGGCCGTGACGTTGTTCCCGGCCGATCCTGACCAGCCCGCCCCGCCGCAGCCGGGCGGCCCGGTGCCGCCGGTTACCAGCCCGGCCAGGGCGCTGGCCTGGCTGGACGCGCAGCGGTCGACGCTGGTCGCGGTCGCCGCGCATGCCACCGACCACGGGTGGCCGGGCCACGCCATCGGCCTGGCCGCCACCATCTTCCGGTACCCGGATGCCGGGCACTTCACCGATGCCGCCACCATGCACGGTCATGCCCGCCGCGCCGCCGCCCAGGCCGGCGACCGGGCCGCCGAAGCGGCGGCGCTGACGATGCTCGGTGCTGCCGACGCGGCGCGGGGCCGTGTGCGCCAGGCCACCAGGCATCTGGAGCAGGCCCTGGCCCTGTGCCGCGAGGACGGTGACAGGATCGGCGAGGCCCGCGCGCTCGGCACCCTGGGCCTGGCCGGTTACTGCCAGGGCCGTTACCAGCAATCGGCCAGGCGCCACGAGCAGGCGCTGGCGATCTACCTGGAGGTCGGCGACCACGCCGGTGAGGCCCGTGAGCTACATAGTCTCGGACTCGTTGACCTGCGGCGGGGCCGTTACGAGCAGGCCGCCGGACGCTTGCGGCGGTCACTGGCGCTCTTCCGCGACGCTGGCATGCGGTCGGGCGAGGCTCATGTGCTGGGTCACCTCGGCGAACTCGAGCTGCAGCAAGGCCGTTACCCGGAGGCGGCCGCTCATCTCCGGCGGTCGCTACGGATGGGCGGCGAGGTCGGCAGCCGGTTGTGCCAAGCCCGGGCCCTGACTCACCTGGGCATTTCGGAGCTGCGGCAGGGCCGCCGCCAGGAAGCCGTTGGCCATCTCCGGGAGTCCCTGGCCCTCCACAGCCAGGCCGGCAATCGCTCTGGTCAGGCCGAAGCGCTCAATGGTCTTGGTGAAGCCTGCCTCGCCGCGAGCCAGGTCGGCCAAGCCGGCGCCCAGCACGCGGCCGCGCTGGCGCTGGCGATCCAGTGCGGCGACCAGCGCGAGCAGGTACGGGCCCGCAGCGGCCTGGCCAGGGCCCGTTTCGGCGGCCAGGGACGGCTGACCTCCCCGCCCACAGCCGGTGTGGCCGTCGGGCAGACTACGGTGGCATGGGACGGCTAGAGGGCAAGCGCGCGCTGGTTACCGGTGGCACCAGCGGCATCGGCCATGCGATCGCGGACAGGTTCTTGCGCGAGGGCGCGGCCGTGGTGATCACCGGGCGGGACCAGGAACTGGGCTTTCGCGCGGAGGCAGCGCTGCGTGCGCACGGCCAGGCCGCCTTCGTGCCGGCTGACGCCGGCGATCCTGATGCCGTCGCCCGTTCGGTCAACCTGGCCGTCGGGCAGCTCGGGGGGCTTGATGTGCTGGTCAACAACGCCGGGATCGGGACTGAGGCGAGCCTGCTGGACACACCCCTGGGCGACTACGACCGGGTGATGAACGTGAACGTGCGGGGCTATTTCCTGTATGCGCAGGCCGCCCACCCGCACCTGGCCCGCCGCCGCGGTTGCATGATCCACATCGCATCCGATGCGGGCATCTGGGGCGAGCAGTCCATTGGGCTGTACTCGGTGTCGAAGGCGGCGGTGGTGATGCTCGGCAAGATGCTCGCGCTGGACGCGGGCCCGGACGGCGTGCGGTCGAACGTGCTGTGCCCGGGGGATACCTGGCCGGGAATGCGGCATTTGGCCCCGCCGGGACAGGACGACCGGCCCGAGAGTGGCGACTGGCCACTCCCGCCGATCGGCCGGATCGGCCAGTCCCGCGACGTTGCCGCCGCGGCGGTTTTCTACGCGAGCGACGAGGCGGACTTCATCACCGGGACGACGCTGCTGATCGACGGGGGCATGACCGCCGGTTATCACCAGCGCGACCGCAGCCCGCGCACCGAACCCGTTGCGGATGATGGGTCGTGACTTACTCCGTGCGCAGAGCCGTGGCCGTCCGGGAGTTCGCGGCCCAGCCCGCCGGGGCCAGGGCGCCGGCGATGGCGATGACCAGGCCGGCCAGGGCGAGGATCACGATTTCCGGTGCCGAGTAGACGGAGAGCAGCGAGGCCGGCAAACCGGAATTGGCCGCGTGGGCCATGGCCGGGAGCACGCTGTGGTGCAGCAGGATGCCGGCCGGGACCGCGATGATGCCTGCGACCAGTCCGGTGAGGCCGACCGAGCAGATGACCATGGCCAGGGTCTGCCTGGGGGTCATGCCGAGGGCCTTGAAGACGCCGATGTCGTGGGAACGCTCGCGGATCTGGAGCGCGACCGTGTTCAGCACGCCGAGGCCGGCCACCGCGATGATCAGCAGGGTGAGCATCGTGACCAGGGTGACCACGGCGAGCAGCACCTTGGCGCCGCCGCGGTCGGCGTTGATGTTGTAGTTGTTGCCGAGCGCGGCTTGCAGCGCGCTGGCGTAGGCGTCGGTGTTCACGCCGGGCTTGAGGGAGACGGCATAGGCACCGGGGCCGGTGACGGCCGGGTCGATCGCCCTGAGCGTGGCGGGCGAGGAGTAGATGTCGACGTCGTCGCCGGGCGCGAAGACCTGGCCGACAATCTTTACCGCGACCTTGCGGCCGCCGTTGAACAGCGTGTACGTGTCGCCGACCGCGGTGCTGGTGTCGTTGAGGAACAGGGTGTTGACGTCGATCTCGCCGGTCTTCGCCGACGGGGAGTACCAGGCCCCGGAGATCAGCGCCAGGCCGGACCAGGCCGGGTTGCCGTCGCCGTAGGCGGTGACCTGCGCGCCGCCGTCGGCGTCGCCGAGTCCGGGCAGCGCGAGGTTGTCCTCGGCCTGTGACAGGTAGTGCAGCGTGCCGGGCGTGGCGGCGATGGCCGTCGTGATCGCCTGTTCCTGCGCCGCGGTCAGGGATTGCCCGCCCGGGCCGATGCTGAGGATTCTCCGGAGCTTCCTGGGCTTCTGGCCGGGGCCGACGGAGACCGGACCGGGATTAGCCGCCCCCGGCGGCAGCGGCAAGACTTGCACCGGCAGCCTCGCCCCGGCGGAGATGTCGTCGAAGGTGTGGTTCAGCGAGGTCGCCAGGCCTACCCCGAACGTCACCGCCGCCGCGCCGAACAGCACCGCGACCACGGTGACGAACGTGCGGGCCGGCCGGGCCGCGGGCGAGGCGAAGCCGAGGGTGACCGGGCGGGGGACACCCGTCAGCCTGGCCAGGAGCCGCTGAGCGGCGAACCCGTGTTTCGGCCTCGGGGCACGGCCGGTGGCTATCGCCTGCACCGGGGACATCGCCCCGGCCCGCGACGCCGGGCCGGCCGCGGCCACGATGGTGAGCGCGATCACCACCAGAGGCACGGCCAGGTCCACCCAGAACGGTACGCCGAGCACCCCGATCTGGTAGACCTGCGCGTTCTGCCGGTACAGGGGAGCCGCCAGCAGGTTGCCGCCGGCCACGCCGATCACCGCGCCGGTCACCGCCGGGACCGCGACGAGAAGCACGTAAGACGCCACGACCTGCAACGGGGTGAAGCCGATGGACTTGAGCACGCCGATCCGTGTCGTGCCCGCGACCACGGCCCCACCGACCACGTTGACGACGATCAGCACCGAGATGACCAGGGCGATCACGCCGAACGCGATGATGAACGGCACCCACGGGGCGATGCCGGACTGCTCAGACTGGCGGATGTCGAGGTAGGAGACCGGGCCGCCGAGCAGCGCGCCCCGTGGCAGGGCGGCTTTGATCTCGTTGATGTCGGTCGTGATGTCGGTGCTGGTCGCATTGGATGAGAACCGGTAAAGCAGCTGGGCCTGGCCGGTGCCGGCGGACCCGGCGATCGCCTTCATCTCGGCGGGCAGGACCCAGGCGTCGGCGGTATTGGTGACCGAGTTGGCCACGCCAACGATGGTCATCACCCGCTTGCGCACGGTGATTGTCGAGCCCAGCACGCCCGGCGCGTTCGGCGAGATCACGACCTGGCTGTCGCTGGCCGCCCAGTGGCCTTGCTGCAGGGTGAGGTCGTCGACCGGGCCGCCGGGCGAGGACCGGCCGACGAAGTTCATGGGGTTGGTGATGGAGCCGAAGCCAGGCAGCGACACCTGCGCGGCGACGTTCTCCTCCGAGGTGAATGGCCCGGCGATGGCGGTGACGCCGCTGACCTTGGTCGCGGCCCTGATCTGGGCCGCCGACGCGACCGAGGTGTCCACCGTGACCGCGACGTCGGCGCCCTTTTGTGACGCGAACGCGTGGTCGAAGGGAGAGTGCGCGTCGGCCAGCATGCCCAGCGCCAGGGTGGAGGCGGCGGTCGCGACGAGCACCACCAGGCCGATGATGACGGCCTGCAGCTTCCGCCCGCCCAGGCCGCCGCGCGCAGCGCGGAAGACGGCGCTCATGGTCTTGTCCCGGTGCCGTGGGCCACGGGACCGTGAGCCCCGGGACCGTTGGCCGCGGGTGCGTCGGAGGCGATCCGGCCGTCGGCGATGTGAATGACCCGCCGCACGTACCGGTGCGCGAGGTCGGGGCTGTGCGTGACGAGGATCAGCGTCTGGCCGCGGGCGTTGAGGTCGAGCAGCAGCCGCCCGATCTCCTCACCGGTGGCGGTGTCGACCGCGCCGGTCGGCTCATCCGCCAGCAGCAGCGACGGTTTGTTGATCAGCGCGCGGGCGATCGCGACGCGCTGCCGCTCACCGCCGGACAGCCGGGCCGGGTAGGCATCGCGTCGGCGGGTGATCTGCAGCGTGTCGAGGAGTTCCCCGGCGCGCTGCCGCGCGTCCCTGGCCTTCGCCCCGGCCAGCTGCGCGGGCAGCAGCACATTGTCGATCACCGTCATGTCATCGAGCAGGTTGAAGAACTGGAAGATCATGCCGACCCGCCTGCGGCGGAACCTCGCCGCACCCGCCTCGGACAGCTGGTCGACCCGGTCACCGCCCACCAGGACGGCGCCGGCCGTCGGCCGGTCGGTGCCCGCGATGAGGTTGAGCAGTGTCGACTTACCCGACCCAGATGGCCCCATAATGGCCACCGCCTCGCCCGGCGCGATCCGCAGGGATATGTCGTCGACGGCGGCCACAGATGCACCCTCGTACCGCTTCGTGACGTTCTCGAGCTGAACTAGCGTGTCCATGGTGGCGAAGGTAGCCGCATGGCGCCGCGGTCCGCGTCACTCCTTTGGGTGATTCGCCAATGCGCCGAGGAAACCGGCCAGGACCGGGTGCGGATCGCGGCTGGCCGGAGCGGCCTGCGGCACATAGAGCGTGGCCAGGAAGAACCGGTGCCCGGGCAGTTCCACGATCCGCGGCTCGCCGTCGGCGTCGAAGCCGGTGAACCGCAAGCCCGCGCGCTCCAGCGGCCCCCGGTAATCCGGATTGAGCCCGAAGGTGCAGTAGAACGGCTCGACGGACTCGGCTGCCTGGTACAACCGGGCGGCCAGCGTGCCCGGCTCGACCAGCACGGGATGCTGCTGGCCGGCCACGGAACAGGTAAGCGGGACGCAGACCAGCTCGGCGGCTTCCGGATTCACCTCGGCGTGATCGGCGCCGGCGATGCCCAGCACGTTGCGCGCGTACTCTACGAGGACGTGCTGGAACCCGGCGCACGTGCCGAGCAGCGGGATGTCCTGCTCGCGAGCGTAGCGGATGGCGGCCAGCGCACCGTCCATGCTCCGGTACGGGCTGCCCGGCGAGATCATCAGCCCGTCGTAGCCGGCCAGCACCGACCGGTTCGCCGCGATGTCCGGGGTTGGTATCCATCGCGTCTGTGCCCCGAGCCGGGCGAAGGCCGAGTCCGTCGCTACGTGCGTGACATTCCCGGTAATGCGGTCGCCGACGATCCCGATGGTCATCTGCCTGTCCTTCCTGCTGTCCATCGAAGTCCGTACTCGGCTATGGTCGTGGGCCGCGACTCTAGCTGTCCATCTAATGGTTTTAGATGTAATCATGCAGATGAGCTTCACAATCGATGTTGGTCACCTTCGCACGCTGCGGGAATTGCGCGAACGCGGAACGGTCACCGCGACCGCCGCCGCCTTGCACCTGACGCCATCGGCGGTGTCCCAGCAGGTGGCCGCGCTGTCCCGGTCGGTTGGCGCGCCGCTGCTCATCCGGCACGGGCGCCGGGTCCGGCTCACCCCGCAAGCCGTCATCCTGCTGGAACACGCCGACCGGGTGCACGCCGAACTCGAAGCCGCCCGCGCCGACCTGGCCGCTTTCGAGGCCGGCCGGACCGGGACGGTCAGCGTGGGCGGGTTCGCCACCGCGATCACCGGGATGATCGTTCCGGCGCTGGAACTGCTGGCCCGCGAGCGGCCAGGGATATCGCTGCAGGTCGAGGAGACCGAGCCGCCGGAATGCTTCAGCCGTCTCGACACCGGCGCGCTCGACATCGCCGTGAGCGTGGATTACGCCCTCGGGCCCAGGCGGGACGACCCCCGCTACGTCCGGACCGCGCTGCGGGCTGACCCACTGCTGGCCATCGTGCCGGCCACGAGCGCCCGGGCCGCGGAAGAGAGCCTGGCCATCAGCGACCTAGCTGGCGAACCGTGGATCGCCGGGGCGGTCGGGCACCCGTGCTTCGATATCACCCTGGCTGCCTGCACCGCGGCGGGGGTGACACCCAGGATCGTGCACCACGTCGACAGCTGGGACGCCGCTATCGCGCTCGTCGCGTGCGGTGCGGGGGTGGCCCTGATACCGGCCCTCGCGCTCGGGCCTCAGCACACCGGCATCGCTGTCTTCGCCCTGGACCCGGATGCGCCCGCCCGCAGCATCTACGCCGCGGCCCGCAGTGGATCGCAGCACGCGCCGCACATCGCCGCGGTGCTCGGCGCCCTGGCCGCGGTAAGCCCGCGGGATGCCGGTGAAACCGCTGGCCGGACTGTCTTGCCCGCTCGGCCCGGCGGAGCTACGTTGATTCGGCCGACTCAGGGAAGCGAATCGTTGTGCAGCTGACTTCCGGAGATTAGGGTGCACGTCGGCCGGGCCGGGACCGCCATCGTGATCGCCACCCATGACCAAGCCGTGGCGCAGCGGTGCACGCACGCGATCGCCATCCGCGATGGCCGCCTGGTCAGCTGACGCCCACGACCGGGACGATGTCGGGAGCGCCGAGGCTGATGGCGTCGGCGTCGGTATCGGTGTCGGCCTCCTGCGAGGCGCGCTCGGCGGCTACCCGCAGCCGGTAGTTCTCCAGCTCCCGGGTGACCTGCCGGGACTCCCACGTCATCGGGCCGGCCATCAGCGTGGCGGCTTCCTGCGCCGCCGACAGGCCGCGGTCCCAGGTCTCGATGGCGGCGTGCGTGCGGCGGGCCAGCACGTCGTCCAGATGCCGGGCGCCCTCGTGCGAGGCCGCGTAGACGATCTCCGCGCGCAGGTAGTCGTCGGCGTCGGCCAGCGGCTGGCCGAGCGCCGGGTCCGCGGTGATCAGCTCAAGCACCTCGGTGATCATCGAGCCGTACCGGTGCAGCAGGTGCTCGATCCTGGCCACGTGCAGGCCGGCCGAGCGGGCCAGGCTGTACCGGGAATTCCACAGCGCGACAAAGCCGTCGGCGCCGGCCAGCGGCACCGCGCTGGTACAGGACGGCGCGACCTTGCCGTCCAGCCCGAGCACCGCGGCGTCCACCGCGTCCTTGGCCATGGTGCGGTAGGTGGTGTACTTGCCGCCCGCGATCATCACCAGGCCGGGAACCGAGTGGGCCACGGTGTGCTCGCGGGACAGCTTGGTGGTCTGCTCGGACTCGCCCGCCAGCAGCGGCCGCAGTCCCGCGTAGACACCCTCTACGTCGTCCCTGGTCAGCGGGACGGCGAGGATCCGGTTGAGCTGGCCGAGCACGTAGTCGATGTCGGGCCGGCTGGCGGCCGGGTGCGCCTTGTCCAGCGACCAGTCGGTGTCGGTCGTGCCGATGATCCAGTGCCGGCCCCACGGGATGACGAACAGCACGCTGACCGGGGTGCGCAGGATGATCCCGGTGCTGGACTGGATCCGGTCCCTGGGCACGACCAGGTGCACGCCCTTGGACGCCCGGACGCTGATGGTCCCGCGCCCGCCGACCATGGCCTGGATCTCGCCGGTCCAGACGCCCGTGGCGTTGACCACCTGCTGCGCCCGGATCTGGAGTTCGGCGCCGGTCTCGAGGTCGGTCGCGCGCACCCCGGTGACCCGCGCCCCCTCCCGCAGGAACCCGGTGACCTGGGTCCGGGAGGTGACGTGCGCGCCGAACCCGGCCGCCGTTCGCAACAGCGTGACCACGTACCGGGCGTCGTCGACCTGGGCATCCCAGTACAGGAGCGCCCCGGTAAGCGCCGACCGCTTCAGGGCCGGGGCGAGCCGCAGTGCGCTCTGCCTGGTCAGCTGACGATGCCCGGGCAGCCC
>Ga0335074_10003267_pt1 | contig 22074 bp, 21 predicted proteins | sample Lox_Sample_23_FD_206715 | JGI IMG/M metagenome (GOLD analysis project Ga0335074, IMG submission 206715) | Soil microbial communities from Loxahatchee National Wildlife Refuge, Florida, United States - Lox_Sample_2.3 | ecosystem: Environmental > Terrestrial > Soil > Wetlands | place: USA...
AAAGGGAAGCTCTTCGTAGAAACCGAATTTCTGTCACTGGCCCAAGCACTTGAGGGTTTCCATCGAGCGACGGGAGGCGATGAGTCGAAAATGGACAAAGCCTTATTTAAGGCGCTCCGTAGAAAGATAGAGAAGTTTCTTGAAGAGCAAGAGGTTGATGATGAGACCGCGAAGAAAGTGAATGCAGCGATCGCCTACTGCAACCAGACATCGTTCAGGTCAAGATTGAAAGAGCTTTGCGGGCGCATTAGCCAATCCACGCTTGACGAAATGAAGGTCGATCCTGATGCATTCGCCGCGTCAGTAATGAACACTAGAAACTTCTTCACTCATGCTGGTAGTTCGTCGGATGAGAAGAACGAGCCGCTAAGAGGCAAAGATTTGTTTTTGCTCAGTCAGAAAATGCGCGCGCTGCTGCGGGGTGTGTTCCTGCTCCATCTTGGCTTCCCTGAGTTTCAGTTCAAGGATCTGATCGTCAGGGAAGCAACAAAATGGAGATGACGGAGTCATTACTCTGCCGTCATAGACAAGTGACGATAAGTCGGCTTGTCGTCAGTGACCTCAACTGCCTGGAACGGCGTTTATGAAGAGTTGGCAATTCTCTTTGCCGAAACCGCTTTAGCTCCGTAGACCAATCTCACTCAAACAGGTCGTCGCTAAAACGGTGCATTCGTGTTTATTTCCTGCGCTAAAGATTGCAAGGTGTTCACGAGGCTTTGAAACCGTCCCTGTTTCTTTAACCAAGAGCCACTCGAAGAGAGATTCGAGCAGGCAAGCGCACTCAGGGCTGCTTTTTTGGACGGGGCGCTCTCATGCGCTGCGAAATTCCGCAAAGCCGACAGTCTGTTAAGAGCTTCTTTGTAGGCGGGCTTTTTTACTGTCGTGACCAAGTAGTGATCTTCCGGGACGAATTGTTTCAGCGTTTTTATCAATCCATCACGTCCCTTAAAATCGAAATACCCACTGCCCGTTATCAAGAACTCGCAGACATCATCGGTGAGATGTTTAGGGAAACTGATTCCGATTTTGTTGGATAGTGTTGCGGTGTCATTGTTAATTGCTCCAGTTAAAGCGGAAAGCATCAGCCGCTCAAACTCGCGGTACAGTCGAATCACCGCATAGTCGTGTATCCACGATTGATATTGATCTGACAAAGACGTCGCTACCTGTGACGAAAACTGAGCGATGCTGTTGGAGCTGGTAATGAAGGTTGTAGCAGCCAGTTTGACACTTTTCTTTCTAGCCATGCTCTCAAATTCTCCTCGAACAACGAGGAAATGCTACACGGCCGTATGAGCTGATTGCGTTAGTCCTGCTAAGTCGGATTGTGTTTACCTCTCGCCGCGATGCTAAACCTCACTTGGTAATAACGAGGCAAACCACTCATCGACCTTGGTTTTCCAGCATGTTCCATCAGTTCTAAGCGGATTAGCAGCCGCAAACGAGGCTTGCGTTAAGCGAACGAGCTCCGTCAGACTCATTTTTGGGATGACTTGACCCCTTGGCATTCGACCGATGAGCAGCGAGAAACCTCGCCGCAGCGCGGGAGTCAAGGCTGCGTCTGATTACCCGAAATTCACGACAGCTTCCAGCGCACCGCCAGATGGCGGCATTGGCCTTGACACCTGCGGGAGCAGCGGCGGATAAAATCTCCGCTCCGTGCGAATGCCCGAAGGGCTGAGCCGCCTGACGGCGGCTTCGTGATACCTCGCATCCAACTCGATACCGAGGTAACGGCGCTTCACGATCTTCGCTGCCAGCAGCGTCGAGCCTGAGCCGCAGAAGGGATCAAGCACCAGATCGTTCGGCTTGGTGAAGGCTTCGATCAGAGACTTCAGCGCCGGGACCGGCTTCTGCGTCGGGTGCAGCTTGTTGCCGGAATATGGCATGTCGATGACGTCCGGGATCGGGTGTTCGGGCAGCTTCGGATGGCCCTTCGCTAAGAGGTATGCCTGCTCGTGCTGGTATTGGAGGAAGCGGGCCTTTGAGCTGTAGGTCTTGCGAAAGACCAGATGGCCGACGATGCGGAACCCGGCACTGCGCCATGCGTCGATGAATTTATCGACCTGCGTCCAGCCGTAGAAGGCGATCATGAGAGTGTCGGGTCTGAGGACTCGATAGCACTCGCCGAAGGCTGGCTTGAGCCAGTCAGCCTGGCTGTCGTTCTGGATCGAACGTCCCTCGCGGTCCTTATAGTGAACAAGATACGGCGGATCGGTGAGGATGAAATCGACGCTGTTCTCGGGCAGAGAGCGCATGATCTCGATGCAGTTGCCGTGAAGGACGCTGTTGGCTGGAAGGGATATTGAGTTGATTCGGTTCGTTTGCATGGTTTTGTGCTCCTGATGGGATCTCCCGATGACTCGGGGCACACCGGGCGGAGCCATAGCGAGGGGTCCGGCTTCCAAGGCCAAGGGACGCTTTTCGGGAGGGCAACCGAAAGAAAGCAACTGCGTACTGTGCAGGGAGCTTTGTTTGGGGAGGAACCGGAAAAGCAGAGGCCCGCCGTGCCGCAGAATCGGGGTCCCCGGCGCATGGTCTTTGTGCGCTGGGGTGATGTGACGCCGGAAAGACCCCGAACGCGTGCCTGAGTCAGGAGGGGAGACCAGATTCAAGGAGCACGGAATACGAACGAGAAGAGACGCTCCGGAACTAGCGATTCTTTCAGGCTGAACAGCGAAGGCATTCTCTCTGGCTGAAAGCGATGAGGGCATCCCGGAAGCTGATCATGGATGGACTGCGATTGTCCGAACGCCAGGCGAGGGCGGTTTCAAGCTGAAGAGGGTTATGAAGCGGTCTGGAAATGATGCCTTCCCGGCGCAGGCGGCCAGCAGAGTGGCGTGTCAGGCCGATATGTTTCGACATCGCGACCCGGTCGAACAGATCGATGAGGCTCGATGCGGAATGAATCGCACCAGCCTCGATGCCTGAGTGTTTCATCGCCGTCCGGACAGCGACGGAACCGGGATCGACTCGTTCGGACAGCAAGACAAAATGCTCCCGCTTGACGTCGAAGAGCCGGACCATCGGGCGAACGGTCAGCGGATGCTTCTCCGGCAGCCACGTGATCGACGGCTCGGCGTAGAGTGAGACGACGCTGACTCCCTCGGCTTTTACCGGCAGATCGATGACGGCAAGATCAAGTTCGCCGCGCAGCAGAGCAACCCGAAGCTCTCTCGAATAGCCGCTGATCACGCCCGTGCTACTTGCCACGGCGGAATTCTGCGCGGCGGCGATCAGGCTCTGTACATGCGGCAGGTCGCACAGATGCGACAAACCAATTTTCATCGGTCTTTGCCCCTGCTGCTTAAAAGCCCTCACTTGAGATGAGGCTCTGCGACTGTGCTCGACTGCCAGTTCGGCCTCTTTTTGAAAGATCATCCCCGCTTCGGTCAGCCGCACATCGCGCGGCAGGCGCTCGAAGAGCTTGGCTCCCAGACAGTTCTCGATCTCATGAATTTGCTTCGATAAAGACGGCTGGGCGACATGGCAACGGGACGCTGCACGCGTGAAATTGCGTTCCTCCGCTACCGCTAGGAAGTACCGCATCTGCCGCAGCTCGATCTCCACCTGCACGTGTTCAACGTAACCCGCAAATTGAAGAGCCGTTGGTGCAGATTTATCGCTCGTGGTGCGCATTTCGCACCAGTGCGGGAAATGCAGATAACCTTTTGAGCTGCAGAGAGATAGGTCGCGAACGCCGTTTCAGCGAGATAATGTTGTGCCGATCAGACAACAGAAGTGTGGCTGTGGTTCCAGGCTATCCAAGCTAAGCAATAGCAATCACTTTTAGCTCACTTGGGCTGTATCGAGTAAAAGCCGTGTATCTGTCCATGGTGTCCTGACAAGACACCGAGTGGAAAATCTTTCCACTGAAATTTGAGATCACCGCCTTGGTCGCATCCATTGTTATCTCTCCGATCATTGTCCGGGAGTCAGAGGTGGTAGCCATGCCACGGCACGGAAGGCGATCACTCCTATCCGGATCTACGCGATATCGTCGGGTACAAACGGCAGGAGGTGCGCCCCGTTGAGTCTCCCCGTCTCCGGTCTACAGCCTGAACCTTACATCGATGCAAAGCATGCCGCGCAATATCTCTCCATGAGCCCCAAGAAGCTGCTGTGCCTGGCCCGTTCTGGGGGTGTGCCTGCCCATGGCATCGGCGGCACCCGCAAAATGTGGCGTTTTCGCCTCTCCGAACTCGATCACTGGATGCAGACAGAGGTAACATCAGCGCAGCGGCTGAGGCCTTGTTCAAGGAGGATTTCTTGAGCAGACCGAGGTATCAGAATGGCAGTTTGAAGTTGCTTCCCCGCGAGAACGGCCCCAACGTTTGGGTTTACCGTTGGCGCGAAACCGACGAACGCGGTGAGCGCTGCTCGCGGAAACGAGTCATCGGAACGGCAGAGCAGTACCCGACCAAAGCCCTGGCCTCCTCAGCAATCGAATCGCTGAAGCTGACGATCAACCGGCAGGGTTTTCAGAGGATGGCCGGTTCCACAACCTTTGCGGCACTCATCGAGCATTACCGCTTGAAGGAACTGCCGAAAAGCAATCATGAACGCAAGACAAAGAAGACCAAAGAGGTCTACGAGTCGAACTTGAAAACCACATCATCCCGAGGTGGGGAAGCTGCCGGCTTCGCGACATCCTGAGCGTGGAAGTCGAGGAGTGGCTGGAATCCCTCAAGCTCGCACCGAGTAGCCGGGCCAAACTCCGCAATCAGATGAGTGCGGTCTTCCGACACGGCATCCGCTGGGGATGGATTGGGCAGCATGAAAACCCGATTGCGATGGTGCGGGTGAGCGCAAGACGGCTCAAGACTCCGGGAACGTTAACCGCTGAAGAGTTCCGTGCCCTGTTCGCCAAGCTTCCCAACAGGGAACGGGCTATGGGCACGATCTGCGCCACAACTGGCCTGCGCATCAGTGAGGCGCTGGGTTTGAGGTGGGCAGACGTCGACTTTGAAAAGGGGCAGGCTGATGTGCTCCGCTCTGTTGTCGATGGTGCTGTGGGACGGTGTAAGAGCGAAGTCTCGCAGCAACCTGTTCCGCTGGATGAGCTGACATTGAGTGAACTCCGGTCTTGGAGGAAAGCCACAATGTATGCGGCTGACTCCGACTGGGTTTTCGCCAGTGAGAGGCTCTTTGGGAAGACCCCGGTCTGGGCGAATACTTCTTTGCAGAAAGTATTGCAACCAGTAGCGCGGAAGGCAGGGATTATGAAGCGGATCGGCTGGCATATGTTCAGGCACACCTATAGCTCGTTGTTGTCGGAGTGCGGCAATGATGTGAAAGTGGTGCAGGAGCTGATGCGGCACGCCAAGGTCTCGACCACAATGGAGGTCTACACGCATGCTCGCATGGAAAGAAAGAGAGAGGCGCAGAGCAAGGTCGTCGACTTACTCTTTGCCCGGAAAAGGCTAGAAGGTGTGGTGGCTTCATGAGCAGACACCGCAACTTCGGATTTTGTGCCCGTTTTGTGGCCTCCGCGTGCCCTTTTCGGAATTCGGGAGTTTGTAAGCTGTTGAAAAATATGGTAGGCACGAGGAGACTCGAACTCCTGACCTCTACCGTGTCAAGGTAGCGCTCTAACCAACTGAGCTACGCGCCTGTTCGCTGAACGTTCGGAACCGCCAAGGTGCTGGTTTCACCAACAAAACCGGTACAAACACACACAACATCGGCAGATGCGACTCCACTATTGTAGCAAATAGAGGCCTGCCTTTAGAGATCGGCTTTGCCCCGGCGCCCAAACGAAACGTCGCCGCTAGGACACCTCAAAACACAGATATTTGATCTCCAGATAATCCTCGATTCCATACTTCGATCCCTCGCGTCCCAAGCCCGACTGCTTCACCCCTCCAAACGGCGCGACTTCGGTCGAAATGACTCCTTCGTTGATGCCCACCATCCCGTACTCAAGCTCCTCGGCCACGCGCCAGGCGCGCCCAAGGTCGCGCGTGTAGAAATACGCCGCCAGGCCGTACTCTGTGTCATTGGCAATGCGCACTGCTTCGTCTTCGTTCGCAAACCGGATCAGCGGCGCTACCGGCCCGAACGTCTCCTCGCGCATTAGCAGACAGTCCACGGATACGTTGGTCAAAATCGTCGGCTCGAAGTAGAGCCCGCCCAGCGCATGCAGCCGTCCGCCCGCGACAATCTTCGCCCCGTGCGCCGCCGCGTCGGCGACGTGCGCTTTCACTTTATCGATGGCGTATGTGTTGATCAGCGGCCCCGTGGTCACTCCATCGTCCAGGCCATTGCCCACCTTCAACTGCGCCACTGCGTCGCACAGCTTCGCCGCAAACGAATCGTAAATTCCTGCCTGCACAAAGATTCGGTTTGCGCATACGCAGGTCTGGCCGGTGTTGCGGAATTTTGAGGCCATCACTCCGGCTACCGCCTTGTCCAGGTCAGCGTCCTCGAAGACAATGAAGGGAGCGTTTCCGCCCAGCTCCATCGTCACTTTCTTAATAGTGTCCGCGCACTGCCGCAGCAGAATGCGCCCTACCTCGGTCGATCCAGTAAAGGACAGCTTGCGCACAATGGGATTTGCGGTCAGCTCGCCGCCGATTGCGACGGCATCGCCTGTGATCACGTTGAAGACGCCTGCCGGAACGCCTGCGCGCCGGGCCAGCTCGGCCAGTGCAAGCGCAGAGAAGGGAGTCTCCAACGCGGGCTTCAACACCACGGTGCAGCCCGCGGCCAGCGCAGGGCCAACCTTGCGGGTGATCATCGCGTTCGGGAAATTCCAAGGTGTAATCGCAGCCACCACGCCGACTGGCTGCTTGAGCGTCACAATGCGATGCCGATTTGTGTTTGCCGGAATCGTGTCCCCATACACGCGTCGCGCTTCTTCGGCGAACCACTCGAGGAACGAGGTTCCATAGAGGATCTCGCCGCGTGCTTCCGCCAGTGGTTTGCCCTGTTCGAGTGTCAGAATCCGCGCCAGGTCTTCTTTATGCTCCAGGCATAAGCGCGCCCAGCGGCTGAGCACTGCGCTACGTTCTTTCGCAGTCCGGGTGCGCCACGCCGGGAGCGCCGCGTCTGCCGCTTCAATCGACTGCCGGGTCTCTGTCGCGCCAAACTCCGGTACGTGGCCTAGCACGCTGCCGTCGTGCGGATTTTCAACCGCCGCGGCACCCTCGCCAACCCACTCGCCATTCACAAAGCAATGCTGGTGAAACAGCCCTGCGTCGGCGAGCTCCGCGGCTACATCCCGCGTTTGAACTGTCAGCATAGTTCGCTCCTACAAGTCTCAATTTCGACAAAGACCCTGCGCACTTCTCCCTGTATAAAGTTACGAGGGGAGATGCATGCATTCTAACGGCAGCGGTGAAGCGCCAGCCCACAGCACGCCGGCCAAAGGATGGCAGCTCGCCGTCGCCTCCGGCATCCTCGGCTGGACGCTCGACGCTTTCGATTTCTTCGTCGTCATCTTCCTATTTGATGCGCTGGCCGCGCACTTCCACGTCAGCAAGGCGGACATCGTCTATACGCTCACCATCACTCTGGCGATGCGCCCGGTCGGAGCGCTCGTCTTTGGATCGCTCGCTGATCGCTTTGGACGCAAGTGGCTGTTGGTGATCTGTGTCTTTTATTTCTCGTCTATGACGGTCCTCAGCGGCCTATCCGTCAACTTCACCATGTTCATCATCATGCGCGCGCTGTACGGGGCGGGCATGGGCGGCTACTGGGGCGTAGGCGCATCCTATGCGATGGAGAGCGCACCGGTGCGCACGCGCGGCTTTCTCAGCGGTCTGCTCCAAGCCGGCTATCCGCTCGGGTATCTAATTGCAGCCGCCGTCATGCAGTTTGTTACGGTTCATCTGGGCTGGCGGTCGGCATTTTTCCTCGGCGCGCCGGTTGCTGTGCTCATTGCGCTCCTGACCTGGTTCGCGCCAGAGTCGGAAGCGTGGCACACACAGCGCGTGACCTCCATGAAGACCATCTTCAGCTCCCTTTGGAAGCACACGCGCATCTTTCTCTATCTGCTTGCGCTCATGTCCGTCATGCTTTGCCTGTCACATGGCACGCAGGATCTTTATCCGGACTTTATGAAGTCGCTGCCCTTCATTGCGGAAAAGAAAATTGCCGGCATAACGCTACTTTATGGAATCCCCATCCTCTACAGCAGTGCAGGAATCTTTGGAGCACTTCTCTTTGGTCACGCCTCGGAGAAAATCGGCCGCCGCTACTCCGCTCTTGCAGCGCTCGCCATCTCGCTGTTATCGATTCCCGCCTGGGCCTTTGGCGGCACAGCACTGGCTCTGCTGTTTGGCTCATGTGTCATGCAGGCCGGTGTTCAGGGTGCATGGGGAATCATTCCCGCCCACATCAACGAGCTTTCACCATCCTCCGTCCGCGGACTTTTTCCTGGCTTTGTCTACCAGCTCGGCTTGATTTTTGCTTCTCCGGCAACCGCGGTCGAGCTTAAGATGCGCGACCATCTCGGATACTCCTGGGCACTGACCGCGTTTGAAGGAGCCGTGATCGTCGCTTTGCTCTTTCTGATCTTCTTCGGGCCGGAGGAGCGCGGAAGAGATTTTGCCAGCCCGGTCGTGGCTCTGGCTGCAGAGTAATTGGAGACGTGCGCCATCAGGCGCGTACGCTGGGATTGCCGGCCTAAAAGAGCAGCTTGGCTCCGAACTGCACTTGCCGCGACGTGGTTGACGTGCTGGTGATTACGCCAGCCGTGGGCGATACTCCCGACGGAGTGAACACCACCAGATTCGGAGTGTTGAAGTTGGCGCGGTTCAGCAGATTGAACAGCTCCGCCCGGAATTGCAGCTTCAGGTTCTCGCGCAGCGTGGTGTCCTTGAGCATGGAAAAATCCCACGTCGCCAGGCCCGGTCCGCTAAAACTGTCACGCGCTAAGTTGCCATAAAAGCCGCTGTTCGGCGGCGGCGCCAGAAACGCGCTCGGATTAAACCACTCCGTTGGCTTACCCACAATCACCTGGCCGTGAAAGTCGGGATTGATAAACGGCCGTACTGGATTCTTAGTGTCGCCATTGTTCGAGGGGTTGTAGCTGAGCTGTGGCGTGAATGGGAAACCAGACTGCAGTGTCACAATCGAGGCCGCCGTCCAGCCGCCCAAAAAATCGTTGGCAACTCCCGGCATGTTGCCATCAAAGCGCTGGCCGTGCCCGAAGGGTAGCGTGTAGAGTGCATCGATCACCGCCGCATTGCGCACGTCATAGGTCGCCGGGCCCCAGTCGGCATCGATGTCAAATGGATTTGAGACCAGCCCCGGCGCATTGCCTGACGCCGTCGCATTCAGCGAATCGCCGTTGTCTAGCGCCTTCGACCATGTATAGACTCCGCGCAGCATCAGGTTGTTGCTTATGCGGTGCTGCAGGTCCACCTGCAACGCGTTGTACGAGCTGTCGCCACTGGAAAACCATGCCCACGCCGAGCCGAGCTTGGGATTTGCCACCGGCGTTCCAAACGCGATGTAGTACGAACCCGCCGGTACCGGAGAGCCGGCAAGCGGCGCAGGGAAATTGGTCGGATACACCGCCGGGCAAGGCGCCGAGGGACACACCGTGGGCGTGGGCTCGTTGTCATCGAGGCTCACAATCTCGTGATATCCATGTGAGCCTACATAACCCACCGTAAGTGTGGTGTTCGGTGAAAGCTCCTGCTCCACACGCAGTGACCACGAGATCAGCGTCGGTGTATTCATATCCGGCTGCACGCCCGCAGGAGCAATCTTCGCGTTCGCCGGCGCAGTCGCCGTCAGCGGAAAATCCGACGCCGGCAGATTCGCAATGCCATACGACGGGTTGAACGGCGCATTCTGATCCATGCGATAGCCCAGCGCGTCCTGCAGGTCGTTATACATGCCGAAGGCGGTGCGCACCACCGTGCGCGAGCCGAACGGATTCCACGCGAACCCGATGCGGGGCTGCGGCAGAAACTTCGCATTGTTTACCGTGAAGGTGTTGTTGCCCACACGCGGCTGCGTCTGAATCACGCCGTTCTGAAAAATAAACGTCGCCGCGCGCCCATGCGCTTCATTCCAGCCGGTCGTGAATTCACCGCGGAAACCGACCGAGGCCGTCAGGTGCGGCGTCAGCCGGATCACGTCCTGTACGTACCAGGCCCCCAGCAGCGAGCGCCAGTTCAGCTCCGTCGGCGAGGGATCGTACGCAAAGTTGCCCACCGTGCCTTCGAGGAATTGCTGCAGACCAGTGAAGGTCGCCTGCCCATACTGCGTCAGCGCCAGCTCTTCATTCGACTGCAGCGGCTGCAGCCACAAGCCCACGCTCAACGCATGCCGTCCGTGCGTGTATGTCAGTTGGTCTTCAATGGTGTACAGGTTGCGATGGACGGACAAGTTGCTGCCGACGTTGCTGCCTGCCAGGCTGACCTGTGCCGACGGGTTTGCCGCCGCGCTGCCACCCACCACCACAGCGCCGACCGGACGGTCGGTGACAAAGCCCGGCACGCCCTCTGCCGGCGTTCCGGGAGTGGGCTCGCCGGTAAAGAAATACGCCGCGCGTGAGAAGCCGAAGCGCGCCGTGTTGATCCAGTCCTGTGAATAAACATGCGTCTCTTCGAGGCTCGCCACTTGTTCGGTCAGACTCTCCAGATCCGTGCTGTAGAGATTGCTGCTTGTCGGCGTCACGTCGTCGCTGTCGTCAATCGTATACACGCCTGTAAAGCTGTCACGCTGCGAAAAGGCGCGGTCCAGCCGCACCGTGCCGAAGTCATCCCGAATCGTCTGCAGCGGGCTGTTGAATGCTTCGGAGATGCCGCCGAAGTCCGGCGCGCCGGGACTCGGCTCCGGCCACAGAGATAGAAGCGGTTCCACGCTGTCCGCAACGCCTACGTCCACCAGGCCCGAAGGCGGGCACGGATTCGGTGCGGGGCTCACTAGCTTGCACGGCAGATATCCATTCCGGGCGTTGTTGTCCGGCACCAGGTCCACGCCCGTCTGGTGCAGGTGCTGGCGAAAGCCCTCATAGTTCCCGAACAGAAACGTTTTGTTGCGCTGCAAGGGGCCACCAAGAGCGGCTCCAAACTGGTTGCGCTGGAACGGCGGCGCGCTGCCCTTGTCAAAGTAATTCGGCGCATCGAAAGCGTTGTTGCGCAGAAACTCATACACACTGCCATGCATCTGGTTTGTGCCGCTCTGCGTCACAATCAGCACCTGCGCGCCGGGCCGCTTGCCATACTGCGCGCCATAGGAATCGCGCAGCACGTTAAACTCGCGTACCGCGTCAACGCCCAGCAGCTCCTGGCTGGTGCCGCCCGGCTGCATGTTCACCTCCGCTGCCCCCGTGTACTCCACGCCGTTCAGCAGGTACAGGTTTTGTTGCGGACGATTGCCCGAAACCGCAAAGTTGTTGCCCACCGTCGAGTTCGAAACACCGATGCCGCCGGTCTTCTGCGAGGTGTAATTCACAACGCCCGGATCCAGCGTCATCAGCTCGTCATAGCTGCGCCCATTAAGCGGCAGCTGCTTTACCTGCTGCTCGCCCACCAGACCGGAGATGTCCCCATTGGTCAGGCTCAACGGCGACGCATCGGAATGCACCGTCACCCGCTGATGTACGCCGCCCACGCGCAGTCGCAGGTTCACCGTAGCCGCCTGTCCCACTGCAAGATGAATGCCCGTCCGCAGTTCCTGCTCAAACCCCGTCTTGCCCCCCATCACGCGATAATCGCCCACCGGCAGCGAGAGCACCTGATACTGCCCCTGAGCATCAGTCATGGTCTGGCGCAGCGCACCGGTGTTCACCTCCCGCACTCGAACCCGGGCCCCTGGAATCACCGCGCCGGAAGAATCCGTCACAGTTCCGCCAATGCTTGAAGCCGCCTGCGCGGAAGCTTGCGGCGCGCAGGCCAGCAGGCATGCAACCATCAGGGCCAGAGAAATCAAAACAGAAGCGCGAATGAGACGAAAGTGGTGCGTCGAGGGCATAGGGAGGGTCTCCGGGATCTGTGGCGAGGGTTTTGGGGAATTGCGGAACTAATATGATGCAATACGTCTCTAGTCATTATATATATACGAAAAAGTCCGGATAGCGGGCATCCGACGCCCACATTCAAGCCCGAAGTCGGCCTGAGTGCGGATGCCTTTTTGCGCTTCCTGGCGGCGGATTATTAGAGCGCGCAGAGTACGCACATCGGCGCATCGGAGACTTGGCCTGCACAGCAGCAACCAGCCAGAGGCTCGCGACCGAATATGATGAAGAAGGATCAGACCGTCGCGGCCTCGCCGCGCCGTCAGCGCCTATGAAGCTACGTGAAATCGCGCAGTTGCGTGCCGCCCCCAATCAGCTCACGCTTCTGCGGCTTTGCATTATTCCGTTTCTGGTTCTGGCGATTCTCGACCACGACTTCCAGATCGCCTTCTGGCTCTTCGTCCTGGCAGGAATCACCGACGGACTCGACGGCCTGCTCGCCCGCTGGCTGCAGCAGCGCACCGTGCTGGGCCAGTATCTCGACCCCGTGGCTGACAAGTTACTGCTCAGCACTCTGTTCCTGGTGCTTCACCACGAAGGCTTGATTTCTCTCCGTGTGACTGTGCTCGTCTTTGGACGCGACCTGGGCATTGTTATGGTTGGCGCCATCCTTTATGCCAGCATTGGAATGAAGGATTTTCGCCCCAGCCTCTTCGGCAAGGCCAATACGCTTGCGCAAATCATCGCCTTGCTCAGCGTGCTGCTGAGCGAGTTCTACGCGCCGCCTTTACTCCTACTTATCCGGCATTGGTCTCTGGCGGCAACCGTGGTATTTACAGTTGTTTCTGGGTTCCACTATGCGTGGCTCATTACGCGCCGTCTCAGCAGCCCCGTAGTCGAGGCGGGCGATTGAGCTCAGATCTGCCCATCAGCCTTCTTCGTCTTCTTCCGGACGTTCCTCAATTGCCATATCGCGGAACTCGTCTGAGTCGAAGACTTCGCCGCACTCCTGGCATTCAACGAATTCAACGTCCTCTTCGCGTGCGACCACGCGTACTTTGGGGTGCTTGCAGGGGGTGTTCATGATGGTTTAGAGCATTTTGCGTATTGGCATTCGATGCGCAACGTGCACGTTCGACCACGGGTTTTCGGGTGATTTGGGACACCCTCGCCAAAATTGTAACCATGCCAGCACGTCTGTCAATTGCAATTCGTTAAATTTGGAGATAACAGGTGCTTCCCATCACCATTGAATTAGGACGATTTCAGTCGTATACTTGGAGTAACCTGTAAGAGCAGGCCCCGGACATGCTGAGACTGACGAAAAAGGCCGACTATGGGTTGATGGCGCTCAAGTATCTTGCCGAGCACCCTGGCGAAGCCTCGCTCAGCGCCAAGGACATCGCGGATGCCTACCGTATACCGCCCCAGTTGCTGGCGAAAATCCTCCAGCAGCTCGCGAGGGAAGGCCTGCTTCGCTCCCACGCCGGCATGAACGGCGGCTACACGCTGGCCAAGGCCCCGGACAGCATCACAGCGTTTGAGGTCATCCGTATTATTGACGGGCCTTTGTTCATCACATCATGCGTCACGGAAAGCGGAATCTGCGACCTTACCAACAGTTGCACCATCAAAGAACCACTGGCACGCGTGAACGACAGCATCTCGAATGTGCTGAAGGCGATTCGAATATCCGACCTGGTCGAGTCCGACGCGGCCCATGGGCGGCACGGCACCAGCATTCAGGAACTGGTGAAGATTCAGGCTCAGACACAGTCCGAGGCCAAAGCACACAACGCCTGACGACAGACAAGTTTCAAAAAGGAAGACGCAGCAGGAGTCAAGCAGAATGAGCACTACGACAGAATTCGGAATCATTCCCGTACCGGCAGGGGTGCAGCTGCCTATTTACATGGACAACCATGCGACCACGCCGCTCGACCCGCGCGTGCTCGAAGCCATGATGCCTTACATGACAAAAGTCTTCGGAAACGCCGCCAGCCGCAACCACTCCTTCGGATGGGAAGCGGAAGCCGCCGTCGACAAAGCCCGCGAGCAGGTCGCCAAGCTCATCGGCGCCACGGCAAAAGAGATCATCTTCACCTCCGGCGCAACTGAGTCGAACAACCTCGCCATCAAGGGTGTTGCCGAGATGTACCGCGAGCGCGGCAACCACATCATTACGCAGGTCACCGAGCACAAGGCCGTGCTCGACACCTGTAAGCGTCTCGAAAAGTCCGGCTACCGCGTCACCTATCTGCCGGTGAAGGCCGACGGCCTCATCGACATCGAGGACCTCAAGCGCGCTATCGACGACAAGACCATCCTCGTCACCATCATGATTGCCAACAATGAGATTGGCGTCGTTCAGTCCATCGCTGAAATCGGCAAACTCTGCCACGAGAAGGGCGTACTCTTCCACACGGACGGCGTTCAGGCCGTGGGCAAGATTCCCGTCGACGTCAACGCGATGCAGATCGACCTGCTCTCGCTCTCCGCGCACAAGATTTACGGCCCCAAGGGAGTCGGCGCGCTCTATGTCCGGCGCCGCAACCCGCGCGTGCAGATCTCAGAGCAGATCAACGGCGGAGGCCACGAGCGCGGCATGCGCTCCGGCACGCTGAACGTTCCCGGCATCGTCGGACTGGGCAAGGCCTGCGAGATCGCCGGCGAGGAAATGAAGTCAGAGTCCGAGCACCTGCTCAAGCTCCGCAACAAGCTGCAGCACAAGCTTGAGTCCGCGCTCGATTACGTCCACGTCAACGGCTCCATGGAGCACCGCCTGCCCGGCAACCTCAACATGAGTTTTGTTTACGTTGAAGGTGAATCGCTGCTCATGGGCATCAATGATGTTGCGGTTTCCAGCGGTTCGGCCTGCACCTCAGCCACGCTGGAGCCATCCTATGTATTGAAGGCCCTTGGCCTCGGCGACGACGTGGCCCACAGCTCCATCCGCTTCGGCCTCGGACGCTTTAACACGGAAGCCGAAGTGGACTACGTCAGCGACAAGGTGATTGACGTGGTGCAGAAGCTTCGCGAACTTTCACCGCTGTACGAGATGGTGAAAGAGGGCATAGACATCAGCAAGATCGAGTGGCAGGCTCATTAAGAGATTTGAGGCATCTAACAGGTTTCAGACACAGGAGAAGCAAATGGCATATAGCGACAAGGTCATCGACCACTACAACAATCCTCGGAACGTCGGGCAGCTCGACAAATCCAGCTCTGAAGTCGGGACCGGCCTGGTCGGCGCGCCCGAATGCGGCGACGTGATGCGTCTGCAGATCAAGGTCAACCCCGAGACCCAGGTCATCGAGGAAGCCAAGTTCAAGACCTTCGGCTGCGGCTCGGCCATCGCCTCATCCTCTCTCGCTACAGAGTGGGTAAAGGGCAAGACCGTCGAAGAGGCAATGCAGATCAAGAACACCGACATCGTAAAGGAGCTGTCGCTCCCACCGGTCAAGATCCACTGTTCGGTGCTCGCCGAGGACGCGATCCGCGCCGCCATCGGCGACTGGAAGAAGAAGAACGGCGTTGGCGAAGGCGCGACAGTAGAGCAGCCCGTAGCCGCCCGATAGGAAGGACTGGCCGTCCAGGCAACGGCTGTCGCCTGGCCGCTCCCGCTGGTCGCGGAGAGAATAGCCCGGGCGGCTGCACAATACGTCCCGCCCTTTGCGCAGACTGCACGCGAAGGGTGGGAGAGCACGAAGCTATAGCCTGACACTGCAGCGGTGAAGAGCAAATGACTGAACTCAACGTCCTGAACCCGGCTGACCAGGCACCCGCGCAAAAGGGTATCCAGGTCACCGACCGCGCCATCAAGCGAATCCGCATCGCCTTGGCCAAGGAGGGCATTTCGCCCACCGAGGGCGGACTGCGTCTGGGCGTGCAGGGCGGCGGCTGTTCGGGACTCTCGTACAACATCCGCTTTGACACCCAGCCTCGCGAGCGCGACCGCATCTTCAACTTCGAAGACGTGCGCATCTTCGTCGACCCAAAGTCCTTCATCTACCTGCACGGCATGGTCCTCGACTACGAGGAAACCCTCATGCGCCAGGGCTTCAACTTCGTCAATCCCAACTCAACTAAGTCCTGCGGCTGCGGCTCGTCCTTCTCGGCATAACCCGCCAGGCACACTTCACACCGGCGAGCCATCACTCCACATCCGCCTACGGAATCGGATTCGTGAATCCCTTCGGCGGGGTCAGCGACGCGCCCGGAATCACGACCGGCGTCACGCCCGTGTCCTTGCAGGTCATCGCCGGCGGAAAGTGATCCACTATCGCGTCGGGAATCTCAGCCTGCGATGCGGGAATCGGTGGCTTCGTCCCGGCAAGCCGCGCCGCATCGAACCCGCCCAGCAGGTTCGTCAGCCGCGGATTGGCGTCCCGAGGACCCTCTGGCATATACGGCTTCTCATCCGGCAGCGATGCCATTGCCGGTAGCCGGAACAGGACATCCAGAAACTTCGCGAAGGAGACATGGTCACCCGGATTCTTCACGATCGCTCCTGACTTCGCATAAGGCGAAATCAGAATCAGCGGCACGCGCGGGCCATCGCCGCACGGCTCCTTGTCCGGGCACTGCTCAAACTGCGGCGGGGGCACGTGATCATAGAACCCCTCCGAGTCGTCCCAGACCACGATAATCACTGAGTCCTTCCAGTACGGGCTCCGCGCGACCGTGTTCACCACCTTCGCCACCAGCGATTCCGACAGCTGCGAGTCCGAGTACCCCGGATGATCGTCATCCCCCAGAATCCCCTGCGCATAAGGATTCGCCGGCTTCCACCCAAACGGATTCTGCATTCCGCCCTTGATAAACACCACACTCTTCGGCGGAAGCGCGTCGTCCTTCATCATGCTGAAGAAGTCCACCAGATCATGCTCGCCGCTCCACATTGATGGATTCTGCCGGATGTAGCCGAAATACTGTGGCGCATTATGGTGCGGAATGTACGCCGGATGGTCATCGCCTTCGCCGTTTCCGAACCCCTCCTGGTACCAAGCCCACGGCACCGCGCGATGGTTCAGCAACACCAGCTCATTGATGTCGTCCTTGATGTCATCCGTATCGACCTTCACCTTCTTTGCGTTCGCGCCGCTCAGCGTCAGCATCAGCGTCGCATAAGTCTGGTCCAGTTGATGCTCCCCGTTTACCTGATAGGGAAATGCGTATGGACCAAAGTCCGGATTCGCATCGTTCACCACCGGCTCGCCCGTTGCATGGGACGATTTGAACGCCTCGTTCGGATGCCGCGCCGCCTGCGTCTGCCCGGTCTGCCCGGCAATCAGATCAATATTTCCCGGCGTCGACGGTCCATACATCGCCTGAAAGATGTGGTCGTACAGCGCGAACCGATGCGCATACATCCACAGGAACGGAACCGTATGGCAGTCTTCATGGGCCATTGTCAAAATGCCGACCTGCCGCGCAAACTGCGGGCTCGCCATCGACACATCGACAAGGTGCTTCTCTTCGTAGCCCACATAATTGTCCATGCGTCCGTGGTCGCTCTTGGAGAGCAGCGCCTCGCGCGAGTGGTTCGCGTCCGCTGTGTCGGCGGCCTTCAGCAGAAACGGAGTGATCCACTCATGGCCAATCGCGTCCCATTGGCGGAAGCCGTGCGCCCGCGCTTCCGCAGTCGCCAGATTGTCCGCTCCCGGAAACGACCCAAAGTATGAATCAAACGAGCGGTTCTCCTGATAGATCAGGAACACATGATGGATATGCGTGCGAAGATTGTCGACGAGCTCCTGCCGGGAGGCGGGATTGGAATCGGCTTGCGGGCCGGCGCTGCCTTTCTTCGCCGTTGCGGCTATCGCGCTCGTTGAGAGGAGCATGAGGCATAGCAGCGAAATCAATGCTGGTGTCAATCTGCGAAGTCTTCGCTCTGCCCGAAAGCCAAATGCCGTCAACGTTACCCCCTGTCGTCGCAACAATATATATGGATGGATATGTGCGCGTCACACCGCGCCACAATGTCCTTTATACGCCCTGCGAATAAGGCGGCCGCGGTTAAAACTTAATGAATTGGTGCCGCTATGCGCGCTGCCTTCCCTCGACGACGTCGTTATTGCTTCCCGCGTCGCGTCCGCCACTCTTCTGCCGTGATCTCCCAAATCTCGCTCGGCAGTTGTCCGGACACGTAGTTGCGTTGGCCAATCTCCACGAGCCGCATCCCTGTCTTTTCCGATATGCGCCGCGATGCCACATTCCCCACCGCTTTCGAGGCGCGCAGCACATCCATCCCCAGCACATCGAACCAGTAGTCCGTTACTGCGATCACGGCTTCCGTCATCAGCCCTCGCCCTTGCCACTCCAGCCCCAGCCAGAACCCGCGGTTGTCCACGTCTTTCTTCATCAGGCTGATCGCGCCGATGTGCTGCGCATGTTTCTGCACTCCAGGCGATTCTTTGAGCCGCAGCGTCCAGTGCCACTGCTCGCCGCGCTCCATAGCCGGAAGCGCCATGTTGCGGTAGTAGGTGAGCGCCCCATCCTCCGGATACGGCCACGGAACAATCGCATTCAGATAGCGCACGATCTCCCAGCGCGGAAATATCTCCTGCGTGCGCACTGCGTCTTCCAGCCGCAGCGGGCGCAGGATGAGGCGCGGAGTTTCGAGCACGTTAGGCATGGAGGAAGGATAGCAAGCAGGAGGTCGAACCCGCCCCACGTCAAGCATTGAATTTCATGCGTATGCTATGCTTTTCCCATGTCGAGGTGCTTATGATCGATCTGCGCGAAGTCCGCTCCGTCACTGATTTCCAGCGAAACGCCAAACAGTACGTCGGGAAACTCAAGAAGTCAGGCACGCCCCTCGTTCTCACCGTCAACGGCCGCGCCGAGCTCGTCGTGCAGGACGCGGCCAGTTACCAGAGTTTGCTCGACCGCCTGGAAGAGCTTGAGGTAGTCGCCGCCATCAGGGTAGGTCTGGAAGAAGCAAAAGCAGGAAAGGGCCAGCCCGCAATAAAGGCGCTGGAAGATCTCGGCAGGAAGCTTGGTTTACAACGTAGAAATCATGCCTACAGCGCTCGCAGAAGCGGAGGAGTATCTTCGCTTCCTTGAGAATGAGTGCCAGGCAAATGAATATGCAACAGAGTGGTGGAACGGGCTCATCGATGCCCTCCAGTCGCTGCAAACGATGCCACGCCGCTGCCCGATTATCCCGGAGCAAGATGGCTTAGAAGAAGAGGTTCGCCACCTCATCTATCAATCGCACCGCATCATTTTCTGAATAAGCAGAGACAAGGTGGAAATTCTGCGCGTTTATCACGGTGCGCGAAAGCCCTTGAAGTAAACACGTATTTTCGGGTTAATTCATTGGCGTATGCTGTGAGTCATCGGGTTGAATAGAGATGGCGAACAAAGAAAGACTACTGACTGAGATATTGCCGGAATTTTCGGCTGAACTCGCGCATCTCTTAGAGCAGGGCGGCCAGCCTAAGCTCGCGAAGCAGATTGCCACACTTCGCATCTTCGAGAAATGTAACTGCAATGACGACTTCTGCTCTAGTTTCTACACTCGACGGAATCCGCACAGACCTCCTGGCCGAGACTCTAGAAGCATTTCGCTGGAACCGAAAAGCGGGCTGCTGATTCTCGACGTTGTTGGCGATGAGATCATCTTCGTCGAAGTTCTTTATCGCGACGACGTCCGGGCAGCATTGAAGTCTGCGTTGGGCTGGTTCTAAATCCTCCCCGCCTCTCGCAGCACCGCGATCTCCTCGTCCGTAAACACCCGCGACCGGATGAGAAACCGCACTCCCTCCGGGCCTTCGAGCGAGAACATTCCGCCGCGGCCGGGAACCACATCCAGAATCAGCTGCGTGTGCTTCCAGTACTCGAACTGGCTTTTGCTCATGTAGAACGGCGTGTCGTCCAGCATGCCCAGCAGCACATCGCTGTCGCCTACCAGGAACTCGCCGCGCGGATAGCACATGGGCGAGCTGCCGTCACAGCAACCGCCCGATTGGTGGAACATGAGCGGACCGTATTTGGCGGTCAGCCTGTCCATCAAATCCTTAGCGGCTGCTGTGCGGGTCACCTGCTCAGGTACAACCTTCTGTGTAACCTGAGGCATTAGAAGAACCCCATTGCATTCGGGTCGTAGCTCACCAGCATGTTCTTCGTCTGCTGGTAGTGGTCGAGCATCATCTTGTGCGTTTCGCGGCCCACGCCCGACTGCTTGTAGCCGCCGAACGCCGCATGCGCCGGATACAGGTGGTAGCAGTTCGTCCACACGCGTCCGGCCTGGATGCCGCGGCCCATGTGGTACGCGCGATTCATGTCCCGCGTCCAGACGCCCGCGCCCAACCCATAGAGTGTGTCGTTGGCAATCCCCAGGGCTTCCTCATCGTCCTTGAAGGTCGTTACCGAAACGACCGGCCCGAAAATCTCCTCCTGGAAGATGCGCATTTTGTTGTTGCCTTTGAAGACTGTCGGCTCGATGTAGAAGCCGTCGGCCAGGTCGCCGTCGAGCTTTGCCCGCTTCCCGCCTATCAGCACCTGTGCGCCTTCCTGTTTGCCGATGTCCAGATAGGAAAGGATCTTTTCCATCTGTTCGGTCGAGGCCTGCGCGCCGATCATTGTCGTCTTGTCCAGCGGGTTCCCCTGCTTGATCGCCTTCACACGCTTCAGCGCTCGTTCCATGAACCGGTCGTAGATCGACTCCTGAATGAGCGCGCGCGACGGACAGGTGCATACCTCGCCCTGGTTCAGCGCAAACATCGTGAAGCCTTCGAGCGCCTTGTCGAAGAAGGCATCGTCCTTGCTCATCACATCTTCAAAAAAGATGTTCGGAGATTTCCCACCCAGCTCCAGCGTAACGGGAATGATGTTCTGCGAAGCATACTGCATGATCAGCCGGCCGGTGGTCGTCTCGCCCGTGAACGCGACCTTATTGATGCGCGGGCTTGACGCCAGCGGCTTGCCAGCCTCCAGTCCGAATCCGTTCACAATGTTCAGCACACCCGGCGGCAGAAGGTCTGCCACCAGCTCCGCCCACACAAGGATCGAAAGCGGAGTCTGCTCCGCCGGCTTGAGCACCACCGCATTGCCCGCGGCCAGAGCCGGGGCCAGCTTCCACGCCGCCATCAGCAGCGGAAAGTTCCACGGAATAATCAGCCCAACCACGCCCAGCGGCTCATGGAAATGGTACGCGATCGTGTTCTCGTCAATTTCGGAAATTCCGCCTTCCTGCGCGCGAATCACCGCGCCGAAGTAGCGGTAGTGGTCGATCGCCAGCGGCAGGTCGGCAGCCATCGTTTCGCGGATCGGCTTGCCGTTGTCCCAGGTCTCTACGGTAGCCAGCATCTCCAGGTTCTCTTCCATGCGCTGCGCAATTTTTTCCAATATGCGTCCGCGCTCTGTCGTCGAGGTCTTGCCCCACGCCGTCTTGGCCGCATGCGCAGCGTCCAGCGCCCGGTTGATGTCGTCGGCGTTCGAGCGGGGAATCTCGCACAGGACCTGCCCTGTCACCGGCGTCACGTTCTCAAAATATTGCCCCGTGGAGGGTTTCACCCATTCGCCCCCGATGTAGTTCTGATACTGCTTGCGAATCGAGACGGGAAAGCCATAGCTCCCCGGCCGAAGAGCTGTAATTGTCGCCATAAGAAATCTCCTTTTCACTGCAACAGGGAATCCTTATCGGCAGAATTCCCTGCAACCCGCGAATTTTAGTCCTCAACTATAACGGCTGTCGTGTCATGCGTCACCCTTTTGTGCAAGACCTGTGCAAGACATCAAGTCTCCCGGCAGGATCTATCCCCACCTGGATACTTGAAAGGGGTCATGGAGCTGAACAAAACAGAGAAAGCTTGAGTGGGGTACCTGCCTGCCCAAAAGGCCACGCTGACTCCAAAAAAGCATTAAAAAATGGCGGGAGCAGCCTTGGTTCTCGACGTATCGATGGTAAAGCCGGACGGTATCCGGAACAGGCTGGGATCGTACTTCCCGTCCAGAGTGATGTCCGAGAGTGTCGTGACGGTGTGCGACCCGGGAAGGGTGATATCTTTTTTGAGTATAAGGTCGTCCTTGTCATCGACCCAGTAGGTGCCGATGCGCTTGCCGTCCAGCATGACAGGAACAAGCACGCAATAGAAACCAAGATATGTCCCATGTTGCAGTTCCGGATGCTCCGCACCCCGGTCTGTTAT
>Ga0335074_10003268_pt1 | contig 22071 bp, 19 predicted proteins | sample Lox_Sample_23_FD_206715 | JGI IMG/M metagenome (GOLD analysis project Ga0335074, IMG submission 206715) | Soil microbial communities from Loxahatchee National Wildlife Refuge, Florida, United States - Lox_Sample_2.3 | ecosystem: Environmental > Terrestrial > Soil > Wetlands | place: USA...
CGTGCTGGATCGCAGCGAGCACCCTGACTACGCCCAGGTTGTCCGGCAGGTCGATCGCCGGGTTGCCGATACGCATGCCGAGCGCCGGGGCGCTCAGTGCGAGCAGGGCCGCTGCCGCGATCCCGCCAAGCAGCAGCGGCTTGCCGACCACGCGCCGGGCAACGCCGGCCCACAGCTTCGACGGCTGCGGGTGAGTCAGGCGGCGGCCGAGATACGGCAGCTGGCCGCGGTCTGCCCACGGCCCCAGCCAGGACAGCAAGGCCGGCAAGAAGAACAGTGAGCCGAGCACTGCCACTCCGACCACCATCATGGTGCCGAACGCGATGCCGGTGAAGATGTCGATGCCGGTGAGGAACAGCCCGGCAAGCGAGATCATCACGGTCAGGCCGGAGACCAGGATGGCCCGCCCGGAGGTCGCGGCTGCTATCCCGACCACGGCAAGGTTGCTGTGCCCCTTCATCCGTTCCTCGCGTTCGCGCCTCAGGTAGAACAGCGAGTAGTCGACGCCGACCGCCATGCCGATCACCAGCACGAGTTCGGAAGTACCGGAACCAACGGGAAGCCACTGGCCGGCAATGCCGAGCAGGGATACCGCGGTCACCACGGCGGTGGCGGCGAGCAGGACCGGGATGCCAGCGGCGATGAGCGCGCCGAAGACGGCGAGCAGCAGGATCAGCGTCAGCGGGACCGAGGTCCACTCGGACTGCCGGAAGTCCTGGCCGAGTAGCGCGCTAGCGACCCGGTCGGTACTCGCACCGCCCGCTTCGCGGACCACCAGACCCGGGTGCGACGCCTGGATCTGATGCACCGCCTTGAGGTCGGCCAGCACGGTGGTATCGGCTTCAGCGTTCGGCCCGGCCACCTGGAAGGTCACCAGCGCGGCCGTACCGTGGCTGGCCAGCATGCCGCGCGCGCCGGGCTCGAATGGGGAGCGGATGTCAGCGGCGGCCTGCGGCAGCGCCGCCAGTGCGGACTCGACCTGGAGAGTGACCTTTTTCACTTGAGCTGCGGCGCGCCGCACGCTAGCCGTCGCGTCCGCGGCCAGGTGGCGCTCGTCAGTCCTGGCCTCGATCAGCACGCTCTCGGTCGGAGGGGTTACCACGCCGAGGTTGGTCAGCACCTGCTCGCCGCGGCCGGCCTGGCCCGGGTCGTACTGCTGCACGCCGCTCCCGGCCGCGAACTGGCCGGCGATGAACGCGGCCGCCATGAAGGCCAGCCAGGCACCGACCGCGGTCTTGCGGTGCCTGGCGCTCCAGCAGGCAACACGCTCCACGAGAGGCCGGTGACGGACCCGTACGCCGGCAGGACAGGGTTGGCTAGGGAGCAGGCGCATGGTCGCTCTCTGGCTTGGATGCTGTGATGGGGTTGCGAGCCGCCAGAGCGCCAAGGGCAGGGAGCACGCCGCGGCTAATTCCGGCAACTGTAACCTGACCGCAACACTGAGTGGGCCGCTATCGGCCTCTTCGACCAGTTCTTTACCAGGCGCGCGGTATTTTCCCGGGCCAGCGCTCAGCTAGCCGTCAGCCTGGCGCGCGTGCCCCGCCCGCCGGCAGCACGATGACATGATGCTGCGATGGGCGAGCTGATCTTGATCAGGCACGGCGAGACCGAGTGGAGCCGCGAGGGCAAGCACACCGGACGGACGGACGTGCCGCTGACCCACGCCGGCCGCGCGGCGGCAGTAGCGCTGCAGCCCGCCCTGGCCGCCCGGCACATCGCCGCGACGTTCGTCAGTCCGGCGAACCGGGCCAGGCAGACAGCCGAGCTTGCCGGGCTCACTGACGCGCAGGTGGACGAAAACCTGTGGGAATGGGATTACGGCGGATACGAGGGTCTGACAACCGCTCACATCCGCAGGGAGCGGTCGGGCTGGTACCTGTGGCGCGATGGCGTCGTACCCGGCGACGCGCAGCATCCGGGCGAGACTGTCGAGCATGTCGGCGCCCGGGCCGATGCCGTGCTTGGCCGGGCCCGCCCGTTGCTGCACCGGGGGGACGTCGCGCTGGTCGCGCACGGGCACCTGCTCCGCGTGCTGACCGCGCGCTGGCTTGGCCTCGCCCCTGCCGCGGGCCGGCTCTTCCGGCTGGATACCGGCACGTTCAGCACGCTCGGCGAGGAGCACGCCGAGCCGGTTATCAGCTCCTGGAACATTCCCCCGTCTGGCCCGGTGGGCGCCGCCTGACTGGCCGCAGGCGTGGAAACGGCTACCGTCGCACGGCCAGGGCAGGGCAGGCTGAGTGCATGACGACCCCGTTTCCTTCGCCTTCGATCCCGGTCGCGACGCGTGCCGACGTCTTCACCGGCTACCTCGACTACTTCCGCGCCCGCCTGGTCAGCAGGTTGCAGTCACTTCCAGCCGAGGCGCTGCGGGCGAGCATGCTGCCATCCGGCTGGGCGCCCGTCGAATTGCTCAAGCACCTGCGCTACGTCGAGTACCGGTGGCTGGAGTGGGGATTCCTCGGCCGCCAGGTCCCCGACCCGTGGGGAGATCAACAGGACGGGCGCTGGTATGTCGCACCCGAGGAGTCGCTCGCGGACCTGATCGCGGCGCTGGAGGCGCAGGCCGCAACGACAACGCTCATCGTCGCGGCGCACGACCTGGCGGAGGCTGGCCAGCCTGGCGAGCGGTGGCTCGGCGATGAGCCTCCCTCGCTCGAGCGGGTGCTGTTCCACCTGATCCAGGAGTACGCGCGGCACATCGGGCAACTCGACGTGGTCTGCGAACTGGCCGGCGGCGAGGTCGGCGAATAGCTAGCCAGCTCGTTCGCGACCGGTTGCCTCATCCGCCTCGCGGCGCTCGCGCATTGCCCGGACCACCGGAAGCGCGGCGAAGTAACTGCCTGCCGCCGCGATCCCGCCGATTCCGATGTCCACCGACAGCCTGCCCTGCTTCGCCCAGTAGACATCTTTCAGGTCCAGCAGCAGCGCGAACTCGTCGACGATCAGCGCCAGCCCGCTGCCGTAACTCGTCGCGACAACGGGATGAGACCGGTAGCGCTCATCGCCATGCACAGCCACCGCGCCGACGCCAGCCAGCATCGCGATGCCCCACATGTAGTGATGCAGGTGCTCACCGCCAGCGCTGATGTTCCTGAAGGGGCCCTTGCCGGCACGGATGCTGTAGGTGATGCCGCGGACTGCGGCGAACGTAGCGGTAAACGAAACCCAGCTCGCCAGCGCCGCGCGCTGACCCTGGTCGAGGTCGTCACGCAGGACGCGGCGCAATCGCGGCAATAGTTCCGTCACACGGCTACTGTCCCCGGCGACGGGCAGCTGTAACCGGGCGGCGTGACTTGCTGCCTTTGTCCTGGGTCAGGCGGCGGCCCGCCGGCGCTGGCGCGTGTCTGACGCGCGGGCGAGTATCAGCAGCTGGGGCGGGATGCGGGTGGTGGACTCGAACGCCGCGCGCAGTGCAACCGTGACAGCCGCGTCCGTCAGGCCGATCGCCGGGGTGCCGTACATGCGGCGCGCCCAGCGCGGCAGGCTGGCGTAGGCAAGCACGTTCACCGGCGGTACGACAAGGTTCAGTGCCTTCAGGGGCAGCGGCAGCCGGGGCGCGAAGGACAGCCGGAGAGCGTGTCTTGCCTCGGCAGAGGCACGCAGCCGGGGCCGCATCCGCTGGTAGTACGCATCCAGCTCGGCCATGCTCGCCGGCACGATAGCCGGGCTGAGTCCGACGACCGCGGCGCTGCGCCGCTGCTCCGCGACGAACATGTCGAGCTCAGCCGGTGTCACGTGCACGCCGCTGCGCCTGGCGATCTCCGCGTACGATCCGATCTCCCCGCAATGCACCCAGAGCAGCAGCTCCGGGTCATCAAGCCGAAACCGGGTGCCGTCGGCATCCATGCCGGTCAGTGAGGAATGTACCTTGCGTAGCCGGGCGCCGGCCCGGTCGACTTCGGCTGTCGTGCCGTAGGTGCGAACCCGGATGAACTCGACTGTTCTGGTAAACCGCCCCCACGCCTGGTCAGGCTTGGCGAACGCGGTGTTCTGCCACGTTCCCAGCATCACCCTCGGGTGCAGCGCCTGCATGTACATGGCCCGGACCCCGGCGATCCACATCACCGGCTCGCTGAGCATCCGCCAGGTGACCGAGTCAGGCCCGTACAGGCCGTCATCGCGGTCCTGGTGTTTAGTCACCGGGCCTGGTCTCCTGGGCGACCCAGTCCAGGTACGACTGCGAGCCCGCGACGATCGGCGTGGCGATGATCTCCGGGTCGTCGTAGCTATGCCGCTCGGCGAGGAACTCGGCTAGGTCGTCGAAGCGCTCGGCAGGCAGCTTCAGCATGATCAGCCATTCCTCCGCCCGCTCCAGGCCGTCCTCCCACCAGTATGTGCTGGCAATCGGCCCGGCGACCTGAGCGCACGCAGCCAGCCGCGCCTCGACGGCGGCCTGCGCGAGCTCCACAGCCTCGGCCCGAGAGTCTGTCGTGGTTTGTACCTGGAGGAACTGCGGCCCGGTCGTTGCACGCCGCTGTGCTGGCATGGCCCCGATGGTACGCCCGGCGGCCCGGCTGCCTCAAGATCATTTATCGGTAGGCAACTAACGGCAGGCGGCGGGCAGTTGCTCGGCCGCCAGCAGCGCACTCAGGCGACCAGGTGGCGGTCTGCCCGCCGCGTCGCCGTGCCGGGCGAGCCTGGCCAGCACCCAGCAGCATCCGCCCGGCACGCTGAGCCCGGTGCGCACGGCGATCCGGTCGTAGCCCTGCCTGCGCATGTCGTGGCCGGCCAGCCGCAGCAGCGCTCGCTCGATCTCCTCGACAGACGTCCTTTCGGCGGACCCGGCGCCCACTCCCTCGCCCAGATCGGCCGCTCCGGCGGTCTGTCGCAGCGGCACCTCGCGCAGGAACCACGACAGCACGAATGCCGCTGCCGCTACCGGTATCGAGTACAGGAAGATCTTGTCGACCGACTCCGCGTAGGCCTGCACCACTGGCGTGCGCGCGACCGGGGGCAGCCGCCTGAGAAGTGCCGGGTTCGCCTGGGCGGTGGCGATGCTGAAGCCCGGCGGCAGCCGCACCCCGGCCAGCCTGGAGGTCAGCGCCGACGTCAGGTACCCCGGAGCAGGGGAGTCGCCCGCCGGGCGACTCCCCCGCAACTAGCGGCTAGTAGCCGTATCCACCGCTGCCGCTCGAACTGGACGACGGGCTGCTGGCCGGGGCAGCCGCGAGCTTGGTGCCAGCCGGCGTCATAGCCCACCACAGTCCGCCTGACACGTTGAGCCCGTTGCCCTTGACCTGGCCCGCTGCCGAATCGCCCGCGTAGGTGTACAGCGGGTGGCCGTCGTAAGTTGCCTGCACCATGCCGTTCGCCCTGGTGATCGAGCCCAGCGCGTGCGGCAGCATGGCGCCCGCGGCGGCGACCCCCTTGCCGATCACCGGCGGCCAGTAGGTGGCGCAGCTGCCGTTGCACTTCGACATCGTCGGGGTGTCGATAGCGAACCAGTAGAGCGTGTGGCCCTTGGCGTCGGTCAGGACAGTGCCGCGGCTAGTGCTGCGCGTCGAGATCACCGCACTACCCGCAGGGGCGCTGCTCTGCGCCGCGGCCGGGGCGGTCGTCGCTGCGTTAGCGGCTGGCGTGGTCCCGCTCGCTGACGGGGATCCCGAGCTGCCGCACGCGGCCAAAACGGCTGCTCCGGCAGCCACCGCCGGCATCGCCCACCATCGGTAGCGCATGGTAGCCTCCGTTCCTCGTTGATCTTGGGTTCGTTCTTACCCACGACTACGTAGGCGGGGCACGAAACGTTCAGCGCTTCGTTAACTGGTCAATCAGGGCTGCTGACGGCCCGCTAGTCTCCGGTCAGCTGGCGACAGAGCCAGGCCAGCGACATCGGGTACCGGTATCCGATACCCCCGTGCGCCCCGTCGAAAAGCTCGAAGCGGATCAGCTCGTCTGGTACTCCGATTACTCGCAATTGCTCCCTGAAGGCTTCGGCTCCAACATCCAGGAAATGCTCGTCTCTAGTTCCCGCGTCGATCCAGATCGCCCGGAGGGACCGGAGCGCGTCCGCGTACCTCGGCACCATCCTCACCGGGTCGAAGTCCAGCCAGCGCTGCCAGACCTCTGGCCGGACAACTCCGGTGCGCGGTTCGAACGGCAAGTCGATGGTGCCGTCGTCGTTAGCCGAGAACGCTGCCGCTGCCCCGAGCAAACCAAGCAGCTCGACGTCGGCCGGCTTGGTGAACGGAACTCGCGACCGGAACTCCTGCCACCACTTCCAGATGTCGCCGTCATAGCCGCGCAGTGCGCGCACTGCCGGGCCGAAGTCACGCAGATAGCACTGCTCATACAGGTTGTCGCCAGCGTGGGTGGCGAGCGCGCCGAACAAGTCGGGCCGCAGCATCGGGGTTATCATCGCGCCGAACCCACCACTTGACTTCCCCGTGACCGCGCGGTGCCCGGCGTCGGCGAGGGTTCGGTAGCGCGCATCGACCCACGGCACGACTTCCTGGCAAAAATAAGAGTGGTACCGCCCGGTTGCCGGCGAGTCGACAAACTGGCTGCCGCCGTAACTGGTCCACGCGTCGACGTACACGACGATCGCGGGCGGCGCGTGGCCGGCCGCGAACACCGCATCGGCAGTCTCCGGAAATGGTCGCTCGAACGCTGTCCGGTTTCGCCACATGCTCAGGTGCCCGGTGAAGCCCTGCAGCACGTACACTGACGGGTACCGGCGAGTCTGATCGGCGGCGTAACCGGGCGGGGTGTAGACCCACAGCGGCCGCTCGTGCGGATCGCCGAGCGCGTTCCCGCGAAGCAACTCACTGACGATCACGTGCTCGTTGAGCGTGCCGGCTAGTTCAGCGGACCACGGCAGCACAGTTGTGCCCCCTCGCGATGCGGCTACTGGTACCGGCCCATCACATCAGCACACCGCCATCGCACGCCAAGCGGGTCAGTCAGCGTGAGCCTTGCCGCGCAGCAGCGCGGCAACCGCCTGCTCTGCCTGCGCCCCGGCCGGAAGGCTGGCCGGGCCGGCGGGCACGCCAGCCAGTTCCCCGGCCGCCAGGTAACGGCTGATGATCCGGGGGTCGATGTAGGACGCGCGGGCGACCGCGGGCGTGTCGCCCAGCCATGCAGCCACCTCGCCGATCGCCGCTCGCACTGTCGTGGTGGCGGCGCGCGCCGACGTGGGTGAGCCTTCGCTCGCTAGCAGCAGGGCCATGAGCACGGTCGCATTCCAGGTCCGGAATTCCTTCGCGGTGTAGTGCCCGCCGGCGTTCCCGCCGATGTAGGCGCCAATGTCATGGGAGTGCATCGGATGCCAGATCCCGCCGTCCTGCCAGCAGAACAGCGCGTCCACGCTACTGTCGAGGCCGGCCAGCGCACCGATCGTGGCCAGCAGGGCCGGGTCGGTGACAGTGATGGTCCGTCGCTTGCCTTCCTTGGCGATGTAGTCAAACGTGACGCTGTCTGGCCCGACGCTGACGTGGCGCTTCTCCAGCGTCGCGACACCGTAATGGTGATCAAGCTCGGCGTACCTCTCCCCGCCGATGCGAAACAGGCCCAGATCGATCAGCCGGACTGCGCTGGCCACTACCCGGCCGCGGTCGAGTTCCTGATGCCGGAGGTCGGCAAGCGTGGCCTCCCGCAGCAGTGGCAGCGCTCCGGCGAATCTCAGCATGTGGTCGAACTTCTGCGCGTCGCGCTGTTCGCGCCACAGCTGGTGATAGCGGTATTGCGTGCGTCCCCGGCTGTCCACGCCGGTGGCCTGGATGTGGCCGAGCGGATCTGGTTCTATCCAGACGTCGCGCCACGCGGGCGGGATTGCCAGCGCCCGGATCCTCGCCAGCGTTGGCGCGTCAGTAATCTCGGCGCCGTCGCTGCCGACGTAGCGGACAAAGTCCGCGGCTCGCAGCCGCCGGATACCCGGCGCCCGCGGATCGCTTCGATGAAGACCCTGGACGGCTGCATAGTCCGGCACCGGGACGCTCTCAGCGGTGAACCGCGCGTCACGGCTGGTCATCTGGACACGGTAGCACGGTAGATTCCGTGGAACGTTCCTGCGGGGACGGCTGCGCCAGTCGTCGCTGCTGGTTACGACGCCTCCGGGTTGGCCACCCTGGCCAGGAACAGCGGCTCTCCGGTGCTTGCGGCCGACACCAGCAGCAGGTACGGCCGGTTGAACACGACGGGAGGGCCGGTTACTCGCGCGGACGACGGCAAGACGACCACGGCAGTCGCGGCGCTGGCAACTGTGCCCGCCGCGTCGACGCGCAGCGTCGCCGCGTGCTCGACTTCCCCCAGCGAGCCTGCCTGCAGGCTCATGCCGCTGAAGTCCGCCGCCCCGCCGAAAGCGACGCCCATGCCGAGCTTGGTGAGCAACGGCATGAGATCTGCCTGCGTCCGCAAGCTGATCTCCGGCAGCGACAAGGAGCTCACCCCGGCGCCCGGCGCGCTGAGCTCGCTGGTGAGCGCCGCCAGCGTGGTGGTGCTGATCTCAGGGCAACTGCTGATCTGCGAAGAAGACGGCGCAGGCGGCAGCAGCGCGGTCATCGACAGCTTGCCGCCCTGGTACGGCAGAGACACAGCGGTCCAGCCATTGGCCGACGCCGAGTTGAACTCGCTACCGTTCAGGTAGTGCGCCTGCACCCGCTGGCCGGCCGCAGTCAGGAATGAGCCGGTGGTCGTCTGACCCGGCGAGAACGGCGTAGCCCAGCGGGCTTTCATATACAGCGCGTCGGTCAGCACGAAGATCGAGCCCTGCACGGCCTGAGCCGAGAGCAGGTGGGTGATGTGTCCCCGCGTTGCCGCCGCGATCGCCGCATCGATCTGCTTGGTGGCCTGGTCAGGGTTGCTCAGCAGTGGCACCCGGCCGATGCCAGCGCCGTAGCCGGTCGCCACCGCGTCCAGGTAACTTCGCCGCGGCAGCAGCTTCGGGTCGGCCCAGACGCGATCGGAGCCAGCCACCGAGACACCCGGCCCGCTCAGCGACGCCAGAGCGCGTGAGCGTGCCTGCAGACCAGCCTCGATCGAGCCTGGCGTCGCCGATCCGGGCGCTGCCGACCCGCCCGTCCCTGACCTGGCGGCAGGCAGGTGCAGCACGGACGCCATCGCGGCGGCGGTCGATCCGCCGGCGCCCAGATACGCCATGCCGAGACCGCTGGCCAGGCTGGACGGCGAGAGCACGATGTTCTGCGTAGGCTTTTGCCGGCACCACGCGCCGAGAACGTCGAGGCCGAAGGCCAGATCCGCGGCGGCGTACGGCCGGGGGCTGACAGCCGGCTCGACGGCAGCCACGCCGCGGATCACCTCGGCGCCGCGCGGCTGCGGAGCCGGCCGGGAACCGCAACCAGTTGCGAGAGTGCCTACCGCAGCGATTGCTGCGGCTCCGGTGGCCAGCCGCCCAGCCTGGCGAGTCCTCTTCATGTCTGTCAGACGTCACGAGTTTCATCGCGGTTTCACCAGCACGCAATCAATCTGGCTGTGCTTATGAGGCTGTCGTGGCTTACCGTCAGATGATGAGTGCCGCGGTAGCAGGGTCAGAGCCCCGCCCGCCTGCGGGAGGGGCCGGGCAGGGCGGCGCCGAGCTGAGCGGTGCCGAAGCGAGCGCGCCCGATCTAGCCGAGCAGCGCCTCGCCCGCGCCATCCGTGAGCTCGGCGCGAGTCATCCCAGCGTCCGCCCGGCGCTTTATGATGCCATCCAGCCCGGCAGCAGCCTGTCCGTGGCACGGTGCCTTGAGCTTTTCGACGCCCAGCTGGCCAGCAGGCATCTCGACGTGGCGGCGCGCTGGCTGCGGGCCCGCGGCGCCGGGTACTACACCATCGGCTCGTCCGGCCATGAGGGTAACGCCGCCGTCGCCGCCGCGCTGCGGCTCACCGACCCGGCACTGCTGCACTATCGGTCCGGCGCCTTCTACCTGGTCCGGGCAGCGCAGGCGAGCCCGCCCAGGGACGGCGTGATCGACGTCCTGCTCGGTCTCGTCGCCGCGGCGGCCGAGCCCGTCGCAGGCGGGCGCCACAAGGTGTTCGGCCACCCCGAGCTGCACGTGATCCCGCAGACCTCCACGATCGCCTCGCACCTGCCGCGCGCGGTTGGCCTGGCGTTCGCCCTGGCGAGGGCCGCCAAGCTGGGCCTGGACACGCCATGGCCAGAGGACTCGGTCGTGGTCTGCAGCTTCGGCGACGCCTCGGCGAATCACTCGACCGCGACCGGTGCGCTCAATACCGCGGCGTACTGCGCTTACCAGGGGCTGCCGCTGCCGCTGCTGTTCGTCTGCGAGGACAACGGCATTGGCATCAGCGTCCGGACGCCGGCCGGGTGGATCGAGTCGGTCAGCACCGGGCGCCCGAGGATCAAGTACTTCAGCGCCGATGGCGCGGACCTGAACCAGGCCTACGAGACGGCATCCGCCGCCGCGCAATGGGTACGCGACCGGCGCACGCCCGCCTTCCTGCACTTGCGCACCGTGCGGCTCGGCGGGCATGCGGGCACCGACGTCGAATCCGCGTACCGGACCCCGGCCGAGATCGCTGCCGATACTGCCCGCGACCCGTTGCTCGGCACCGCGCGCCTGCTGGTGCGGTCCGGCGCACTCACCCCGGCCGAGGTGCTTGACCGGTACGAGGAGTCACGGGCCCGGGTGCTCGCGCTGGCGGGCGAGGTAGCCGGAGCGCCCAGGCTGAGGTCGGCAGCGGAGGTGATGGCGCCGATCGCGCCGCGCCGCCCGGCAATCCTGGCAGCGAACCTCGCCTACCGGGCCCGGCAGGCTCAGGCGCCGGCCCTCCGCCGGCCCGCGCCAGCGCAGCCGGACGGTCCCGCCGGGCTGCAGACACTCGCCCAGGCCATTAACCAGACACTGGCTGACGAGATGGCCGACCGGCCCGGCATGATCGTTTTCGGCGAGGATGTCGCGCGCAAGGGCGGCGTGTACGGGGTAACCAGAGGACTGCTGCGCGAGTTCGGGCCCGGTCGCGTTTTCGACACCCCGCTGGACGAGCAGTCCATCCTTGGCCTCGCACTCGGCGCGGGCCTGGCCGGCCTGTTGCCCGTGCCGGAGATCCAGTACCTGGCCTACCTGCACAATGCCGCCGACCAGATCCGCGGGGAGGCTGCCACCCTGTCGTTCTTCTCGCGCGCCCAGTACCGCAACCCGATGGTCGTCCGGATCGCGGGCCTGGCCTACCAGGAGGGCTTCGGCGGGCACTTTCACAATGACAACGGCCTCGCCGCCCTGCGCGACATCCCCGGCCTGATTGTCGCCTGCCCGGCCCGCGCCGACGACGCCGCGGCGATGCTGCGAACCTGCCTGGCCGCTGCCGAACTCGACGGCAGCGTGAGCATCTACCTCGAGCCGATCGCGCTCTACCATCAGCGGGACCTGTTCGAGCCGGGCGACGGCGGCTGGCTCGCCGCCAGCGAGCCGCCGGAGTTGCGAGCGCATTCGCACGTCCAGATCGGCCGTGGCCGGCTCTACGGCACCGGTAAGGACCTGACGATCATTTCGTTCGGGAACGGGGTTCGGCTCAGCTTGCGGGCGGCCCGCACGCTCGCGGCTCAGGGGCTGAACTGCCGGGTCCTCGATCTCCGCTGGCTCGCGCCACTGCCGTTCGAGGACCTCCTCCGCGCGGCCGCGGCCACCGGTACCGTGCTGATCGCTGACGAGACCAGGCGAACCGGAGGCGTCTCCGAAGGCGTCATCACCACCCTGGTCGATGCGGGATTTACCGGGCGCATTGCCCGGGTCGCCAGCCAGGACAGCTTCGTTCCGCTCGGCGACGCGGCCGCCACGGTGCTGCTGTCTGAGGCAGCCATCGAGGACGCCGCCCGCGACCTGTTCCGTTAGCCAGCCAGCCCGGCGAAAGTCCGGCACTCCCGGCGGTCAACTGGTCAGCTAACCCGTTATTGTCACTGCTATGAGCCACAATGCTGCCCCCGCTGGCGGACCGTCCCTGCCCCAGCGTCGTCACCTTGTCACCGAGATCCCCGGGCCGAAGTCGCGCGACCTGTTTGAGCGCCGCCAGCGCAGCGTGGCCCGAGGCCTCAGTCACGTGCTGCCAGTTTTCGTTACCGCGGCCGGCGGCGGGGTGCTGGTCGACGTCGACGGAAACTCCCTCATTGACTTCGGCTCCGGCATTGCCGTCACCTCGGTCGGCAACAGTGCCGACCTGGTGGTCAGCCGGGTCACCGAGCAAGTGGCGCAGTTCACCCATACCTGCTTCATGGTGGCGCCGTACGAGGGCTACGTGGAGGTCTGCGAGCAGCTGAACCGCCTGACGCCCGGCAGCCACGACAAGCGGTCCGCGCTGTTCAACTCTGGCGCGGAGGCCGTCGAGAACGCCGTCAAGATCGCCAGGCACGCTACCGGGCGGGACGCGATCGTCGTCTTCGACCACGCCTACCATGGCCGTACCAATCTCACGATGGCGATGACCGCGAAGAACATGCCGTACAAGGAAGGCTTCGGGCCGTTCGCAGGTGAGGTCTACCGGGTCCCGATGGCGTACCCGTTCCGCTGGCCGGGCGGGCCGGCCCGCTGCGCCGAAGAAGCACTGAGTACCGTGACCAGCCTGATTCACGCCCAGGTCGGCGAGGAGAACGTCGCCGCCGTCGTGATCGAGCCGGTGCAGGGCGAGGGCGGGTTCGTCGTGCCGCCGGATGGCTTCCTGCCCGGCCTGGCCGAGTTCTGCCGGGCCAACGGCATCGTCTTCATCGCTGACGAGATCCAGTCCGGTTTCTGCCGCACCGGCGACTGGTTCGCGGTCGACCACGAGAACGTGGTGCCGGACCTGATCACCACCGCCAAGGGCATTGCCGGCGGGCTGCCGCTGGCCGGCGTGACCGGCCGGGCCGAGCTCATGGACGCCGTCCACCCGGGCGGGCTGGGCGGCACTTACGGCGGGAACCCCGTGGCATGCGCCGCAGCGCTCGGCGCGATCGACACGATGGAGAAGGAAGACCTGCCCGCCGCCGCCCGCGCCATCGAGTCGGTCATGCTGCCGAGGCTGCGCAAGCTCGCCGAGACCAACCCGGTGATCGGCGACGTCCGCGGCCGGGGCGCGATGCTCGCCATGGAACTGGTCAAGCCGGGCACCATCGAGCCGGACGCGGCCGCAGCCAGCAAGGTGGCGAAGACCTGCCATGCAACCGGGATGATCGTGCTCACCTGCGGGACGTACGGCAACGTCCTTCGGCTGCTGCCGCCGCTGGTGATCGGCCAGCCGCTGCTGACCGAGGGCATGGGCATCCTGGAGGACGCCTTCGCCGCACTCTGAGCGCGATCCGGGCTAGGAGTGGATGATCTCGGTGTCGTGACAGAAGTGGACCCGGTCCGGAGCTGTGGCCCGGATTCTGGCGACTGACGCGCGCCAGGCGGTGACGTCGCTGGCCTGGCCTTCCGGCAGGTCATCGCTGGCCGGGTCCAGGTACTGCCGCGGCTTGTAGGCAGCGTCGCCGACGAGCACGTCGGACAGTCCGTCAGCCGAGTCCACAAGCACGGACTGATGGCCGGCAGTGTGCCCTGGGGTGGCGACGACCCGCAGGCCAGGCAGGATCTCCGCATCTCCGTCCAGGAGCTCGAACCTCGCGTTCATGAAGTCGAACCAGCCGGTCAGCTCGGGCGATTCCCGCCGGGCCCGGTCCAGCTCGGCGCGCTGGACATAAAAAGCAGCATGTTTGAAGACCGCGTTCTGCCCGCAATGGTCGAAGTGCAGGTGCGTGTTGACGACCAGGCTGATATCGCCCGGCGTCATGTCGAGCTCGTCTAGCGCGTCAGCGACTGAGCGGTTGACCACCCGCCAGTTATCCAGCCACCGCTGCGGGCCGCCGACGCCGGTGTCGACGAGCACCGCGCTGCCGGGGAACCGGACCAGGAACCCGTGAACCGGCCACTCATTGCCGTCGACGCCGCGCAAGCTGGCCAGCGCGAGCCGGGTGATCTGCAGTGCCACTGGCCACCGCTCCTGGGAAGTCCCGACGAGACAGGCGGTTAATGCTACTGAGCGGCACCGCCGGGCAGCCTGGCAGGCCAGGCCGGCGCGAGCCCGCCATCCTCCGGCTGGGCACCCCAGGCGCCAGTCACGGCCAGGAGCACGACGCCGATCGCAACGAGCAGCAGCACCGCGGGCGCGAATCCGTGCACGAGGAACCGGTCAAGGGGCCGCAGCGCCGCGACGGGAACGCCGCCGACGTCGCCCGGCATGTTCGCGATCGTGGCTGCGCACAGCCGGGCAAGCACCAGCCAGTCGAGTCTGGTTGCCGGATACAGCACCAGCGCGCAGATGATCATCGCGTCGTACCAGGGCAGCTGGTAAGGCCAGACGATAAGCCAGGCAAGGCTCAGCGCGATGGCCGGGCGCAGCGCCGGGCGCCGCAGATCGCCGGGCGGCAGTCGCCAGAGCAGCAGCGCGGCCAGCCCGAAGAACAGCAGGACCGCGACGACGGCCAGGTACTTCCAGCCGGTCAGCTCGGCGGACCGCCAGAAGCTATCCTGGGTCGTCTGGTCAGTGCGCCCGAACAAGCCCACGATGGCCGGCTTGCCAAGCCAGGCGTAGGTCGGGCCGAGCACCGCCAGCGCGCCGGCGCTGGCCGCGAGCAGCCCCGGCACGGACCGGCGCAGCGCCCAGGCCAGCGCGATGCCGAAGAGGACATAGTCGATCTTGATGTCGGCAGCCAGGCCGATCAGTGCTCCGGCGGCCACGGCCCGCCAGATCCGCGGCCTGGGGTCGCCTCGCGCTGGCTGCCGGCCGAGAGCGAGCAGGCCGAGGAGGCCGGCCCCGGCGGCTGCCGCGTCGACATGCCCGGCCGCGACCAGGTCCCAGAGCAGAAGCGGGTTAATGGTCCAGAGCAGATGCGCCCGCAGCCGCGCGGTCGGCCTGGCCCGCAGAACCCGGTCGAGGGCGACGGCCACCACCCCGAACGCCATGGCGTTCCAGAGCTTCAGCCAGAACACCACGCGCGCCATCGAGTTGCCGCCGAACTTGGCGGCCAGGTACTGCTCGATGGTCGCCGCCGGGCCGTACAGGCTGACCTGGTGCTGCCAGTGCGCCGGAATCGAGAACCCGAACACCGGATCGGTCAGCCGCAGGTAGAGCGGAGTTGCCACGTACGGGTTGTTGCCGAGCAGCGCGATGCGCCCGTACGCGGCGTAGTCGAGTGCGTCAGTTGAGCCGGCCGGCGGCAGCACCGCCAGCGCCAGGACGGTGACCGCGGCACCGACCAGGATCAGGCCGATCGGACCGCGTGCCCCTCTGCGGGCCGCCACCAGCCCGGCTGCCACTCCGCCCAGCGCGAGCAGCGCGGCCAGCCACAGGGCCACCGAGATGAGCCGTGCGGAAACGTGGACGTGCAACTCGAACGGCGGCCCGGTAGCCGGCATCGCGATCGGCGGCTGCATCCAGTCCTGGCGGACCAGGGCGGCCCCGATCATGATCATGATGGCGCTGCCGATCCCTGCCCCGGCGAGCCATCCGAGTAGCCGGACAGGAGGGACAGCGGGGCCCGAGGCCGTTTCGGTGGTGACAGTCTGGACCTGGCGAGTCAACCGGACTGAGTCGGTCATTGGTCCTTATCGCAGAAGGGTTCGTGGCGGCGCTGCTGCGCCAGCGACGAGACCCTTGAACTGGCGTTTTGCAGGCTTCCGGGCTACCCGCCCGGATGTCGCGCCCCCCGATCAGCGCGAGCCGCCCCCGTGCACCGGGCATCTGTGTGAACTCAGATCCAGGCTCTACCCGGGTGGGCTGAGCGGCAAAACGGCGCAGCCGCCCGGCGCAGCGGCCTGCCGGAAAACCGCCCCGACCGGGTGACCGGCTGTCCGACTCCTGCGGTGAGAACACCTCGGCTCCGGTGGTAACGGCACAGCGGAACAGGTAATGGCTCAACTTGTGCAGTAACGGCCTAATCCCGGTAATAGCGGTCCGCGACGGCGAGTGCCTCGTCGAGGATCGCGAGGCCCTCCTTCGCCTGCGCCTCGGCGATCGTGCACGGCGGTACCACGTGCAGCCGGTTGTAGTTGGTGAATGGCATCAGCCCGCGTGCTTTGCACTCCGCGACCAGCGCCGTCATCGCGGGCGAGCTGCCGCCGTAGGGGGCCAGCGGCTCCCTGGTCGCCCGGTCCGACACCAGGTCCAGTGCCCAGAAGACCGCGGTCCCGCGGACTTCACCGATCACCGGATGCCGTTCGGCTAGCTCCCGCAGGCCGGGACCTAGTACATCTGCGCCGATCTTGGCCGCGTTTCCTACGATGTCTTCGTCTTTCATCACGTCGATGGTCGCGACGATGGACGCGCACGCCAGCGGGTGACCGGAGTAGGTAAGCCCGCCGGGGAAGACCCGCCCGTCGAAGGTGGCCGCGATCGGATCCGAGATGATCACGCCGCCTGCCGGGACGTAACCGGAGTTGGATCCCTTGGCGAAGACGATGAGGTCCGGCACCACGTCGTGGTCCTCGAACGCGAACCAGCGGCCGGCCCGGCCGAAACCGCACATGACTTCGTCGGCGATGTACACGATGCCGTACCGGTCGCAGAGCGCGCGCACGCCGGCCAGGTAACCGGCTGGCGGGATCAGCACGCCGGCCGTGCCGACGATCGACTCCAGCAGTACCGCGGCGATCGTGTCCGGGCCCTCCATCTGGATGACCTGCTCCAGATGGGCCAGCGAGCGCTCGCATTCCTCCTCAGGCGTCTGCGCCCAGAACGCCGACCGGTACAGGTACGGCCCGAAGAAATGCACGTGACCGACGGCGAACTCGTTCGGCCAGCGGCGCGGGTCTCCGGTCGAGTTGATCGCCGCGCCGGTGTTGCCGTGGTAGGAGCGGTAGAAGCTGAGCACCTTCGTGCGCCCGGTGTGCAGTCGCGCCATCCGGATCGCGTTCTCGTTCGCGTCAGCGCCGCCGTTCGTGAAGAAGACCTTCTCGAAGCCTGCCGGCGCCAGCCCGGCGAGCCGCCTGGCGGCCTCCCCCCGCGCCTCGTTCGCGTGCTGCGGCGCGATTGTCGCCAGCTTCGCCGCCTGCGCAGCGATCGCCGCTGTCACCTTCGGGTGCTGGTGGCCGATGTTGGTGTTCACGAGCTGACTGGAGAAGTCCAGGTAGCGGTTGCCGTCGTAGTCCCAGAAGTAACTGCCTTCCGCGCCGGCAATAGCGATCGGCGTCAAGGCTTTCTGCGCGGACCAGGAATGGAACACGTGCGCGCGGTCCATCGCGTAGACCTCGGCACCGCGCTGCGGGTCGGCGGCATAGTCGATCATGGCGGCCATCTTCCTGTCCGGGAGCTCCGTGCCAGAACGCTCAGCTAGCTGCTGAAAAGCCTAGCAGCGGGCGGTTGCAGCCAGCCCTGACAGAACGTCGGCGGCTGGGCGCGGATCCTTACAGTCCGTAGCGCGATGCGGCAGAACGGCGGCGCCTGCATAGACGCGCACGGCCTCCGGGCGGACAGCATTCCAGCTACGCTGAGCGTCTCTTATCTGTGAGCCCCTCAATGGATGTGCCCCTCGGGCGAGACGACAGCGTGCCGCCGGACGGCACACTCTCGCGCTACAGCGGCGCCAGCAGGTCACGCCAGGACCACGCCCCGGCGACCGTCGCTGACCTGTTCCGCCGCCACCACCTCGAGCTGGTCCGGCTCGCTCTGGTGATGGTCGGTGACCTGGCGACCGCCGAGGACGTGGTGCAGGACTGTTTCGAGCGGCTGCACGCCCGCTGGCCCCGTGTCCGCGAGCCGGAGCGGGCGCTGGCCTACGCCCGCTCAGCGGTCCTGAACGGCTGCCGGTCGGTGCACCGGCGGTCCGCGGTGGCCCGCCGGCACGCGCCGCGGCTAGCGGTGCGCGCGGACGCGGCCGCCCCGGACACCGCCTCTGTCACCGCCAACCGGTGGCAGCTGGCCGCAGCACTGCGGAAGCTGCCGCGCCGTCAGCGTGAGGTGCTGGTGCTCCGCTATTACGCCGAACTGAGCGTGACCGAGATCGCCGCGACGCTGGGGATCAGCGCGGGCAACGCCCGCGCGTGCCTGAGCCGCGGGCTTGCGAGGCTCGCCGCTGAGATAGGGGAGGACGAGCGATGACAGCACTGGAGGACCGGCTCACGCAGGAACTCCGCCAGCTGGCCGAGGTAGCGCAGCCAGAGACTATCCGCCCGCTCGGTGGCCCGGCCGGGCGCAGCAGGGCCGCAGTACCAGGGCGGCTGTACTTGGCCTGGACACGGCGTTCCCGGCTGTTTGCGCCCGTCGTTGCCACCGTGGCGGTAGTCGCGGTCGCCGTGGGGCTCGGCGTGGTCGCGCCGTGGCTAAGCCAGCCCGGCGGAGGAACGCGGCCGACGGCGTCGGCGCTGGCGCGCAGCAACGCTATCCCGCCGTATTACGCGACTGTCACCGGGCCATCCGACCACGGCCTTAAGACCTTCGTGGCGGTGTACGACTCGGCGACCGGCGCCAGGGTTGCCCGGGTGAGCCTGCCGACCGTGTACTTCAAGGACGGCCACATCTCCGCGCTCTCCCTGCCGGACATCACAGCCGCCCGCAACGGCCGGACCTTCGTGCTCCTGTCGGCACCATTTCCGTTCCCCGATAACCGCGAAGGTTCGTTTGGTTACGCCACCAGGATGTTCCGGCTGCAGGTCAGCGACAGCGGCGCCGTCCATGTAACGCAGCTGCCATTTCATGTTCCGTCCGACGCATACATAAGCTCGCCAGAGGACATTGACCTATCACCCGATGGCACCAGGCTCGCGATCGCGTCCGACTGGGACTGCGGCAAGACTCGCTGCGCGCGTACTGGCATCCAGGTACTGAACCTGACCACCGGTGCGGTCACCGGCAGCTGGTCGACGCTCGGCGGCATCGGTGAGGTGGACAATCTCTCCTGGGTGAACTCCACATCGCTGGCGTTCGAGTGGGTTCCCCTGACTCAAAGGGGGGACCGGATCATCTATCAGCCTGTTACCCGCGGGTCCAGGCCCTACCGGGTGCTGGCACTGTCCGCCGCACCCGTCACAGACCTGCTGGCCGCCAGCGAGCCCGTCGCCTCACCGGACGCCCAGCAACCAGACTTCAACACCGTTCCGACGGTCCTTGTCACCCCGGACGGCCAGACTGTCGTCACTTCGCAGGTGACTCTCAGCTCGCACGGCCACGAAGCCGAGGGCCGGATCGTGGAACTGGATGCGCACACCGGCCAACGGGAGCGCACTCTGTATACCGCCAGCGCGACCGGCGACGCCAGCGAGCTTGAGGCCGGGTGCAACGTCTTGTCGCTGGGACCGGGCGGCGCGCATCCGCTGGTGGATTGTTTCGGTAACGCCGGTGCGCTGGTCAACGGGCAGATCGTCAGCCTGCCAGGATTCCTCAGTCAGTCAGGTACTGGCTTGTTCAAGGCTGGCCAGCAGATTATCGCCGGTATGCCCGGCTAGTAGGCAAACAAGAATCTGGTGAGTTCAACGACCCAGTCTGGTGCGCCTTCCGGGATGCCCGCGCCAGGCGACAGGCCGTGCAATGGCTCACCTTGGCTCATCCGAGGACCGGTACCTGGGAGGCGGCGTCTTGCGGGCTGGCCGTCACTATGGGCCGCTGACGAACGCCTGACGGTGCCCCTTGGCGTCGGTGTAGAACCCGGCTGCTGTGCAGTGGCCTGCCGACGGGCACGACACCGAGCGGACCTGGGCATTCTTGCCCTTGTCCAGTGCCGTCGTGCCGGGATACAGCTCCGCGCTGGCCCAGCGGCCCTTCGTCTGGCTCGCGACGAACGGCAAGCTCCGCCCGTTGGTCAAGTCCGCTTCCGGGATGTAACCGCCGCCCGCGGCGCAGTTGCCGGCCGACGGGCACGACAGCGAAGTGGGATCACCTTCCGCCCGGACACCGGGCAGGTTTTCCGGCGTGCCCCAGGCGCCGTTCTTCTGGCTCGCCGCGAACGCCTGGTCCTGGCCGTCAGGCCCGTAGTCGGATACGTACCCGACGGCGGTGCAGTTGCCCGCCGACGGGCACGACACCGAGTCGATATAGTTCGGGACCGCGTCGCCGTAGAAGAACTTCCACTCCGCCGCGGTGCCCCAGGAGCCGTTGCTCCCGCTCGTCACGAACGGGACAGCGTACTGCCACTCACCGTCGGTCGTGGCGGGCGTGAAGTACCCGCCGGCTGCGCAGTAACCGTCCCGCGCGCACGACACCGAGGAGACCTGGGCGCCGCCGTAGGTGTTCAGCGCCGCCAGGCCGGGCACTTCCTCCGCCATGCCCCAGACGCCGTTCTGCTCGCTCGCCACGAACGGCTGAGCCAAGCCGCCGGCGCCGTACGGGTTGGTCTGGTAGGACCCGCCCGCTGCGCAGTTACCCGCCGACCCGCACGACACCGAGATGACCTGGGCACGGCCGTAGGTGTTCAGCGCCGCCAGGCCGGGCACCGCCTGCGCTGCACCCCAGACGTTTTTCACCTGATTCGTCACGAACCCCTGGGAACCGGCAGCGTCGGTGTAGGACCCGGCCGCGGCGCACACGCCCGCGCCCGGGCACGACACCGAGCTCACCTCGGAGCCACCGGTGCCGAGCGCCGCCAGTCCGGATACCTTGACCGCCGCCCGCCAGCGGCCCTTCACCGCCGTCATCACGAACCCCTGACGCTGTCCGCTGGCGTCGGTGTAGTACCCGCCCGCTATGCAGTACCCGCGCGGCGCGCACGACACCGAGGTCACCTGAGCGAGCCCGCCGGCGTTCACCGCCGCGAGGCCGGGCACCTGCACCGCCCTGGCCCACCGGCCCTTCCGCTCCGCCACCACGAAGGCCCGGGCCTTCGACAGCGTGCTCGTGCCGGACACGGTGGCTGCGTCGTAATACCCGCCCGCGGTGCAGTTGTTCACCGACCAGCACGCCAGCGAGGTAACACTGGCGTCCCCGGTCTTGTTCAGCGCCGCCAGACCGGGCACCGCCTCCGCCCTGCCCCAGCGGAACGCGGCAGTCATCGCCCGCGCGGCGGCAGCCGGCGCTGACCCGGCCCCGGTCAGCAGCCCGGCGCATGCCACCGCGATCCCGGCCGCCGCGACCACCATCACACCGCGCCGTGCCGATCCGCCCGCCAGCCGCCGGCTGTCCTGCCAGGGCAGCACCCTGGGCCAGGTCATCCTCATCGTCACTCCCAGGGCAAGGCCGTATCCCGCCGAACATCACGCATGCGACCTGCCAGCACCAACCCTGCCAGCCCCGCACACCCGGCGACAGGGGAAGCCTCCCCACCGCACCTCACATCCGGGCTCTCAGCACGTCAACCTCGCAGCCTGGCAAGAACGGGTCGAAGCCGTGCTCGACCAGCCAGCGGATGTTCACCAGGCTTCGCCACGACCACCACCCGCGGATCACGTCGGGGTCGACGTCGGTGCCGTAGCCGGCGACGACGTCGCCAAGGTGCTCCTCGTGCCCGAGCGTCAAGGTGGCGAGGTCGGACAGCGCGTCGCCACGGCCCGCCTCGGACCAGTCGAGCACGCCGGTGACCTTGTCGCCGTCGACGAACACGTGGTCCACCTGCAGATCGCCGTGTGCGAACACCGGGGTCCACGGCCGCAGCGCGGCCTCGGCGAGCCGGCGGTTGCGCGTGACCAGGCCGGCGGGGAGGACGCCGTTGGAGACTAGCCACCCGCATTCGTCGTCGAGTTCGGACGCGTACCCGTCGAGGCTCTCACGGGGCCAAGGCGGCAGCGGCGCATCGTGCAGCATCCGTATGGCGGCACCCGCCGCGGCCCACGCCGCCGGCGACGCGCTAGAAGGCTGGCCGAGCCGGCCGAGAGCCGTCCCCGGCAGGGCGGCGAGCGCGAGCACGGGCGGCTTGCGCCACAGGATCTCCGCAGTCGGGATCGGCGCCATGGCCATTGCCTCGACCTCGACGTCGATGCGCGCCTGATCCGCATCGATCTTCAGGAACACGTCGCCGACACGCAGGGTCGCGCGCTCGTTATGGGCTACGACGACCTCGACCTCATCCACGCCGGCCATTGTCACGGGATGACCACCAACGTCGCCACGTGTTTACCTGGTGCGACTGTGCGGGCCGACCGCGCCCGCTCGCCGGCGGCACAGCGCCCGGCTGCACAGTGCCGGGCACCCGTTTGCAGCGGAGCTCGGTGCCCGATTATTGTTCGAGCTGAGTTCGACCAGGAATGC
>Ga0335074_10003269_pt1 | contig 22067 bp, 23 predicted proteins | sample Lox_Sample_23_FD_206715 | JGI IMG/M metagenome (GOLD analysis project Ga0335074, IMG submission 206715) | Soil microbial communities from Loxahatchee National Wildlife Refuge, Florida, United States - Lox_Sample_2.3 | ecosystem: Environmental > Terrestrial > Soil > Wetlands | place: USA...
TGATCAAGGCGCAGCCCAACAACGTCTATGCGCACTACGACCTCGGTGTGATGGCGCAGAGCGCGGGCGATGACACCGGTGCACTGGCGGACTACCGGGCCGCGCTGACCGCCAACCCGGCGTACGTCCCCGCGCTCTACAACGAGGCGACGATCTACGCGAAGTCGGACTCGAGACTCGCCATGCGCACCTATCAGCGGGTCATTGCGCTCCAACCGGTTGCCCCGACGGCGGAGCTGAACCTCGGCCTGCTCGAGATCAGGCAGGGTGCACCGCACGCAGGGATCCAACACCTCGCGGTTGCCGTCAACGAGGAACCCGCGCTCCTCACGCGGGTGCCCGGCCACCTGCGGTCGCTCGTCCGGTCGGTCGCGCGGTCGGTGCGCTCCAAGGCCGGCCCGTCAGCGAGCGCGGATCCGTCCGCCGCACCCTGAGGAGCCCGGTGATGCCGCACGTCTCCGTGTTCACGCCGACCCACGATCCGCGCTTTCTCGACGACGCCTTCGACAGCCTGCTCGCGCAGACCTTCACCGACTGGGAGTGGATCGTCCTGCTCAACGGCAAGGCAACCAACTGGCGACCTCCGTCCACCGATCCCAGGGTCCGGACCCACCGCGCGAGCTCGCGGATCCGCGGCGTCGGTTCCGCGAAGCGAGCCGCGTGCGAGCTCGCGACCGGCGCGATCCTGGTCGAGCTCGACCACGACGACCGCCTGCACAACACCGCTCTCGACGAGATCGCCCGGGCGTTCGCGAGCAACCCGACAGCATCCCTCGCATATTCGGACTTCACCCAGATCAACGATGACGGCTCGCCCAACCTCGAACGTTGGGACGCCACGAACGGCTGGGTCTACAACGACGAGGTCATCGACGGCACGACATACCTGCGTTGCACGTCGCTCGCGGCAACGCCGCACAACGTCGGCTACATCTGGTACGCGCCCAACCACGTCCGCGCGTTCCGTCGAACCGCGTACGACGACGCGGGTGGGTACGACGCGAGCCTGGTGGTTCTCGACGACCAGGACCTCATGATCCGGCTGTTCCAGCTCGGCGAGTTCGTCCATATCCCGCGCTGCCTCTACTTCCAGCGCGTTCATCGCCGCAACACTCAGGCGGATCCGGCCCTCAATGCCGCGATCCAGGACGGCACGATCGCTCTCTACCGCGAGCACATCGAGTCGATGACGCTTGCCTGGGCGAGCCGCAACGGGCTCGGCTGCGTCGCTCTCGACGCGCCTGCCAATGTCAACGACGCCGACATCGACGAGCGCTTCACGCGTCTCATGATCGATCCGGATCAGGTGCGGCTCGGCGTGCCCGACGGCGCGCTCGGCGTCGTGAATGCAGTCGACATATTGTCGCGGGTGCGCGACCGCGCGTCGTTCCTCAACGAGGCGCACCGGGCGCTCGATCCCGCCGGACTCCTGCTGACCGATACGCCGAGCACGGATGGCCGGGGCGCATTCCAGGACCCGAGCCTGGTCGCGTTCTACAACGAGAACAGCTTCATGTATCTCACGCAGGAGCGACTGCGTAGGACCATTCCGGCGCTCACCTCGCGCTGGCAGATCAGCCACCTGATGACGTACTACCCATCGCCGATCCACGAGGCTGCCGACATCGCCTACGTCAAAGCCAACCTGCTGCCCGTCAACGACGAGGTACGCCAAGGCGGCCCGCTCACCTGCTGAGACCACGGCACCGAGCCGTCGTTCAGCCGGCGCACCAACGAATCGGGTCCGGCTGTTCGGTCGCGTGAATGAAGCGGCTGTCCGGACCGTCGGGCGAGGTGAGGTCGATCAACAAGGACAACGGGACGCCGGCGGCGAGCAGCCGCATCGCGACGTTGGAACCGGCTTGCGGCACTCCCGACTCACTCACGATGTAGGTATCGAAGGGCATTCGGAGGAACGAGACGGCCGGACGGCGCAACGGCGGTGTAGCGAGCGAGTGACGTTGATCAGCCGGCAATCAGGCGAGTTCGCCGTAACGGGCTAAACAGTTTTCGTAGGTCGGCAGAATGCCTGAATTGATGGCCTGTTCGAGGGTCGGCGCGGCGGCGTCCTTCTCCGAAAGCACCAGGTCACCGAGGTCCTCGGGCAGTGGCAAGCCCAGTGCGGGATCGAGCGGTGAGATCGTCCGCTCCACCGCCGGGTTGTACGGCGTCGACACCAGATAGTTCGCCGAGCTGCCGTCCGCCAAGGCACACAGCACGTGGCCGATGCCCTCGGCGATGAAGACCGCCCGCTGGTCCGCGTCGTCGAGGCGTACCGAGTCGACCGCGCCGAAGGTCGGAGACCCGACCCGAAGGTCGACCACGATGTCGACGAAGGCGCCGACGGGGCAGTACACGTACTTCGCCTGTCCCGGAGGAACGTCGGCGAAGTGCACTCCCCGCACCACCCCACGACGCGACACCGAGTGGTTGGCCTGCACGACCTCGAACCGCCGTCCGGTGGCGGCGCGCAACAGGTCGTCGCGGTACCACTCCGCGAACGAGCCGCGGTCGTCGCCGTACACCTGCGGCGAGCAGACCCAGGCGCCCGGGACCGCGAGCGGCTCGATCTTCATGCCCGCCGCGGGGCCCGGTTGGCAAGCAGCGACAGCAAGTACTCGCCGTACCCGCTCTTCGCCAGAGCGTGACCGGCCGCAGCGAGCTCGTCGTCGGAGAGCCAGCCGCTGCGCCAGGCGATCTCTTCCGGGCAGCCGATCTTGAGACCCTGCCGCTCCTCGACCACGCGCACGAACTCCGAAGCCTGGACCAGGCTGCCGAAGGTTCCGGTGTCGAGCCAGGCCGTGCCGCGCGGGAGAACGCTGACCGTCAGCCGGCCCTCACGCAGGTACGCGTCGTTCACGGCCGTGATCTCGAGCTCACCGCGCGCGCTCGGCGTGAGGCCGCGCGCGATCCCGACCACGTCGGAGGAGTAGAAGTACAGGCCGGGTACGGCGTAAGCGCTGCGTGGGCGGTCCGGCTTCTCCTCGATCGAGACGACCTGACCGCTCGCATCGAACTCCACGACGCCGTAGTCGGACGGGTTGGCGACCTGGTAGGCGAAGATGTGGCCGCCGTCGACGTCGGCGAGCCTGGCCAGCTGGGTGCCGAGCCCCGAGCCGTAGAAGATGTTGTCGCCGAGCACCAGGGCGACCGAGTCGGAGCCGATGAAGTCCGCGCCGATCGTGAACGCCTGGGCCAGCCCTCTCGGTTCGGGCTGCACCGCATAGTCGACGTCGATGCCGAACCCCGAGCCGTCGCCCAGCAGCCGGCGAAAGGCCTCGGCATCCTCGGCGGTCGTGATGACCAGGACTTCCCGGATCCCCGCCATCATCAGCGTCGTGAGCGGGTAGAAGATCATCGGCTTGTCGTAGACGGGCAGCAGCTGCTTGGACAGCGCGCGCGTGATCGGCCAGAGCCGAGATCCCGTGCCGCCGGCGAGCACAATCCCCTTCATCGGAACATGACGCTACCCAAACCGAGGGTCACGTAGCCTCGTCGACGTGCGACTTCTGGTCACCGGCGGCGCTGGTTTCATCGGCTCGCACTTCGTCCGGACACTCCTCGCCGACGGTTATCCGTCGTACGCCGGCGCCGAGGTGACCGTCTACGACAAGCTGACCTACGCAGGCAACCTGGAGAACCTCGCCGCGGTGGCGGACGATCCGCGCTACACGTTCGTCAAGGGCGACATCCTCGACTCGGATCTGCTCGACACCGTGCTGCCCGGGCACGACGCCGTTCTCAACTTCGCGGCCGAGTCCCACGTGGACCGCTCCATCGCGGGGGCGGCCGACTTCGTGACGACCAACGTGGTTGGCGTCCAGACCCTGCTCGACGCCTGCCTGCGCACCGGCATTCCGCGCGTGCTCCAGGTGTCGACCGACGAGGTCTACGGGTCGATCGCCGACGGCGCCTTCCAGGAGGTCGACCGGCTGGACCCCAACTCCCCGTACTCCGCGGCCAAGGCGGGTGGCGACCTGATCGCGCGTTCGTATGTCGTAACGCACGGCCTCGACGTCGTCATCACGAGGTGCACGAACAACTACGGGCCCTACCAGTTCCCCGAGAAGGTCATCCCGCTGTTCGTCACCAACCTGATCGACGGCCTCCCGGTGCCGTTGTACGGCGACGGGCTGAACATCCGTGACTGGCTGCACGTGGATGACCACTGCCGCGCCATCGCGCTCGTCCTCGAGGGCGGTCGCACCGGGGAGACCTACAACATCGCCGGCGGCACCGAGCTGACCAACCGCGAGCTCACCGAGCGGCTGGTCGACGCGTGCGGTCGTGACTGGTCGTTCGTCGAGCCGGTCGAGGACCGCAAGGGCCATGACCGGAGGTACTCCCTCGATGACGCCAAGCTCCGCGCCGAGCTCGGCTACCAGCCGGCCGTCGAGTTCGAAGCGGGCCTGCAGGACACGATCCGCTGGTACCGCGACAACGAGCAGTGGTGGCGCCCGCTGAAGCACGTCGCATCGTGACCCGCTGGCTGGTCACCGGCGCAACCGGTCAGGTCGGCACGGATCTCATGGCGGTCCTTCAAGCCGGCGACGACGAAGTCGTCGGGCTCGGTCGCGACGACCTCGACATCACCGATCCCGATGCAGTCACCAGGGCGCTCGACGACGCCCGGCCCGCGGTGGTCGTCAACTGCGCCGCCTACACCACGGTCGACGCGGCAGAGACCGACGAGGCAACCGCGACCGCCGTCAACGGCGACGCGCCCGGCCACCTGGCCCGCTGGTGCGCCGCGCACGGGGCCCGGCTACTGCACCTGTCCACGGACTACGTCTTCGCCGGCGACGCGTCCACCCCGTACGACGTCGACGCCCCGCTCGCTCCGCAGTCGGCCTACGGCCGCTCGAAGGCAGCCGGCGAGCGGGCCGTCCTTAGTGCGGGCGGCGACGTCCACATCGTGCGGACCGCATGGGTGTACGGCGCGACCGGGCCCAACTTCGTGAAGTCGATCGCGCGGCTGGCTCGCGACCGCGACGCGCTCGACGTCGTCGACGACCAGCACGGCTCACCGACCTGGTCGCACGACCTGGCGGTCGCGCTGTCCGCGCTCGGCGCGGCATCGGTTCGTCCCGGCATCTGGCACTACACCGGTCAGGGCGAGACGACATGGTGTGGCTTCGCCGCCGCAATCGTCGGGGAGATCGGGCTCGATCCGGCGATGGTCCACCCCACCACCACCGCGGCCTACCCGCGGCCCGCGCCGCGGCCGGCGTACTCCGTGCTCTCGACCGCGAAATGGGAAGCCGCTGGGCTGCCCCCGCCGCGGCCGTGGCAGGAGGCGCTGCACGCCGCGGTCGACCGGCATCCCGAACTTGCGGGTGGGGAGTAGCGCGACGACGACGCGCGCTGCGGCGAGGCTAGTAGGCGCCGTCGCGGCGAAGCACCGCGAAGATCGTCTTCCAGACGATCATGGCGTCGAGCGCGAACGACCAGTTCTCGACGTAGTAAAGGTCGAGGCGGACGCTGTCCTCCCAGCTCAGGTTCGCCCGGCCGGACACCTGCCAGAGCCCGGTGATACCGGGCTTCACGAGCAGCCGGCGCGCGACCTCGGTGCCGTAGTTGGCCACCTCACGCGGCAGCGGCGGGCGCGGACCCACGAGCGCCATGTCGCCCCGGACGACGTTCCACAGCTGCGGCAGCTCGTCCAGCGACCACTTGCGCAACCATGAACCGACCCGCGTCACGCGCGGGTCCTGGCGGATCTTGAACAGCAAGCCGTCGGAGGACTCGTTCTGCTCGCGCAGCGAGTCGAGCAGCGACTCGGCGTCGGCCCGCATCGTGCGGATCTTGTAGACGGTGAACTCGCGCCCGTTCTTGCCGATCCGGGTTTGGCGGAACAGCGGCCAACCCTGGCTGTCCAGCCGAACCACGAGCGCCAGTACGACGAGCAGCGGGAGCACGAGCAGGAAGGCGGCCGTCGCGCAGAGCCACTCGACGCTCGCCTTGAGCAGCTGGCGCACGCCCGACAGCTCCGGCTCCTCGACGTGCAGCAGGTGCAGGCCCTCGACCGGTCGCACGCTGATCCGCGGCCCGGCCACGTCGAGCAGCTCGGGCGCCACGACGAGGGACACCCCCGTGCCCTCGAGGTCCCAGGACAGCCGGCGCAGCACGGCAGGTGACATGCCCGGCCCCGACGCGACCGCGACCGTGTCCGCTCCGACCTCGGCCACGGCACTGAGCACCTGGGTGAGCGAGCCGAGCACCGGGAGGTCCGGCAGCACGTGCGCCTCGCTCGACGTCGGCGTGCACGCACCGACCAGTGAGTACCCGACGTACGGCTCGCGCTTGAACTGGTCGGCGATGTCTCGGATGCCGTCGACACCGCCGATCACGAGCACCCGGCGCATGTACGCCCCTTGCCGCCGCCGGTGATGCAGCCAGCGGCGCTGGGCGTAGCGACCGAGCAGCAGCATGACCGTGCCGACCGGCAGTGCGACCGCGACGTATCCGCGCGCGAGGTCGATCTTGAAGGTGTAGGCGATCACGGCGAGCACGGCCATCAGCCGCAGGGAAGCGGTGCTGACCCGCTTGAACTCCTCCGCACCGGTGCCGAGGAAGGGCACCTCGTAGGCCCGGGCGACCACGAGCGAGCACACCCACACCGGGACCAGTACGACGCTCAGGGTCGAGTACGACAGTCCGCTCACGTGCTGGTCGGTGTTGCCGAAGCGGACATAGAGCGCCAGCAAGCTACTGATGAGGATGATCAGAAAGTCGAGTGCCACAACCATGCCGAGGTAGCGGCGCCCCCAGACGTCGACCGGCCGCTGGCGCTCACGCCGCTCGCGCTCGAGCAGGTTGCGCACCGCCGGAGCCAGGTCGGGCGCCGCTGACCGACCCTCGGCCGCCAGCGTCACTCGTTCTCCCCAGGTTCGCAAGAAAGCCGCTCCAGATTAGGGCGCACGTCGTCGCCTTGTCAGCCCATCTCCAACACCGACGGTGCAGGTCAGCGCGGGGTTGACCCGGCGCAGCGCCGACAGAAAAAACATCGGCAGCAGGGCCCGCAAGGCTTAGGCTGGCAGGACACGAGAAAGGAGGTGGTCCGCGGTTGAGTACCTACAGGACACGTGAGGTGACCGTCAGCTAGGCGCCGTCTTCGGACTCGGTGTGAGACCAGCCGAGACGCATAGCGTCCGGCGAATCCCCGACCGTCACCGTGCCCCCGGGCAGCCGGCCCGTCCAGCCGGCAACCGCGCTCGCGCCGCGAGCGACCGGTTACTGCCCGGGGGCCTTTCCTGTCCCGGCCGAGGCCGTGGCTACTTCAGCGACAGCCAGGTGGTGACGCCGACGATCCCGGAAACCGACAGCTTGTGCGCCTGCTGCCACGACTTCACCGCCGCCTCGGTCTCCGGACCGAAACCGCCATCGACGGCAAGCCCGGCGCCGTGCCGGTTGAGGTCGAGCTGAAGCTGGCTCACCGTCCAGCCGGAGTCGCCGACCTTCGCCGGGAGCGCCAGCTCAGCCACCGGGCGGACCACGACGGGTAGCAGGTCGGTCGACCAGATCGGCGTGATCTTGACCTTCTCGCCGGTCTGCGGGGCGTCGAGAAGGTCCCCGTCGCCGACGTACATCGCGACGTGGTAGACCGTCGACGGCTGCGACACGTCGCTCGCGTAGAACAACAGGTCGCCCTGCTTCGCCTCGTTCAGCGGGATCCGGCGGCCGGCGCCGGCGTACTGCTCAGCCGCGGTGCGCGGGATGGTCAGCCCGGCATGGCGGTACGACGTCATCTGCAGCCCGGAGCAGTCGTAGCCCTTCGGTCCGGTGCCACCCCAGACGTACGGCTGGCCGATCTGGCTCTTGGCGAACGCCATCGCCTGCAGCGCGACCGGGTTCGTGGAGGTGCCTGCTCGCTTGTCCAACTCGGCCAGCCGCGCGGCCGCGAGCTTGCGGATTCGCGCCTGTGCCTTGGCATCGGACTCGCTCGGCGGCAGCACCGACGTCGCGGTCGAGCACTCCGGCGTGCCGAACAGCGTCAGCGCGCGCCAGGTCGCCTGGTTCGTCGTACCGGTCACCTTCAGGTCCGCGGCGGCCTGCACCATCTCGACGGCATCGACCGTCGGGCCGCCGTACCGCCCGTTGACCGCCGTACCGACCATCTGCTGCAGGATCGTGACCGCGAGTCCGGACGACCCGCTCGAAAGAAGCGCACAGCTCAGCGCCACTCCGGAGCCGAGCACCCGGTCACCGCAGGCGGCCTGGCCGGACGGCGGGAGGTGCGCCCAGGTGCCGGCGTCGATCCGGCCGGTCGCCGGAAGCTCGTGCGCGCGCTGCCACGCCTTGACCTTCTCGATCGTGCCGGCGCCGAACTTCCCGGTGACCCGCTTGCCGATGGCCTGCTGGATCGCGCGCACCGCCGGGCCGGTTGAGCCCTTCGACAGCACCGCGCAGGTCGTCACCTTGGCCGAGCTGCCGGCAGCCTGCGCCGCCGCGACACCCGGGCCACCGAGGGCGGCAACCGAGCAGAGTGCGGCGACGGCGACGGCAAACCGCCACTTCCCGCGCGCGCTGGATCGCACCGCTGCTCCTTCGGCCTGACCGGTTGTCAACGCTTGTTACCAGGTGTGTCGGCAGGGATCCAGCCCGGCCTTACGTCCCGACCGCCGCCAATCCGGGCAATCCGGGCGCCGCGCACGCACTAGAGTCCGGGCGATGAAGGTCTTGATCACGGGGGGCGCGGGCTACATCGGCAGCACGATCGGCTCGGCCTGTGTGGATGCGGGCATCGAGCCGGTGATCGTGGACAGCCTGGTCACCGGACGGCGGGAGTTCGCCCTCGACCGCCCGTTCTACGAAGGCGACATCGCCGACGACGCGCTGATCGACCGGGTGTTCGCGGAACACCCCGACATCGCCGCGGTCGTCCACTGCGCCGCGCTGATCGTGGTCCCCGACTCCGTCGCCGACCCGATTGGGTACTACCAGGCGAACGTCTGCAAGAGCCTGCGGCTGTTCGCGTCCCTGCTCCGCAACGGCTGCGGCCGGGTGATCTTCAGCTCGTCGGCGTCGATCTACGCCGTCAACGACGACTTCACCGTCGACGAGGATGCCGCGCTGGGCCCGACCAGCCCGTACGCCCGGACCAAGGCGGTGTGCGAAGGCATGTTCGCGGACATCGCCGCCACGCAGCCGATCCGCGTGTTGTCGCTGCGCTACTTCAACCCGATCGGCGCCGATCCGCAGCTTCGAACCGGGCTCGCTCTGCCCAAACCCACCCATGCGCTCGGCAAGATGATCGAGGCGATGCAGAGCGGTCAGGAGTTCCCGATCACGGGGACCGACTACCCGACCCGGGACGGCACGGGCATCCGCGACTACATCCACGTCTGGGATCTCGCTGCCGCACACGTCGCGGCACTGAACCACTTCGACGACATCCTTCCGGGCCGGCACGGGTCGTTGGCGATCAATCTCGGAACCGGGCAAGGGACGACGGTCCGCGAGCTCCTCGATGCGTTCAACACCGTGTCGCCGACCCCTGTTGCGGGCGCAGAGACCGGGCCACGTCCGGGTGACGGCGCGGGTGCGTACACCCGGAGCGGTCGGGCCAACGAGCTGCTGCAGTGGCGGGCCGATCGATCGATCGAGGATGGCATCCGCGACACCCTCGAGTGGTTCGCCGTACGCAAGGACGTCCTCGGAAGCTGACCGGATCCGAGGCCGGCCGGCGCCGAGTCAGTCGGAGTGGCGGTCGAGAGCGGCCGCGAGGTGCGGGGCGAGTCCCGACTCGCCGGCCGCCAGGTCGATTGCGTAGAGCAGCTTGCCGCCGCGCACCGCATACATCCGCTTGTCCGCGGTGATCGCGGGCGCGGTGGGTGTCCGTGCGACCACGTCGCTCGCCAGCTCGACATGGGACCCGGCCGGACCGTCCACGATGTGGCCGATCAGGACCTCCGTCACCCCGGTCGGGCGTGCGATCACCAGCTCGACGGTCACCGGCCCGCCGTCCTCGGGCTCCTGCGCCCGCAGCCAGCCCGCCTCCGCGTGCAGCCAGCTGCCGTCCTCGACCGAGGCGAGCTGCGAGTGGTAGGCGAGCACCGAGGAGCCGTCCGGCTCGATCCGCAGCACCTCGGCGTACGGGTAGTCGGCGCCACCGCCGCCCGGCACCGCGCCCACTCCCTCGCCCATCCAGGTTCCGATCAGGAAGCTGAGCGGACCGATCGGGTCGCCGGCGTACGTCATCGCTCACCGAGCAGCAACCGGCTGATGATGAGCTTCTGGATCTCGGCCGTCCCGCCGCCGATCGAGCCGAGCTTCGCGTCGCGCAGCGCGCGCTCGACGCCGAAGTCACGCAGGTAGCCGTAGCCGCCGTGGATCTGGATCGCGTCCAGGGCGTTCTGCACGCTCAGCTCCCCGACCAGGTACTTGGCGATCGACGCCTCCATCTGATGCTCTGCGCCCGCTTGTTTGAGGTACGTCGCCCGGTAGACCGCCGTTCGGCAGGTCTCGAGCCGCACCTTCATCTCGGCGAGCTTGTGCGCGACCGCCTGGAACGACGCGATCGGCCGGCCGAACTGGTTGCGCTCCTTGGCATAGGCGACCGACGCGTCGAGCGTCGCCTGCATCCCGCCGAGAGCGCCGCCCATCATCACGGTGCGTTCCCAGTCGAAGCACTCGAACGCGATCTGCCAGAGCGCCGTGCCTTCGGTCCCGAGCAACGCATCCGCCGGCACCCGGCAGTCGACCAGCGCGATCTCAGCGGTCGGCGAGGATCGGCAGCCCATCTTGTCCAGCTCGCGTCCCACGCGAAAGCCCGGCGTACCGGTATCGACGATGAACGCACTTGCCGCGTTGTCGCCGGTCTTCGCCAGCACGGTGCACACGTCCGCGATCGGGCCGTTGGTGATGAACATCTTGTTGCCGTTGAGCACCCAGTTGTCGCCATCCGGTACGGCGGTCGTCAGCAACCCCGCCGAGTCGGAACCCGCCTCGGGCTCGGTCGACGCCCAGGCCCCGATCAGCGAGCCGTCGCAGAGGCCGGGCAGCCAGCGGCGCTTCTGCTCCTCGGTGCCGTGCAGCCAGATCGGCACCGACCCGATCACCCAGTGCGCACCGAGCGACAGGTTGAACCCGCCGTCGCGGCCGCCCTCGCCGATCGCCTCGTTGGCGATCAGGCAGTCCACGATCGACGCGCCGGCGCCGCCGTACTCCTCGGGGATCGGCAGCCCGGCGAGGCCCTGCGCGGCGAAGGACTTCCAGACGCCCGGATCCCAGCGGCCTTCGCGGTCGCGTTCGGCCGCACCCGGTGCGACCGTCGCCACGGCCCATTCACGGACACTCGCGCGAAACGCCCGCTGTTCGTCGGTGATGGAGAAGTCCACGACGGCAGTCTGCCAGGAGCGCGTCCGGGTCACCGGGATGCGGTCGCCGCTCGTCGACCGGTCCGGCCGACTACTGTGCGGCGATGGCTCAGATCACCCTCGGCGTCGCCGAGCGGGCGCGGCTCGACCAGATCCTGATCGGGCTGGCGCCGCGCGCGATGCTGCCCGGCGACGTCGGGGACGTCTACCTGGACGAGGAGGGCACCCCGGTCGCCCGGCGCGAGGACAACGGAATCGCCGCGCTGGCCGCCTCCGCCTGGCGGCACCCGATGGACGTGGCGAGCGAGCAACCGGTGGTTGTCGCCGTCGATGGCCGGCTCCCGGCCGGCTCCGTCCCCGCGGAGTGCCTGCTGCTCCTGCCCGCCGCCGGCGTCCGCCCCGACGATGCCCGGCACATCGCCTGGTCGACCGCGTGGTCCGAGCACGCGGGCGAGGTCGTCCCCATCCCCGTCGAGCCGGCCGAAGCGGCGGCTCGCGCCGCCGAGCTGGCCGCGGCGTACTCCAGCGGCCCGCAGATCGAGATCGAGACGGTGCCCCAGCCCACGGGCGATGGCCGCACCATCCTGCTGACCGGTTTCTCCGGCTCCGGAAAGTCGACGATTGCCCGTGCACTGGTCGAACGCATCGGGACGGCGCGCACCGTCACGCTGCTCGACGGAGATGTCGTGCGGACGCACCTGTCCCGGGGGCTGGGCTTCTCGCGCGAGGACCGCGACATCAACATCCGGCGGATCGGCTGGGTCGCTGCCGAGGTGACCAAGCACGGCGGCCTCGCCGTGTGCGCGCCCATTGCGCCGTACGACGAAACCCGGCAATGGGTACGACGGGCGGTCGATGCCGCCGGCGGCCCCGGCTCGTTCGTCCTGGTGTGGATCTCGACGCCGATCGAGGAGTGCGAACGTCGGGACGTGAAGGGCCTGTACGCCAAGGCTCGAGCCGGCGAGATCACGGCCTTCACGGGGGTCAACGATCCCTACGAGCCGCCTGAGGACGCGGATCTCGTCATCGACACGACCGAGGTGGCCGTAGCCGACGCGGTCGAGCGGATCCTCGGGGTGTTGGAGCGACGCGCCTAGATCTCGACCTCGCCGACCGCGTCGAGCAGGCGGCCCCTCAGCGCGGGTTGGCAGATCAGCAACCGGTCGGTCAGCCGGGACGGCTTGTTGAACTCCAGCGGGGTTCCGGCGAGATCGCTCACGTCGAGTCCGGCCCGCGTGGCCACGACGACCGGCGCCGCGGAGTCCCACTCCTTCATCGGCCCGCTGTGCAGGTACGCATCGGCCTCGCCGAGCAGGATCGACATCGCCTTCATGCCCGCACTGCCGATCGGCGTGAGCTCGCCACCGACGAGATCGGCGACCTCGACCACCCAGGCCGGGCGCCGCGTCCGGCTGACCGCGAGCCGCGGTGGGTCGTGAGGGACGGGAAGCGCAGGCAGTGGGTCGGCGGTCGACAGCGTCATCCCGCGGGCGGGCAGCGCCACCGCTCCGTCGACCAGCCCGGCCCCGCGCTGCCAGAGCGCGACGTGCACCGCCCAGTCGGTGCGGCCCGGCTCGCCGAACTCGGTGGTGCCGTCCAGCGGATCCACGATCCAGACCCGATCCGCCTCGAGCCGCCGGGGGTCATCCGCGGACTCCTCCGACAGGACGATGTCATCGGGGCGGGCCTTGGCGAGGGCCTCGGTCAGCAACACGTTGGACCGTTGGTCGCCCGCGTCGCGAAGCCGCCAGGGATCGTCGAAGCCGAGCTCGTCCCGCAGGCCGAGCAGGAGCTGGCCCGATGCGATAGCGAGGTCTCGAGCGAGCTCGGCGTCCGATCGCTGGTCCGGGCTGCTCATGCTGACCGCCGATCGGCGCCGTCTACCGGGCGTGGGTGTTTGGGCAAGGCTCAGAGCACCATCGCTGCACCGACCGTGGCACCCGATCCTTCGTCGATGACGAGGAACGAGCCGGTGGTGCGGTTGCGGCGGTACTCATCGACGAACAGCGGCTGCGTGGTCCGCAGCCGGATCCGGCCGATCTCGTTGAGCGACAAGGAGTCCGCCGACTCGTCGCGATGCAGCGTGTTGACGTCGATGCGGTAGTCGACCTCGCGGATCTGAGCCCGGGCGGTGCGCGTCGTGTGCTTGACGGTGTACATGCCGCGCAGTCGCAGCGGCTCGTCGGTGAGCCAGCACACCATGGCATCGACGTCCTGGGTCGATCGAGGCTGGTTGTGCGGCCGGCAGATCATGTCGCCACGAGAGACGTCGATGTTGTCGGTGAGGCGGACCGTCACCGACATCGGCGGGAACGCCTCGTCGACCGGTCCGTCGGCCGTGTCGATGGCCTCGATGGTCGAGCGCAGGCCGCTCGGCAGAACGATGACGTCATCACCGGGCTTGAGCACACCACCGGCGACCTGGCCGGCATAGCCGCGGTAGTCCGGGTACGCCGAGGACTGCGGGCGGATCACGTACTGGACCGGGAACCGTACGTCGATCAGGTTGCGGTCGCTCGCGATGTAGACGTCCTCGAGGTGATGCAGCAGCGAGGAGCCGGAGTACCACGGCATGTTCTCGGAGCGGTGGACGACGTTGTCGCCGTGCAGCGCGCTGATCGGGATGAACGAGAGATCGCTGACATCGAGCTTGGTGGCGAACGAGCGGAACTCGTCCTTGAGCCGGTTGAAGACGCTCTCGTCGTAGTCGACGAGGTCCATCTTGTTGATGCAGAGCACCAGGTGCGGCACGCGAAGCAGCGAAGCGAGAAAGGCGTGCCGGCGCGACTGCTCGACGATGCCGTTGCGAGCGTCGACGAGCACCAGGGCCAGGCTTGCGGTCGATGCGCCGGTCACCATGTTGCGGGTGTACTGCACGTGTCCCGGGGTGTCCGCGATGATGAACGAACGCTTGGGTGTTGCAAAGTAGCGGTAGGCGACGTCGATCGTGATGCCCTGCTCGCGCTCGGCCCGCAGGCCGTCGGTGAGCAACGCAAGGTTGACGTGCTCGTCGCCACGGTCGCGCGATGTGCGCTCGACCGCCTCGAGCTGGTCCTCGAAGATCGACTTGGTGTCGTAGAGCAACCGGCCGATCAGCGTCGACTTCCCGTCATCGACACTTCCGGCAGTCGCGAACCTCAGCAGTTCCATCAGAACAGCAGCCCCATCAGAAATAGCCCTCGCGCTTGCGATCCTCCATGGCGGCTTCGCTCAGCCGGTCGTCGGCGCGCGTCGCGCCGCGCTCGGTGATGCGGGTTGCCGCCACCTCCGCGATGACGTCGTCGTAGTTCGCCGCAGTCGACTCGACCGCACCCGTCACCGGGATGTCGCCGACGGTGCGGTAGCGCACCGTCAACCTCACGATCTCTTCGCTCTCTCGCGGCATCGTGTACTCGCTCACAGGGAGCCACATTCCGTTGCGCATGAAGACCTCGCGCTCGTGCGCGAAGTAGATGCTCGGCAGCTCGACGTTCTCCGCCGACAGGTAGCTCCAGATGTCGAGCTCGGTCCAGTTCGACAACGGGAAGATCCGGATGTGCTCGCCCTTGTGATGGCGGCCGTTGTAGAGCGACCACAGCTCGGGACGCTGGTTCTTCGGGTCCCACTGGCCGAACTCGTCGCGGAAGCTGTACACCCGCTCCTTCGCCCGCGCCTTCTCCTCGTCGCGGCGCGCACCGCCGAACACCGCGTCGAACTCGTTGTCGTTGATCGCGTCGAGCAATGTCACGGTCTGCAGCGGGTTGCGAATGCCGTCCGGACGCTCCTTGACCCGCCCGGCGGCAATCGAGTCCTCGACCTTGGCGACGACGAGCCGCAGGCCGAGCCGCTCCACCGTGCTGTCCCGGAACTCGAGCACCTCGGGGAAGTTGTGGCCGGTGTCGACGTGCATGACCGGGAACGGGATCGGCGCCGGCCAGAACGCCTTCGACGCGATGTGCAGCATGACGACCGAGTCCTTGCCGCCGCTGAACAGAAGAACGGGACGCTCGAACTCCGCCGCGACCTCACGAAAGATGTGGATCGACTCGGATTCGAGCGCCTGCAGCGAGCTGAGCTCGTACGTCTGTGGCGCTGTCATAGGCCCTACAGACTAGATCGACTCAGCGGCCACGTGCCGCCGAACCGCGGCCGGATCGGTGCTCACGACGCCGGTTGCGCCATTCGGTCGCGCACTGCTCGCCCCAACGGACGAACCGGCCGGCTCGCCCGGCACCGCGCGGACTCGGCGCAGACGCTAGGTTCGCCGCATGGACCTGCAGGGAACCTCAGCCGTCGTGACCGGTGCGGCCTCCGGTCTCGGTGCCGCGACCGCGCGGTTGCTCGCGTCCCACGGCGCCGGCGTCCTCGTCGCCGACGTACAGGACGACAAGGGCGAAGCGCTTGCCGCCGAGGTCGGTGGTGTCTTCGTCCACACCGACGTCACCGACACCGACACGATCATCCGCGCGGTGGACACCGCCGCCGGCATGGCGCCGCTGCGCTCGCTGGTGTGCTGCGCGGGCATCGGCTGGCCGGAGCGCACGATCGGCAAGGACGGCGAGTACGCCACGGCGCACAACCTCGACACCTACAAGAAGGTCATCGCGATCAACCTGGTCGGCACCTTCGACTGCGTCCGGATCGCCGCGACGGCGATCGGGCGGACGGATGCCGACGAAAACGGTCAGCGAGGGGCGATCGTCCTGACCGCGTCGGTTGCGGCCGAGGACGGCCAGATCGGGCAGGCGGCGTACTCCTCCTCCAAGGGCGGAGTGGTCGGCATGACCCTGCCGGTGGCCCGCGACCTGTCGGTGGTCGGCATCCGGGTCAACACCATCCTGCCCGGGCTGATCGATACGCCGATCTACGGCGAAGGGCCGGCAGCCGAGGAGTTCAAGGCACGGCTCGGGGCCGGCGTGCTGTTCCCGAAGCGACTCGGGTACGCCGAGGAGTACGCGTCACTCGCGCTCGAGATGCTGCGCAACGACTACTTCAACGCCGAGTGTGTGCGCCTCGACGCGGGCATCCGGATGCAACCGAAGTAAGCGAACCGCGCGCGGGTTGAACAGGGCAACCCAAACCCTCCGTGCCATCGGTGGGAAACCGATGCCGGCGCCGGGGTCCAAGGCGCTCAGCACGAGGCACGAAGGGTCTGGGCGTTCCGATTGCACCCTGACTTACACCGCGAGGCGAAGCTCGTTGATCTCCCCGTCGGCGACCTGGACCGTCTCATCCGCGGCCGCATGCCCGCCGCCGGGGACGACCCGCACCGTCCACTCGCCGGGGCGTGCGAAGAACCGGAACTGACCGGTCGCCGAGGTCACGACCTCGGCGGTGAACTCACCGGTCGAGTCGAGCAGCCGGACGTAGCCCCCGGCGACCGGAGCCTCGCCGGCATAGACCAGGCCCTGGATCACGGTCGCACCGGTAGGGATGCCCTCACGGTCGATGGTCGCCTGGTCCGGTGAACCGCACACGCTCAGACGTCCTTTTCGATCGGGACGCCGACCAGCGAGCCGTACTCCGTCCAGGAACCGTCGTAGTTCTTGACGTTCGGCTGGCCGAGCAGCTCGTGCAGGACGAACCACGTGTGCGCGCTGCGCTCACCGATCCGGCAGTACGCGATCGTGTCCTTGGACAGGTCGACGCCGGCTTCGGTGTAGAGCTGGTTCAGCTCGTCGTCGTCGCGGAACGTCCCGTCCTCGTTCGCCGCCTTACTCCACGGGATGTTGCTCGCAGTGGGGATGTGACCGGCCCGCTGGGACTGCTCCTGTGGCAGGTGCGCGGGGGCCAGCAGCTTGCCGGAGAACTCATCCGGCGAGCGCACGTCGACGAGGTTCTTCACACCGATCGCCGCGATGACCTCGTCGCGGAACGCGCGAATGTCGTTGTTCGGCGCCTTCGCGGTGTACGACGTCGCCTTGCGGTGCGGCACCTCGTCGACGAGCTCGCGGCTGTCGAGCTCCCACTTCTTGCGTCCGCCGTCGAGCAGCTTCACGGCGTCGTGCCCGTAGAGCTTGAAGTACCAGTACGCGTACGCGGCGAACCAGTTGTTGTTGCCGCCATAGAGGATCACCGTGTCGTCGTTGCCGATCCCGCGCTCGGACAGCAGCGCCTCGAACTGCTCCTTGCTCACGAAGTCCCGGCGGACCGGGTCCTGCAGGTCAGCCTTCCAGTCGAGGCGGACCGCGCCTTTGATGTGGTTCTTGTCGTACGCCGAGGTGTCCTCGTCGACCTCGACGAGCACGATGCCCGGATCGTCGAGGTGCGCCTCGACCCAGTCGGCATCGACGAGAACGTCGCTTCGAGCCATCGTCGTCATCTCCTAGCGGTTGGGAAGGGTTCGTCGCCCGGCGAGCGCTGGGCCGACGAAGTCGGGATCGGGTGGGGAACGGTCTTCTGGTCGGTGCCACCGCGGTGGCGCAGGTGGGGCAGTGGCGGTAACGCCCCGGACGGCTCAGGCCCGACAGAGACAGGTCGCCACGCGGCACAGGTCGACCGCGCGCCGGCTCCACAGAGCGGGGTCGTCCCGCGTCGCGACTGCGGAGATGATCACGTCGTTCAGCCTACGCAACCGCGGATCGGCGCGCCAACCGCGCGGATCGACGGTCACCGGTGCGGGAATTCGGGCGTGCGACAATTAGTTGCGTAGGCTAAGGAATGCACCCGCGCACTGCCAGCTGCCGCCAGAAAGGCTTCGCATGACCTCCCCCTCACCAGCACCGCAGGAGCACGCGCGGAGGGGGATCGCCTACAAGTGGATCGCGTTGTCGAACACGACGCTCGGCGTCCTGATGGTCACCATCAACACCTCGATCCTGTTGATCGCTCTGCCGGACATCTTCCGCGGGATCAAGCTCGACCCGCTCGCGCCGGCCAACACGCCGTACTTCCTCTGGATCCTCGTCGGCTTCATGCTGGTGACCAGCGTCCTGGTCGTGAGCCTCGGCCGGATCGGCGACATCTACGGCCGGGTGCGGATGTTCAACCTCGGGTTCGGCGTCTTCACGGCGTTCTCGGTCCTGCTCGCCGTGACGTGGATGACCGGTGCGCACGGCGCGCTGTGGATCGTGCTCATGCGGATCGGGCAAGGCGTTGGCGGAGCGTTCATCTTCGCGAACTCCAGCGCGATCCTCACGGATGCCTTCCCGGAGAACGAGCGCGGGCTCGCGCTCGGCATCAACGGGGTCGCAGCGGTGAGCGGCGCGTTCCTCGGGCTGATCCTCGGCGGCCTGCTTGCGCCGATCGCCTGGCGGCTGGTCTTCGTGATCTCTGTGCCGCTGGGGTTGTTCGCGACGGTCTGGTCGTACCTCAAGCTTCGGGACAGCGGCATCCGGACCCCCGCGCGGATCGACTGGGCCGGAAACCTGCTGTTCGCGGTCGGCCTGGTCGGCATCCTCACCGGCATCGTCTACGGCCTGCAGCCCTACGGCGGTCACACGATGGGCTGGACCAAGCCGTTCGTGCTCATCTGCATGTTCGGCGGGCTCGCCGTGCTCGGCCTGTTCGTCGTCGTCGAGACCAAGGTCGCGGACCCGATGTTCCGGCTGCACCTGTTCCGGATCCGTGCCTTCACGATGGGCAACCTCAGCGCACTGTGTGCCGCGCTGGCCCGCGGTGGCCTGATGTTCATCCTGATCATCTGGCTGCAGGGCATCTGGCTGCCCCAGCATGGCTATACGTTCCAGCGAACGCCGCTATGGGCGGGCATCTACATGATCCCGCTGACCGTCGGGTTCCTTCTCTCCGGACCGCTCGCTGGCCGGCTCGCGGACCGCTTCGGCGCCCGGCCGTTCGCAACCGCAGGGGTTGCGCTGTCCGGCATCGTCTTCCTGCTCTTCGACGAGCTGCCGATGAACTTCACCTACGTCTGGTTCGCCGTACTCGTGCTCATGGTCGGGCTGGCCCTCGGGCTGTTCCAGGCCCCCAACACGGCCAACGTCATGAACTCGCTACCGGCCGACCAGCGCGGCGCCGGCGCGGGCATGCTCAACACGTTCCAGAACAGCGCCCAGGTGCTCTCGATCGGCGTGTTCTTCACCGTGATCACCCTGGGACTCGCGGCCCGGCTGCCGAGCGCGCTGGACCACGGGCTGGTTGCGCAAGGCGTGCCGGCGGCCCAGGCGCACTCGATCGCCACACTGCCGCCGATCGGCTCGCTGTTCGCCGCGTTCCTGGGCTTCAACCCGATCAAGCAGCTGTTGCCGTCCGCGTCCGCGGCCCACGTCTCGGCCGCGCACTACCGCTACCTCACCGGCCGCGGCTTCTTCCCCCATCTGATCTCCGGCCCGTTCGGGCACGGCCTGCACCTGGCGTTCCTGATGGCCGCCGCGGTGTGCTTCCTCGGCGCGGTGTTCTCGCTCTTGCGTGGCGGGCACACCCCCGGCCGCGGCCCCGGGCTCGGCCGCACCCACGCCGAGGCCGTGGAGCGTGGGCTGGCCGGCGCGGGCGATGTCGCGATGGCCGAAGCGGGTGCCGGTGCCGAGGGCGCGTCGGACCCGCGTTAGCGGACAGCGCCACCGTCAGCACGTATAACGGGCAATACGTACGACGCCACGGATCCCCGGCCGCGGGCCGGTTTCCCTAGGTTGTCCGGTGGGCGTGTCAACGCGGTCGGCTGATCGCACGTTGAACAGGGGACGGTGCGGGTCGTGAGCTTCGACGAGGCCGCAGCCGTCGAGCCCACCGAAGCCACATTCGAGGAGGTCTTCCCCGTGTTGACCCGCGACGCCTACCGCGTCGCGTACCGCCTCCTCGGCGATCGCAACGAAGCCGAGGACATCGCTCAGGAGGCTTGTGCGCGCGCCTACAGCCGCTGGTCCAGCGTGCGCGACCACGCCGAGCCGTGGTGCGTGCGGGTGGCGAGCAACCTCGCGCTGGACAGCCTGCGGGCCCGGACCCGCGCGATCCGGCGCAACGACCGGCTCAAGTCCTCCGAGCAGCTGCGCGACCCGGCGGTGGACGACCGGCTCGATCTGTACGCCGCGCTCGCGAAACTGCCCCGCCGCCAGCGCGAGACCGTCGTACTGCGCTATCTCGGCGACCTGTCGGAGGCGCAGACCGCGGACCTGATCGGCTGCTCCGTGGGCTCGGTGAAGACACATGCGAGCCGCGGGCTCGCCGCGCTGAGGGAGGTGCTCGCCCGATGACCTTCGACGGCTCCGGCGACGAACCCTCGTTCAGCCACCTCGACGACCCGACCCCGCCCGGCTTCGGTCCCGACGCCCTCACCCGGGTCGTGTCCCGCGGCCAGCATCTTCGCCGCCGGCGGCGGATCGCGTACTCGGCAAGCACGTTCGTGGTGATCGTTGCCATCGTCGGCACGGCCGTCGGCGTGATCCGCACGAACGGCTCGTCGAACAACCAGACGATCAATACCGCGAAATCGCCCACCTCGACCTCGTCGCTTCTGTCGCCAACGCCACGGCACCAGAAGTCGGGCAAGCCCGGGGGGATCACGCAGACCACCGGGGGCGGAACCCGTCCGCACCACCCGAGCGGCGGCGGCGGACCGACGACCGCCACCTCGCCGGCCTGCGTGACCGAGACGCCGTCGGGGCAGCCGAGCGATCCTCCGGACACCGCGGCCGCCGGCGCAAGCACTTCGCCGGCGCCGGATCCGACGCCCACCCCGACGTGTGTGACCCCCACGCCCACCGAGAGCGGCTCGAGCCCGCCTCCGTCGCCTTCGGTCTCGCCGAGCGTGACCGACTCTGGGTCAGGCGCAGCGACGCCCTGATCGGGTCCCGCTGGTCATGCGCCGCGGCTGCCGAGTACGACGTTCGTCGCACTGCCCGCAACGGTGACCCCACCGGAGGACAGCGACACGGATGACAACCGCATCCGGAACGGCAGGCCACGGACGGGTATCGCGATCGACAACGAGGCGAGCACTCGCCGGATGAGCCCAGCGGCCACCGTCGACCCGGGCAACCCGGCCAACGTCGTGACTCCGACGTCGACGGTGTTGCCGCTGAGTGTCAGCGTGCCTTCGCCGCGCAGGCTGACCGCCCGGCCGGCCACCTCGACGCGGTCGACGACCTCGGCCTTGCCGCCGTTGCCGCCATGGACCGACACCCGGCTGCCGAGCGGGCCGTGACCGGCGAGATAGCTGTTGACCGCGGAGTACGACACGAACGCAGTGCCCACCACTCGCTCGACGGGCACCCGGGAGACGCTGCGGTGGATGGCGTCCGACAGTGAGATGTGGACGCCGTACAGGTGTGCAGTGAGGCGGGTCACCGAGAGGTCCCCGACCGGGAAGTCCGTGGCCTTGACGGTGACGTCCTTATATCTCCCGTGCGCCGCCTGGGTCAGGAACGGAAAGCCACCGATCGTGACGTCGGGACGGTTGGGCAAGTGCTCGTCGGTCTGCACCTTGCCGGCGAGGACGTGCTCGGCGACGAGCGCACCGACCCGGTCCGCGGCCACGACCACCACGACCACGAAGACCAGGACCGCGATCACGAACCGCCTAATCACGGCTAGCCGCCCGCGAACGGCGGCAGGACCTCGACCGTGCCGCCGGCCGTGAGCTCGACGGTCGAGGGGTCGCGGCCACCGACCGGTGACTCGTCGACGACGTACGAACAGCGCTCGAGGACCCGGGCGAGTTGCTCGCCGTGCACTTGGCGCGCGATCTCCAGGGCTTCGGCGAGCGTCCGCGCGTCGAAGGGCTCCTCGCCGACCCCAGCGGCCTCGCGGGCCGCGGCCCAGTAGCGGATCGTCCCTACCGGCACGGCGCCTCCCACGGGCCGCGGGCGATCAGGG
>Ga0335074_10003270_pt1 | contig 22066 bp, 27 predicted proteins | sample Lox_Sample_23_FD_206715 | JGI IMG/M metagenome (GOLD analysis project Ga0335074, IMG submission 206715) | Soil microbial communities from Loxahatchee National Wildlife Refuge, Florida, United States - Lox_Sample_2.3 | ecosystem: Environmental > Terrestrial > Soil > Wetlands | place: USA...
ACTTGCCGGTCTTGCTGCCCTTGCATGCCGGGCATGTTTTCCAGCCCATCATGTGCTCCTTCGCTGATTGGGGCAGGCCGCCCGTGCTTTGCTGCCAGTCCTGGCCCGCGGTTTCGGTGCTGGCGGCCCTGGCCCCGGGGCCTGCCGGGGGGTCAGTGGGAGGCGCCCGGGGCCAGGACGATTCAATGGCGCCCGGGCTGCCCCTGGTCCCAGTAGGTGTCGCTGACCTGCTGAGCCCGGCGGCTGTAGAAGTCCGGGCCGGCCCAGCCGTAGTCCCTGGTGGCTGCACGCAGCTGCCTGCGCAGCCGGGCGGCAAGCAGCCATCTGCGGGGCCACCGTGCGGCTATGACTTCTTCCACCGCGGCTACTCGCCGTTCCAGCAGCTCGGCGAGCTCGTCGGTGTCAGTCAGGTCGCTCACTGATCAATGCCGATCAGCGGCGCGGCGCCGATCTGGAGGCAGCTGCTCGCGGCGACTGCGCGGTGATCTCGGCGAGCTTGCCGGCGAGCTCGCCGGCGGTGAAGCAGATCACGTAGTGGCTGGTGCGGCCGTCCGCGCTCCGCCGTGTGGCGTGCCACATCCCCCGCGGTGACAGCCCGATCTCCCAGCCCGGGTATTTCTCGGCTAGTGCCGCCGACATCGTGTCGGCAGCAAGACGCGGCAGCGGGATCATGGCAGGGTCGGTTCTGGCTGGTGGGCGGGGTGGTCGTCGCCGGCCGCTGCCGCCTGCTGCCGCAGGCTGATGATGATCGCCATGACGTCGCGGGAGTCGGTCTCGATGCCCGGGTCGGCGAGGATGTCTTTCATGGCCTGGCGGACCAGGCGGACGCGGTCGCGCAGGCACCGCAGGTACGCCAGTTCCTGGCGTTCGATCGCGGCGCGGGGCAGCGTGAGGGTCTCGTCGACGGCGAGGGCGACTTGCCGCAGCGGGGTGCTGCCCGGCGGGACGGGCGGCATGGGGCCGGGGGTCACCTCAGCCTGCCTGCGTGCTTGTAGATGTCAGCCGGCAGGGCTGCGGTCTGCTCCCGCAGCCACGCCGCGGCCGCGGCTGCGTCTTCGCCGCTGATGATCCTGCTGGTGGCCTGGCAGACGAGGTCGGCGCGGTCGCGGGTCAGCCTCAGGAAGATCTCCTCGTCTAAATCACGCGGCCACGGCTCGGGCAGCCGCAGCGTCTGGCCGACGGCGAGCGCCAGCTCGCGCAGCGCAGTGCTGCCGGGGGGCACGAGAGGGGTGACAGGATCGTTCACAGCCGGAAACCTCGACTTTCCGGTCAGGCCCCGGCACCCGGCGTTCACGCGCCGGCCCGGGGCCGCCTGCTGGGGTGGCGGGGTTGATCACCAGGTAGCCAACTCCAGGCGCGGCGTATCGTGAAGACGTTGACCCGTGGCCCGGACCACGGTCAACACGAGTCCACGGCGATTGGTACGCGCAGATGGGCGAGTTCGGCAGCGAGGTTGCGCGCCTGCTGGCTGACCGGGGCATGTCCCTGCGCCAGGCGGCCAGGCTCACGCACTACGACGTGTCCTACCTGTCGAAGGTCGTCAACGGGCACAAGCCGGGCTCACCGGAGCTGGCCGCCGCGCTCGACAGGGTGCTCGACGCCGGGGGCCGGCTGGCCGCGCTCGCCGAGACGGCCGCCGTTCCGGGCCCGGCCGCGCTCGGCGACGTCGAGCTGATCGAGCTGAGCCGCCAGGCCGGGGCATCTGACCTCGCGGGCGGCACGCTGAAGCTGCTGGACACGGCCGTAGACCAGATGTGCCGCGGCTACCCGACCGAGGATCCCGGCGAGCTGTCGGAGCGGGCTGCGCGGCACCTGCGGTACGTGACCGGGCTCCTCGGCGGCCGGGTGACGCTCGCCCAGCACCGCGAGCTGCTGGTCACCGCCGGATGGCTGGCCGCGCTGATCGCCTGCGCCCGCTACGACGACGGGGACGCGCACACGGCCGAGACGGCCCGCGTCATGGCCAGGCAGTTCGGCGAACAGGCCGGTCACGGCGAGCTGATCGCCTGGTCATTCGAGATAGCCGCGTACTTCGCCCTGGTGGAGGGCCGCTACCGCGACACCGTGGCCCTGTCCGAGGCAGGCATTGACCACACGGGCACCAGTACGAGCGCCGCGGTACAGCTCGCTCTCCAGGCCGCCCGCGGGTACGCGCGGATGGGTGACCCGCGGGCCCGCGAGGCACTCAGCGCCGGTCACGCGGTGCTGGCCCGGCTCCCCGTGCCCGGGAATCCCGACCATCACTTCGTGTTCGACCGGGACAAGCATGAGTTCTACGTGGCCACGATCCTGACGTGGCTCGGCGACGACGTGGCCGCGGGCGAGCACGCCGCCGAGGTGGTGCGCCAGTGCGAGGCGGCCGGGCGATGGCCGATGCGGCTCGGGATGACGCTGGTCGACCTCGGTGTGCTGGCGGGACGCCGCGGCGACCTCGATGAGGCGGTCAGCCATGGCACGGCCGCGCTGCGGCTGCCCCGCCGGTCGGCGCAACTGCTGCCGCGTGCTGCCGAACTACGTGACGAGCTCGCCGTCCGGTATCCCGGCGAGCGGCTGGTGACCGGGTACGCCGAGGCGGTCGCCGAGCTGGGCAGCGCGCCCGTGCGGCCCGCGCTGCGCTGACGGTTGCGCGTACCAGCGTGAAGGCGCCCCGGCCGTAATGGCCAGCGGGCGCCTTCTTGTACCCCCGGTGCCAGATCAGTGATGATCGCTGGCACCGCTGAGCGTGTCGAGCAGCTCGGCAGCTGCTGCCCGTATCCCTTCGGGACCTTCCCAGCGCAGCAGGAGCGCCCGGGCGTCATCGGGTGTGCTGGCCTGGGCGAGCGCTGCCGCGGCGGTGAGCAGGACGCTGCGCAGGAAGCCCAGGTAGGCGTCTGCTGTCGTGGCTGGCTGACTGGGCAGGGGGATGACCGGCGCCAGCCAGTCATGCTCCGGCGGGTCGCGCCACGGCGGTTTCGTCGTGCCGCAGGACAGGCAGGGATCGTCGGGCCAGGTGTAGCTGTCCGGGGCGCCGCACCACGGGCATGTGATCCGGATTGGGCAAGGCGGTGGCATGTCGTTCCCGCAGCCCGCGCAAGGATGCTCGGGCCAGTCCCAGCCCGTGTCGCACTCCGGGCAGGTGCCCGGGATCGCGGTCGGCATGCCTACAGGACGCGAGGGAGCGCGTCGCGGATGTCAGGCAAGCCGCTGTCAACCTGGATTCAGGGGAGGGCGTCCTTCTTGGCAGCCCCATTCCGGCGGCGCGTTGGCAAACCTGGGGGGAGCGATCGCGGCGCCGGGGGACGGCTGAGGCCCGCCGCGTGGCCAGGTAATGGAGCCTGGCCTGCGGCGGGCCTCAGCATCAGCCCGCGCCCCTGCAGCGGGCGGCTTACAGGCGGTGGCCGATGCGGGTGCCGAACGGGCCCGGGACGCTGATCCAGGGGCCGCGGGCGCCGATGTACAGCGAGGGTGTGCGGCGGTACCCGGCGTGGCGGGCGTGCCGGTAGTTGGCGTGGCCGTGGCCCGTGTGGAAACCGGTGTACAGGCCAGCAACGGCGATGACGATGATCAGGATGAGCATCGGGTTCCTCCAGGGACAAGGGCGGGAGTGCATAGCGGATGGCGTGTGGCGTGCTGCCGGGAACGTGACCCGCCTCGCGGCGGCAGCTGTCAAATCGCGCTGTCAAAAACTTCCCCGTACGGGGCGAGAACTTGACAGCAGATTTGACAGCGGTGAGGTCGTGGTGGCCGGCCCTAGCCGGCGGTGGTCTCGTGGCGGACAAGATCGCGTTCCCGGCAGCAGCACCGGCAGCAGCAGACCCGGGCGGCCCGCGGGCACGAGCAGGCGCCGCTAACCGCGCCTGCTCGCACCCAGCCGACAGACGGCCGTGCACCCAGTCCAGGTAGCAGTAGTCCCCGCTGGTGCCCACGGACACGCCGTAGGTGCTGATCCGCGGGTACCAGTCGACGTGCACCAGCGCCAGCAAGATCAGCGCCGTCACAGCCGCGAGCACCGCCAGCCTGGCGGCACGCCGCGCGGTCACCGCGCACCGTCCGCTGCGGCCAGCTCGCGCGGCGAGCCGCTGACGTCCTCTATGCCCGCCGCGGCCAGCTCCCGTGCACGGCTGGCGCGGACGTCGTCGAGACGCACCAGCGCCCCGGCCGCCCGCGCCGCCTCGAGGCGGACGAACACCGCCTCGCCGGCGTGCACCCGCTTGGCCGCGGCCTGCTTGCTCACGCCGAGGATGGCGCCGATCGTGTTGATGCCGTAGGGGCGGTCGCCGAGTTTGTTGGCGCCGAAGATGCCGAGGTTGACCGCGTCCCGCAGCGCAGCCTCCAGGTCGCGCAGATGGGCGAGGGCGGCCGGGTCCTGGCTGACCCGGTACCCGTAGCCGTACAGGATGCGGATCATCATGGCGACGTACTCACTGGTTTCGGTCTGCCTGCGGTCCTGACGGCGCGCCAGGCGCCCGGGCCGCGCGTGCCTGCCTGCCATAGGGGTTCCTCCGTTCGCTGATTCCGGGGTCAACCTGCGTTTGACCTCGGGTGAACCTGTGGTTGACCTGCCGCAGGCGCGGCCAGGCCGGTGATAAGCGCGTCCAGGACCGCGAACCGCGCACCCCACGGCGGCCCTGGGAGCTCAGGTGCACCTGGTGCTGGCGCCAGCGCCGTAGCCGCAGCCGGACGAGGGTGGCGCCGGGCCCGGCTGCGGCGGTGACGGCCCCGGTAGCCACCCCACCTGGCGGGCGCTGGTGCCAGCTGGCCGGAGCGCAGCCGCGGCGAGCGGCTGCACCACAGCGCCAGCGCGGGCAGCACCTGCAGGACCGCGACCAGGGCCACGGCCACCCCGGTCACGACGGGTCCTCGCCGTCGCCGTACAGGTCCAGCCCGCAATGGCCGGCCAGCGCCTCATACGCCGCGGCCTGGATCGCGTTCTGGCCATCGCGGTCCAGGTGCCCGCGCCGCGCCCAGACAGCATCGCCCAGCGCATCGGCCAGCAGCGACAGCTGAACATCGGTGAACCGGATCAGCCGGCCCGGTGTGACGTCCTGCTCAGTGAACAACGGCACGACCTTGCCGCCGCGCTCATGGCGGGGACGCCGCCGGTCCCGGCTCACTCGTGCGCCCGCTCGACGTCGATCGCGTCGACGCGGCTGCCGTCCTCGGCCTGGTGCCGCGCCCACGCCTGATCCAGCGCCGCCCGGGGCGTGGCCGCATTCACGAAGTAGACGTAGTCGGTGTCGGTCTCGCGGCTGTAGAAGGCGACTTCCCAGGCGACCATGGGCTCGCCGGGCAGCAGGTCGAGCAGCTCGCCGAGCACGGATGCGATCTTCGGCGCCCACTCGGCACCAGGTGCGGGCATGTCGGCCAGCTCGCGCCGGTAGTCAGCCAGAAGGCTGCGCGCGTGGGCGATGCGGGCAGCCAGATCAAGGCCGCCAGGCGGGATGATGTCGTTCAAGGTCGGGTGCCTCCTCGCAGGCTCTGGCCCCAGGCCCCGGTTCGGAGTTGCCTCTCCAGCCGGGGCCGCTTGCCGTTTGTGTACTTACACGATAGCGTAAATGTAAGTACAGAAACAAGGGGTGGAGCACTGTCATGGACCCGTGTAAGTACACGTGCGATGATCAGCAGGTGCCGAGGCCGCCGACCGGCAAGACTCCCGTCCGCAACCTGCGTGTTGCCGACGAGGTATGGCGGCCTGCGCTCAGCAAGGCCAGGGGAGAGGGCAAGACCCTGACCGAGATCATCGTCGCGTTCCTGCGGGACTATGTCGCTGGCGAGCCCGCGCAGCACACATCCGGCACACACGAGGATGGCGACGGCTAACCGGCAATCACCAACGTTGACAACGGTTTTTGCAGGTCAGCGGGGACTCCGGGGCATAGCCGCAGACCGGGGGAGTGGTCGTGTTCGTCCGCCGAGGACTACCACCAGCAGTACCTGTACAAGGTCCCCGATGGCTACTGCCCCGACCACGGCACCGGCGTCTCCTGCCCCGTCGGCCAGAACGCCGGCTGACCCGACCCGGATCGCACGGCCGCAGGCACGGCCGCAGGGCACATTCAGGGCACATCAGGAGCGCCTAAGCCAGCAGGAGCAGCAGGACGACCACGACAGTGTTGAGGCAGACGCCACGTCGGCACTGCGTAACTAGACGAGATCAGCACTTCGCCGCGGACGCGCCGTCAGCATCCCGACCGTGGGCTGAGCGGTCCGAGCTGCTCGCGGCCGACGTCGTGGTCGAGCCGACCGTCAAGCTGCGGCCCGTCCAACTAGGTATCGCCGATCTCACGGGCTCCTGCGCCTGCCTCGCATCTTTCAAGATCACGGCGGTCGAGGGCGTCCAGTTCCTCGAAACGAGCCTGCAGGCGCACGAGCTGCTGTTTCACTTCAGCGGCTCCGAATAGCGGCTCGGAGTGAAGGATCTCCCTGATCTTCCTGGTTACGTCTTCGATCTCCGGGCGCCGCTGGGCGATGGCATACAGGAACCGGTCGCCGTAGTAGGGAGGCGCATCGACGGGGCGGCAGGGCGGCCGCGGTGTCTGCCACTCCTCTAGCGAGTAATTCAGCTCGGGCTGCTCCGGGTCACGCCAGATCTTCACGAACAGCCGGTCGACATCCTCGTCAGGCATCGCCCAGACTGCCCGGGCAAGGTCGCATCCCTCCAGCGCCCGGCCTTGCTGCGAGCGCCCGTTGCGGCGAGTCCAGTGGTCAGCCCGGGTCTGGTAGTGGATCCACCAGACCCGGGGCAGCGGCTCCGAGAGCCACCACTTCTCCCGCGTTAGCCGGGCGGACTGCGTCCGCCGCTGGGTCTTGACCCACGTCGGCCAGTTCGCTCTCTGTTCCGGTGCGGCCTCCCGCACCAGTCGGCGATTTTCAGCGTGTCGCTCGAGCCCGCCCACCGACGCTCCCTCCCTCCCTCCCTCCCTCCCTCCCTCCCTTTCTTGGCGAGATCCTTTGCAGATCGAGTTCGCATGAGACAGCAAGGATCAGTCCATGCGCCCAGGCTTCGTGGCCGTTTCCGCCTCCGCCGGCTCCTTCACGGCTGACCCGGGGCACGGCATAGCCATGATGCGATGACTAGTTTAAGTAGTCATGGATACAGTACACTGACTAGATGAATGCGACATCGCATCACGCACTCATCTACACCGCGCCGCCGCTCACGCAGGAGGATGACGGCGTCTTGAGCGAGATACACCAGATGCGCAAGGCCCTGCGACACATCCTGCGAATCCCGACGCGGTGGCAGGGAGGCCTGCGGCGCTCAGCACTGGCCCGCGCGATCCAGGGCTCCAACAGCATCGAGGGATACCAGGTTGCCGAGGACGACGCTGCGGCTGCGGTCGACGGCGAGGAACCGCTCAGCGCTGACGAGAAGACTTTCCTGGAAATCCAGGGTTATCGTCAGGCGCTCGGCTACGTGTTGGCGATGCGGGATGAAGACTACGCCGCGTTCGACACCACAGAGATCCGGGCCATGCACTACATGCTGCTGAGTCACGACAACACCAAGTCGCCTGGCCGCTACCGCAAAGGGCCGATCTACGTTCGCGACGAACGCCGGGACCAGGTCGTTTACGAGGGGCCCGACGCCGCCCAGGTCCCCGCTCTTATGGACGCCCTTGTCGACAGCCTTCACACCGGGCTGAGCATCGACCCGGTCGTGCGCTCGGCGATGGCCCACCTCAACTTGGCGATGATCCACCCGTTCCGTGACGGCAACGGGCGGATGGCGCGCGCGCTGGCTACGTCAGTGCTCACCCGGTCGGACATCGGCGAGCCCGAGTTCTCCAGCATCGAGGAATGGCTCGGGGCTAACACCGAGGACTACTACAGCGTCCTGGCCCACACCGGACACGGTTACTGGCAGCCTCGCGACAACGCTCACCTGTGGCTGGCGTTCAACCTGCGGGCGCACCACATGCAGGCCCAGACGGTTGCTCGCCGAGTCGAGGAAGCCGGGAGAACCTGGACCGAGCTTGACCAGCTCACCACCGAGCATGGCCTCCCTGAGCGCACGACAGATGCGATGTTTGATGCCGTTCTGGGCTACCGGGTCCGGCGGGCCACCTACCTCAAGCGAGCAGAGATCAGCGATCAGACTGCGACCAGGGACCTGGCAGCCCTAGCATCTGCGGGCATCCTGACCCCGCAAGGCAACGGCCGGGGCCGCTATTACATCGCCGACGAGCCGATACGCGAGATCCGTGACCGCCGCAGGGCCCGGCGAGTACCGCTACTAGACCCGTACCCATGGATGCGAGCGAAACTCGGCGAGGTCGCCGGGTTACCGATAGATGTAGTGACGACCACCACGGCTAGGAGGCGCACTGAGCGTGTCTCAGCCACCCCCGGACTGCCCGATGCCTAATCATGGTCACGAAATCATGGTCACGAACCCAGCAGGCTACCGGTGAGCGCCGCAACACGGACAGTCGAGCAGCAACTCCCGACGGAGGGCGGAGCACCGAGGCCGCGCCCTACCCGTTCCACACCGAGCACCCGCCCCGGATCATTGAGGTCGTGCCGCTGGGCCGTCGTCGTGTTCCTCGCCCTCGACATCGACCTTGTGGTGCGGGAATCGCTCGCGGAACCTCTTCCCCGCCGCGGTGATCGCCACCACCGAGCCCGTGCTCACGAGATTAACGATCACTTCGTTGACGTCAGCGCCCAGGCCTCGCTGCTCCCGCGGCGGCGTCCAGCCAACGCGGACGCCTTGCTGCTCGAACATATGCGCTAGCGCGCCAACCCGCGCTGTGTTGCCCTGGTACTTGATCGTCCTAGTTACATCCATCGCTACAGTCTCGCGCCGCGCGCCGCGGGAATCAGCCCTGGAGCGTGATCACCACGCCAGTGTCCGCATGGGGAAAGGGGTCCTTGCCCAGGTGTCGCACACTGTCCACCAGCCGCATGATTGGCACCATCAGGCCGTACCTGGCCTTCATCCTGGACGTGATCGCCTCGAAGTCCGGACCGGAGGTCACCAGCTCAACAGTGCCGGTCACCGGCGTAGTGCCGGCTTTGACCCGGCCCCGGACGTCGCTCGGCTGCAGTGTCACGCTCGGGTTGTTCCGTAGCCGTTTGGCCTTGCCGGAGGCCGATGAGGTCAATAGGCCGACCCGCCCGCCGTCGAGCGGGACGATCCAGGTCGCCGTTGCGACCGCCGCCCCGGTCTTGCGGAAGGTGGCCACCGACACGTACTTCTCTTGCGCGATCGTCTGTTCGGCGTTGCTGCCAGTCATCTGCCTCTCCTCTCCACTGTGATCTCCCAGATGGGGACCACCCTTTGGTGAGAGGACGAACGCCGAGACCAGTAAAGGACACCTGCAGCCCCTGGAATCCACAGGTGCGGCGCGGGCACGGACTGCCCCTAACCAGCGCCTGTTTGCGGCTGTGAGAGCCAGGGAATCCCGGGGAAGTGGCTGCCGCTGGCCGCCGTCGCTGCAGGTCAGGGACCAGTGTGGAGGCAGTGCTTCAGCGCGCCATGTGTTGCTGACGGGAGCTACCTGGTCTCGGAGGAGGCGGCATGACATCGCTGGCTGAGCGCAGCGACGGAGCCCAAGCGGCGGTACGCGGTGCGGAGAGCCGGACAATGACGATCGGGGAGTTCCTCCTCCGCCGGCTCCAGGAAGCGGGTATCGGGCACCTGTTCGGCGTTCCCGGTGACTTCAACCTTGAGCTGCTACAGCAGAACGAGGACGGCGGCCACCTGAAATGGGTAGGCACGTGCAACGAGCTGAACGCTTCGTACGCAGCGGACGGCTACGCCCGGCTGAACGGGATGGGCGCGCTGACCGTGACGAACGCGGTAGGTGCCCTGGGCGCGATTAACGGGATCGCCGGCTCTTTCGCCGAGCATGTCCCGGTAATCCTGATCGCCGGGTCGATACCGCTGAGGTCGATCCAGCGCGGCCTGGGGATGCACCACACGACGGGAGACGGAACGTGGGACCGGTTCCTCGGCGCTTTCGGGTTTGTGACCGCGGCGCAGGCCAGGCTGACCCCGTACAACGCGGCCACGGAGATCGACCGGCTGATCCTCACCGCCTGGCGGGAGAAGCTCCCGGTGTACATGGAACTGCCATCGGACATCGCCTACCTCGAGATCGAGGTTCCAGCGGCCCCGCTGGTGATCACTGAGCCGCCCAGCGACCCCGAGCGGCTGAAGTCGTGCGTCGCCGCGATCGCCGGCCACCTGTCGCAGGCCACATCACCGGCGATCCTGGTGGATCAGGACGTCGACCGGTACGGCACCGCAACGGAAGTCATGGGACTGGCCGAGAAATTGCAGCTCCCGGTGGCGGTGACCGGGCCGGCCAAGGGTGTGATCGATGAGACCTTCCCTTACTACGCGGGCGTTTACAACGGCAAGGCCAGCGCACCGCAGACACGCGAGGCTGTAGAGGCCAGCGACTGCCTGCTGTCCATCGGCTACCGGCCGATCGACGGTACCTCGGGCGACTTCACCGCATCGTTGCCCGCCGACACGATCCGCGCTCGCGGGCACTCGGTGGACATCGGCGAGGACAACTACCAGGCGGTGACGCTCAGGGAAGTCCTGCGCGGTGTCATCGAAGCAGTCCCGCACGACACCAGCCGCACTATCCGTCACTTCGCGGCGCCGATGCCCGCAGGCAACCATGCTGACGGCTCCGCCAAGCTGACCCAGGCCGCCTACTGGGAAACGATCCAGGGCTACCTCCGGCCCGGGGACGTGCTTCTCACCGACAACGGGACGTCCTACGCCATCTTCGGTTTCCAGTTGCCGCCCAAGTGCACGGTCGTCGCGTCGGTCATCTGGGGCTCGATCGGCTACAGCGTCGGGGCGTTGCTTGGCACGCTGACCGCGGCGCCGCAGCGCCGCCACCTGCTGTTCATCGGCGATGGCTCGTTCCAGGAGACCGCCCAGGAACTTTCGACCATGCTGCGGCACGACTGCAAGCCGGTGATCTTCCTGATCAACAACGGCGGGTACACGATCGAGCGTGGCTACATGGGCAAGACGGCGGACTACAACGACATCGCCACATGGGCCTACGCCCAGCTGCCAAAGGTGTTCCGGCCGGATACCACGGCTCGGTCGTTCGTGGTCAAGACCGTCGCAGACCTGGAAAAAGCGCTCAGCGCGCCCAACGACAGCCTGGTCTTCGTCGAGTCAGTCATGGATCCCTACGACGCTCCCGCCGCGGTTATCCACAGCAGTAACAACGGAGCGGAGCTCGACTACGGACCCCGTGGCCCGCAGCACCGTGGCAACGCGCAGTTGCGGCCAGCCACCTGAGCCGGAGGCTGAGCCTGCCTAGGCGCCGCGTCCTCCGGCGGGCAGCCCAAGGGCGGTGAGCAGATCGGCCAGGCTGGCGACCTTGGTGCCTGCCGGCAGCGAGGCCACCAGGTCGTGCAGCCGCTGCTCGGCGCCGTGGGCCTCCAGGATCGTCAGCAGGTGCGCCCGGGTCCCAGGGAAAGCTGTGCGGTCCAGGTGGCGGGCCAGGTCGCTGCGCAGCTCGATGGTGTCCCGGTCCTCCACCCCGGCAAGCCGCGCGTCGGCCGAGCCTGCCAGCGCCCGGTCGGCTTCCGGCTCGTCCTCGTCCGGCATGTCGGGCTCGCGCCAGTCCTCGCCGCGGGCAGCCCAGCGCCGCTGCAGTTCGCTGCGGAACTCGCGCTTGAGCGCGTCGTCTTCGTGCCGCGCGTGGGTCGCGCTCTCCTGCTCGCTCATTCTTGGCCACTTGCCAGCTCGCGGCGCCGGGAAACGTCCGGGCCTCAGAAACGGGCCTCAGAAAGAGGCCAGCGCCGGCGGCTGCGGGCTCAGTAGTCCACGGGCAGGCCCAGAGCGGACAGCAGCTCGGCCAGGTTCCCGAACGTTACGCCGGCGGGCAGCGAAGCTACCAGGTCCTGCAGCCGCTGCTCGGCCTGGTGCCCGGCCAGGACCTGTGCCAGGTGCTCCGGTGTCCCGGGGAAGGCTGTGCGGTCGAGGTGGCGGGCCAGGTCGCTGCGCAGCTCGACCGCGTCCCAGTCCTCGACGCCGGCGAACTGCGCGCCCAGGGAACCCTCAAGCGCCCGTTCGGCTTCTGGCTCGTCCTCGTCCGGCATGTCCGGTTCGCGCCAGTCCTCGCCGCGGATCGACCCAGCACGCTGCTCGCTGCGGAATTCCTCCTTGAGTTTGTCGTCGTGCTGCGCCCCGTGGGTCCCGCTTTCCTGCTCACTCATCAGCGCACCTCGGCCCCTCGTCGCCACGCAGATACCCGCCTGCCAGTACAGGTTCCGTCGTAGGCCCAGGCTACGATGCGAACGGTGAGCACAGCGCAGGCACCGGCGAGCCCGGCCGAACTGCCAGGCAGCGAAGCCGACGGCATCATTCACACCGAGGACCTGACCAAGGTCTACCCGGGCACCGACTTCGCCGCGGTCGACCGGCTCAACCTCGATGTCCGCACGGGAGAGATCTTCGGTCTGCTCGGGCCGAACGGTGCCGGCAAGACCACGACCGCCGGCATTCTGACCACGCGCGTGGTGCCTACATCCGGGCGGGCTTTCCTGTCCGGAGTCGACGTGGCCGCACATCCGGCACTGGCCAAGCAGCTCAGCGGCATTGTGTCCCAGCAGAACACCCTGGACAGGCAGCTCACGGTGTGGGAGAACCTGTACTTCCACGGCCGGCTGTTCGGTATCGGAGCTAAGGCGTCCCGCCGGACCGCTGACGAGCTCCTCGAGCAGTTCCAGCTGTCCCGGTGGGCGAAGGCCTCGGTGTACGCGCTGTCCGGCGGCATGGCGCAGCGGCTCATGGTGGCGCGCGCGATCTTCCACCGCCCGTCGGTCCTGTTCCTCGACGAGCCGACAGCCGGGCTCGACCCGCAGAGCCGGCTTGCCCTGTGGGACCTGCTCGGCGAGCTGCACAACGAGGGCCAGACGATCATGCTGACCACCCACTACATGGAGGAAGCCGACCGGCTCTGTGACCGGGTCGCCATCATGGACCACGGCAAGATCCTCGCCCTCGACACCCCGGCGGCGCTCAAGCAGAGTGTCGGCGCGGACACAGTGGTCACGGTGAAGTCGGCAGGTGACGCCGACCATCTCGCCGAGGTGCTCGCGCGTGACGTCGAGGGCGTGACCCGCACCCGCGCGGTGCCCGGCGGGGTCGAACTGCACGTGCGGGGCCTGGACCGGCTGATTCCGCGCATCGTGGCGGCGGGCGAGCGCGGCGGATTCGACCTGATCGACCTTTCGGTTTCCGAGCCAAGCCTGGAGACCGTGTTCATCAACCTGACAGGCAAGGAACTGCGGGAGGACTAATGGCCGCACCCGCGACCGCTCAGGCGCCGCCCCAGGCCAGCCGGATCGGCGGTGGCCCGACTCGGTCGGTGGCCGCAGCCAGCTGGAACGCGCTCGGGGCGCTGCTGCTGCGGGACCTGGTGGTCCTGCGCAAGCACTTCTGGGAGTTCGTGCTGCGCACGATCATCCAGCCGTTCCTGCTCTGCTTCGTCTTCCTGTACGTGTTCCCGAAGATCGGCCAGGGCATCGGCGGCCACGGTTCGGTGGCGGAGTCCGCGTTCGCGACGATCCTTGTGCCCGGGGTGGTCGGGATCTCGGTCATGTTCCAGGGGGTGCAGTCCATCGCCCTGGCCATGGCCCAGGAGTTCGGCTTCACCCGCGAGATCGAGGACCGGGTCCAGGCGCCCTGCCCCATCTGGCTGGTCGCGGTGGCCAAGGTGCTCTCCGGCGCGGCGCAGGGCGTCCTGTCGGCGATCATCGTGCTGCCGATGGCGTCGGTCGTACATGCGCCCGGGGTCCACGCTCACCTGACGCTGCACTGGTGGATCATCGTCACGTTCGTGCCGCTGGCCTGCATCGCCATGGGCGGCCTCGGCCTGGTGCTCGGCACCAGCTTCGAGCCGCGCAACATCGGGCTGATGTTCGGTTTCATCATCCTGCCGATCACCTTCCTCGGCGGCACGTACTACTCCTGGACCAAGCTGTCGCCAGTCACGGTGGGCGGCTGGCACTGGCTGCAGACGATCGTGCTGGTCAACCCGCTCATCTACGTGAACGAAGGGATGCGGGCCGCGTTCACTACAGCGCCGCACATGCACCTTTATGTGATCTATCCGGTGGTGATCGGGTTCGGCGCGGCGTTCCTGGCCCTCGGCCTGCGCAACTTCCGCCGTCGCGTGCTTTCCTGAGTCACCGGGGAACGCCGCCGCCCATCCTCCGGACATTTCCCATAGGGATGGCTATGGTCTATTATGCGTGGCCATTAGTGTTAACCTGTTGTTTACTCACGGGATGACTATGTACGGCCGAGCTGTTGCGACACCAGCGGGCCACCGGAAGGCGAGGCCCGGCCCCGGTCCTGGCCCCAGCCCTTTAGCGGTGGCGGCCAGCGGGCTGCGCGGGCACAGCACACCGGTCCAGCTCAGGCGCCTGCTCATCGCCCTGCTCGGGGCCACCCTCCTGCTCTGGGTCGCCGCCACGGTGCTGCAGCGCGGCATGCTGTCCACCAGCCAGGCGGTCGGTGGCACCAGCGCGGCCTACCTCGACGAACTCCAGGCCCGCGCGGCTCTCTCCGACGCGGACCGGGCCGCGTGGCAGAGTTTCCGGTCGGGCGAGGCGGAGTTCACCGGGCCAGGGCAGCAGTACCAGAACGACATCACGACCGCTGGTCAGGCACTCGAGCGCCTGGCCGCGCTCGACGCTGGCAACAGCTCGGAGACCTCGCAGCTGCAGACAATCAGCGGGCAGCTCGTCAACTACGAGGGCGAGGTCGAGCAGGCGGATGCCGAGTACCGCCGGGACATCGCCCTGGGCGGCAACAGCAAGGACCAGCTGGGGTTCGCCTACCTCTCCTATGCCTCCAGTTCGCTGCGCGCGCAGGGCGGCCTGTTGGCCAGCATCACCCAGCTGGCCAACAACGACCAGCAGACCCTGGAAGGCCAGATCACGTCGCCGTGGGCCAACCCGGCTCTGCTGCTGATCTTCGCGGTGGCCGCTCTCGCCTTGCTCGGAGCCATCGCCGCGGCTCAGACATTCATGCAGCACAGGTTCAAGCGCCTGCTCAGCGCGCCGCTGATGCTGGCCGGCGTCCTGGCTCTCAGCCTGTCGGCATGGGTGATCGTCGCGACCCTGCACGCTGACTCGGCCTTCGGAGCCGCCCGCACGTCGGCGCTTCCCGCGGTCACCAACCTGTGGGAGGCGCAGACCACAGCGGTGAGCACCGAGGCGGCGGTGCTGCAGGCGGAAACGTCGGGAACTATCCCCGACCGGGCATCGGGTGGCCTGAACGCGGCGGCGACAGTGCGGGTAACCGGTGTTCTGGACGCCGACCTGTCATCGGCCTCCGACGCCGAGGGCCTGACCGTCGGTATCCCCATCCTGGCGCTGCTGATCGGCTCGCTGGTCTATCTCTCGCTGCGGCCGCGTCTGAGCGAGTACCGGTGGACCAATGACGGCTAAGCGCCGTGGGCTGCCGCTTCTGGCCGCAGCGTCGCTGCTGGCCGCGGTCGTGCTGCCAGGCTGCGAGGCGGCCGAAGCTGCCACCGGAACGGTCACGGTGCTGGGCACGTGGACCGGCGACGAGCAGAGCGGCTTCGAGGCGATGATCCGCGGATTCGAGCAGCAGACCGGCATCCAGGTTAATTACACCGGGACCCGTGACGCCGACGCTGTCCTGTCCAGCGACCTCGAGGACGGGAACCCGCCGGACCTCGCGGTGCTGTCCACGCCCGGTGAGGTCAGCCAGTACGCGGCCGCTGGGACTCTGATCCCGCTCGACAGCGCCCTGGCTTCAGTGCATATGACCAGCCAGTACGGACCCAGCTGGCTCCGGCTCATGCAGGACGCGGGGCCGACAGGGGCCCGTCACTACTACGCGATCATCGTCAAGGCGGCGCTGAAGAGCGTCATCTGGTATGACCCCCGGACACTGCCGGCCCAATACCAGTCGGTGCTCACCTCGCCCGGGCTGACCTGGCAGCAGCTCACGAACATGACAGCGAGCATGGCGGCGTCCGGGACCACCCCGTGGTGTATGGGGTTCGAGGACAGCTCTAATTCCGGATGGCCGGGCACCGACTGGATCGAGGACATCCTGCTGCACCAGTCGGGCCCGGTGGCCTACGACCAGTGGATCGCGGGGACGCTGCCGTGGACGTCGCCACAGGTCGAGCAGGCCTGGCAGACCTTTGGCCAGATCGTGAACACGCCCGGCATGGTCTACGGCGGCATCCAGGCCGAGATGCTCACCAACTACGGGCAGGCTGGGCAGCCGATGTTCGACAACCCGCCGGGTTGCTACCTGGACCACGAGGGCTCGTTCATCACCGCTTTCTACACCGAGGACACCCTCGGATCGGCCAGTTCCGGAGCCCATCCCCAGCCAGAGACCGACTTCCGGTTCGTCCCGCTGCCGGCGCTGACACCAGCGGGCCAGGGCAGCGAGGAGGTGGCCGGGGACCTGCTCGGGATGTTCCGCAGCACTCCAGAGGCCCGCCAGCTGATCGCCTACATGACGACGCCACAGGCGCAGGAAGCATGGATCAGCCGCCCGGGCAGCGGCGCGATCTCGGTGAACAAGCTGGTGCCGCTGAGCGACTACCCGGACCCGGTCTCCCGGGCACTGGCCGACAACCTTATCCACGCGCAGGATCCCCAGTTTGACGCGGCTGATGCGATGCCCCAGGTGATGGAGGATGCCTTCTACAGCGCTCTGCTGGAGTACCTGGATCAGCCAAGCCGGCTCGGTGTCATCCTGAGCGATCTCGACCAGGTGCAGAAGGCGACGTATTAGTCCCCAGCCCCGGCGCGCCGCTCGCGGACAGCTGCGGCCAGACTGGCCAGGACGTCCTGCGTCGTCTCCCAGCCCAGGCAAGCATCCGTGACGCTCTGCCCGTAGGTGAGCGTTCCTGGGCTGGCGAGATCCTGGCGGCCTGGGACCAGAAAGCTCTCGATCATCAGGCCCGCGATTCCGCGCTGCCCGTTGCTGATCTGGCCGGCGATCTCACGAGCCACGCTGGCCTGCCGGACGTGGTCCTTGCCGCTGTTGTCGTGGCTGGCGTCGATCATCACGGTCGGCGCCATGCCAGCCTGCGTCACCGCGTCCAGCGCAGCGGCGACATGCTCGGGCTGGTAGTTCGGGCCGCTGTTACCGCCGCGCAGGATCACGTGCAGATCCGGGTTGCCAGTGGTGGTGACGATAGCCGCCCGGCCGAATGCGTCCAGGCCGAAGAACACGTGTGACTGGCGGGCGGTGCGGCAGGCGTCCACGGCGACCTTGATGCTGCCGTTGGTGCCGTTCTTGAACCCGATCGGCATGGACAGCCCCGAAGCGAGCTGCCGGTGTACCTGGCTCTCCGTGGTGCGCGCGCCGATCGCACCCCAGCTGACCGCGTCGGCGATGTACTGCGGCGAGTTCGGGTCCAGGAACTCGCACCCGACCGGAAGGCCAAGGTCGAGCACGTCCAGCAGCAGCCGCCGGGCCGTGCGCAGCCCGCGGTGCACGTCGTGGCTGCCGTCCAGGCCCGGGTCGTTGATCAGCCCCTTCCAGCCGACCGTGGTCCGGGGTTTTTCGAAGTACACCCGCATGACCACCAGGAGCTCGCCCTGGTGTTCAGCGGCCGTCTTGGCCAGCCGTACCGCGTAGTCCACAGCCGCGTCAGGATCGTGGACGGAACACGGGCCTACGACTGCCAGGAGCCGGTCGTCGGTTCCGTTAAGTATCGTCCGAACATCAGCACGCGAACCGCGCACCGTCGCTGCCCGCGTTTCGCCCAGCGGCAGCTCAGCGAGCAGCTCGTTCGGTGCGATCAGCGGCTGGAAGCCTGCCACATGCAGGTCGCTGGTGCCTGCCGGGAGATTCACGGCCTTCCCTTTCCGGCGGCCAGCCGGGTCCCAGGCCAGCCGCCTTACATGACGAAAGGCAGAGACGAGGTCTCTGCCCTGCTGGCTCTAGGTGAGGTTTGCTGGTCAGCGCCTGGCTGCCGGCTCACCCAGAGCCAGCTCAAAGCGCCAATACCAGCGAGACACGTTGATGATCGTACACGCCCCAGCGACCGCGCGGGCCGCCGGGGGTTGCGCCCTCACGCCGGGGGTTCTCACGCCGGCACCCGTCAGGCGGGGGCGCCGCCGCGGCCGGCGCCGCCACGGAACCTGGAGACGCCTTCGACGATGCCGGGCCCGGCGAGGACATCGAGGCCGTGGCGGAACTCGTTCGCCACGGCCTCGTCCAACGGCAGCGACAGGCCCTCGATCGCTGCGAGCCGGTCGCTGCGCAGGCACTGCTGCGGCAGCGCGGCGAGCTCGCGGGCCAGCTTCTCGGCAGCGGCCCGGGCGCCATACGGCACCACCCGGTGGACCAGGCCGATCTGCAGGGCCTCAGCCGCGCTCACAGGCCGCCCAGTGAGGATCATGTCCAGCGCGCGGCCCAGCCCGATCAGACGGGGCAGCAGCACGGTGCCGCCATCGATCAGCGGCACGCCCCAGCGCCGGCAGAACACCCCGAGCACCGCGTCCTCCTGCGCTACCCGCAGGTCGCACCACAGCGCCAGTTCCAGGCCGCCAGCTACGGCGTGGCCGCAGATCGCGGCGATGACCGGCTTGGACAGACGCAGCCGGGTCGGGCCCATCGGCCCGGCGCCGTCGGCCTGGGTTCGGTTGCTGTCCGGCGTTCCCATGGCCTTGAGGTCAGCACCGGCGCAGAACGTGCCGCCCGCGCCGAACAGCACCGCCACGGACGCGTCCGGATCGGCATCGAAGTCCATGAACGCTTCGCACAGGGCGGCCGCGGTCGGTCCGTCGACCGCGTTACGGACATCGGGGCGATCGAGGATGACCGTCGTGACCGGCCCATTGCGCTCGACGGTGACCGGCCTGTGTGCCCGCGCCGGCGGCCCGTTTTCGGCGCCAGCCAGCGGGGCGTCGGACACCGCTAGCCGACCTGCCAGGTGTCGCTGCCAGCCAGCAGCGCGGCGAGGTCGCCGTCGCCCTGGCGCTCGCGCGCGGCGTCGATCTGCTCGGACATCAGGTCGTCGTATGTCGGCCGCGGCACGTGCCTGAACACCCCGATGGGAGTGTTCGCGAGGTCCGAGCCGCTGAGCCGGGACAGCGCGAACGCGTACGACGGGTCGGCGACGTGGGCGTCGTGGGTGACCAGCGAGGCGGGGTCGGCGGTGGCGGCGTCGACGGCCTCGAGTGACCCGTGGCTGCCGAACCTGAGCCCGTGCTTGCGGTCCGGCCCGAACCGGATCGGCTCGCCCTGTTCCAGCCGGATCACGTTGAGCTCCCGCTGGCCCGGTTCGGTGACTGGCAGCCAGGCGTCGTCGTTGTAGATCGGGCAGTTCTGGTAGATCTCGACAAACGCCGCACCGCGGTGATCGGCCGCGGCGCGCAGCATGCTGGTCAGGTGCTTGCGGTCGGAGTCGATGGTCCGGGCCACGAAGCTCGCCTCGGCGCCCAGCGCCAGCGACAGCGGATTGAACGGGGTATCCAGCGACCCGTACGGGGTCGACTTGGTCACCTTGCCCTGCTCCGACGTGGGCGAGTACTGGCCCTTCGTCAGGCCGTAGATCCGGTTGTTGAACAGGAGGATCTTGATGTTGACGTTGCGGCGCAGCGCGTGGATCACGTGGTTGCCGCCGATCGACAGCGCGTCGCCGTCACCGGTGATCACCCACACCGACAGGTCGGGGCGGGAAGCGGCCAGGCCCGTGGCGATCGCGGGCGCGCGGCCGTGGATCGAGTGCATCCCGTAGCTGTTCACGTAGTAAGGCAGCCGGGACGAGCAGCCGATCCCTGAGATGATCACGAGGTTCTCGCGCGGGATGTTCAGCTCGGGCAGGAACCCCTGGAACGCGGCCAGGATCGCGTAGTCGCCGCACCCGGGACACCAGCGCACTTCCTGGTCAGACTTGAAGTCCTTGACCGTTTGCTTCTCCTCGGCCGTTGGCACCAGCGTGAGCGCCGCCGGCCGGTGCCCGTTTGCGGCGCTGCCGTTAGCCGCACTCCCGTCGGCTGCGCTGCCGTTCGCCTGCGGTTCAGACATTCGCGATCACATCCTGGATGACGCCGGCCAGTTCCGCGGCCTTGAACGGGAGCCCGCGGACCCTGTTGTAGGAGATCACATCGACGAGGAAGCGGCCCCGGAGCAGCAGCGCGAGCTGGCCGAGGTTGATCTCGGGCACCAGCACCTTCTCGTAGCTGGCCAGCACCTCGCCCAGGTTGGCCGGGAACGGGGACAGGTGCCGCAGGTGGGCCTGGGCGACTGAGCCGCCGCCTGTCCGGATCCGGCGGACGGCGGCTCCGATAGACCCGTAGGTCGAGCCCCAGCCGAGCACCAGCACCTTCGCATCGCCGTCTGGGTCGTCGACCTCAAGCCGCGGGATGTCGGCCGCGATACCGTCGATCTTCGCCTGGCGCAGCCGGACCATCTTGTCGTGGTTGTCCGGGTCGTAGGAGATGTTGCCGGTGACGTCAGCCTTCTCGATGCCGCCGATGCGGTGCTCCAGGCCGGGCGTCCCGGGGATGGCCCAGGGCCGGGCCAGCGTCTCTACATTGCGTTTGAACGCGAGGAAAGCGGGCTCATCGCCATCCTCGGCCCACTCCGCAGTGCTCGAGAACGAGAACTCGTTGCGCAGTTTAGGCAGGTCAGCGATCTCGGGGACGCGCCAGGGCTCCGAGCCGTTGGCGAGGTAACCGTCGGAGAGGATGATCACCGGCGTGCGGTACTTGGTCGCGATCCGGACTGCCTCGAGCGCGATCGTGAAGCAGTCACCGGGGGTGGCAGGCGCGACGACGGCGACCGGCGACTCCCCGTTACGTCCGTAGAGTGCCATCAGCAGGTCGGCCTGCTCGGTCTTGGTCGGCATGCCGGTGGAAGGGCCTGCCCGCTGAATGTCGCAGATGATCAGCGGCAGCTCGACCGACACAGCGAGCCCCACGGTCTCCTGCTTCAGCACCATGCCAGGCCCGGAGGTCGTGCTGACGCCGAGAGCGCCGCCGAACGCGGCGCCGAGCGCCGCGCCGACCCCGCTGATCTCATCTTCGGCCTGGAACGTGCGCACGCCGAACCGCTTGTGCTTGGCCAGCTCGTGCAGGATGTCCGACGCCGGGGTGATGGGGTAGGAGCCGAGGAAGAGCGGCAGCCCGGACCGCCGCGACGCGGTGACCAGGCCGAGGGCGAGCGCGGAGTTGCCAGTGATGTTCCGATAGGTGCCAGCGGCCAGGGTGGCCGGCTTGACCTCGTACTGGACCGAGAATGCCTCGGTGGTCTCGCCGTAGTTCCATCCGGCCTGGAATGCTGCCTTGTTGGCGTTCATAATGTCTGGTTTGGAAGCGAACCTGGATTCCAGGAACGCCATCGTTCCCTCGACCGGCCGGTTGTACAGCCAGGAGAGCAGCCCGAGCGCGAACATGTTCTTCGCCCGCTCGGCGTCCTTCCTGGTGATCTCGTGGCCATCGAGCGCCTTGACGGTCACCGAGGTCAGCGGCAGCGCGTGCACCTGGTACGCGGACAGCGAGCCGTCCTCGAGCGGGTTGCTCTCGTACCCGACCTTGCTCAGGTTGCGCTTGGTGAACTCGTCGGTGTTGGCGATGATGTCCGCGCCGCGGGGCACGTCGGCGATGTTGGCCTTGAGCGCCGCGGGGTTCATCGCCACGAGCACGTCCGGGGCATCGCCAGGCGTCATGATGTCGTGGTCAGCGAAGTGCAACTGGAAGCTGGACACCCCGGGCAGGGTGCCCGCCGGCGCCCTGATCTCGGCGGGGAAGTTCGGCAGCGTCGACAGGTCGTTGCCGAAAGCCGCCGTCTCCTGGGTGAACCGGTCGCCGGCGAGCTGCATGCCGTCGCCGGAGTCGCCTGCGAACCTGATGATGACGCGATCGAGTTGCTGGACCTGCTTGGTCACAGTCGATGGCCTCCTCCGCGCGCCGAGGCCGGGTCATGCTGATACTGCGGACGCGGTGACGGCGTGCAGCTATGGGCGCCGCCCCCGCGCACACCCACTGTCAGTGGCCTGGTCTTCGACCTGGACCTCCGGCGGCCGGGCAACACCGGGGCGATGAGGTTTGGTTAAGTTAGAAACAAGTTACATCTTAGCTACGTTTG
>Ga0335074_10003271_pt1 | contig 22064 bp, 18 predicted proteins | sample Lox_Sample_23_FD_206715 | JGI IMG/M metagenome (GOLD analysis project Ga0335074, IMG submission 206715) | Soil microbial communities from Loxahatchee National Wildlife Refuge, Florida, United States - Lox_Sample_2.3 | ecosystem: Environmental > Terrestrial > Soil > Wetlands | place: USA...
ATCGGGGATGCCGACGACCGCGGCATCGGACACGGCTGGATGCGAGAGCAGTAGATCCTCGAGCTCGGCCGGGACGACCTGGGCACCCCGGACCTTGATCAGCTCCTTGATCCGGTCAACGACACGGAACCAGCCGTGTTCGTCGACCGTGACGATGTCACCGGTATGCAGCCATCCGTCGACGTCGATCGCGGCGGCTGTGGCGTCCGGGTCGTTCAGATACCCGCTCATCAGATTGGCCGCTCGCACGAGCAGCTCGCCCGGCTCGCCGACGCCGCGGTCGCTCCCAGTTTCGGGGTCGAGGACCCGGCACTCGACACCCGGCAGAGCCGGGCCGACGAGCCAGGGCCAATCCGGACCATCATCGGGCGCGACAAGCGCCCCTCCGGCCAGCTCGGTCATCCCGAACGCCTGCTTTACCTTGCACCCGATCCGCTGCGAACAAGCGTCGGCGACCGCGAATCCGAGCGGAGCTGCGCACGACAGAATGACCCGGAGGCTCGAGAGGTCGTGTTCGGCCACCAATGGGCTGTCGGCGAGATCCTTCACCATCGGCGGGACCACCTCGGCGCGGGTAACGCCAAAGCGCTCGATCGCCTCGAGGAACGTCCCGATCTCGTAGGCCGGCGGGATCACCACCGTGCCTCCGGCCCGCAGCGTGGGGTTCAGCGTCGCCTGGAAGGCGTAGATGTGGGACAGCGGGAGGGCGACAATTCCCACGTCTTGTTCGGTCGCGCGATGGGCGGTTGCCGTCTGGGATATGCTGACCACGAGCGAGCGGTGGGTCAGCATGACTCCCTTTGGCATGCCCGTCGTCCCGCCCGAAAACGGCAGCAGCGCAACGTCGGACGGGGTCACAAGCGCGTTGGGCCTACCGAGGGCTTCGACCTCATCCGCGGCTGACAGCCTCTCCCGCCCGATCGCCGCCAGCGCTTCGAAACCGCACGCGCCCCGAATATCGTCGCCGGCGTCACCGATCAGATACGTGTCCGTTATCTGCTCAGAGCGGGCCACGGCGGCCAGCTTCTCGGCGTATAGGGCGACCGTCGTCACCAGCGTCCGAACGCCGGCGCGCCGCAGCTGGCGCCGCAGCTCCCATGGCGCCGCGAGCGGGTTCAGCATGGTCACGGTCGCGCCGCTCACCATCGCGCCGTGAACGGCCGTGACGAAGTCGATGCCGTTAGGGGCGCACACCCCAACCACGTCGCCAGTGGTGACCCCGCGTGCCATCAAGCCGGCGGCGACGGCTTGAACGGCGATTGCCAGCTGCCGGTGGCTCGCCTCCCGACCGGTGCTCACCTCGATCAACGCTCGCTTGTCGCCGTAACGGTGAGCCTGCCCGAATACGAACTCCGGTAGGGTGACGTCCGGGATGGAAAGCCTGGCCGGCCCGACACGCGGGTTGGGTGAGAGGCCGGCTGGGAGAGTAGTCATGTCGTTCTTCCTCGCTTCGTCTGTGACGGGGGTTACGGACGACCGCAGCGCTTATCGACCACCGCGGCGCCCAGCCCCTCATATGGAGGGTGAGCCGCCACCATAGGACCGGACCCGCGTCCCGGCTCGTAGAAGTTCCCTCCCGATTCGCTAGCGCACGCTAGGAATCCGGTCTAGATGCGGACCTGTCCGGTCGCTACCGAATTCGTAGCGATCTTCTACGAGAGACGCCGCGGTCCGGCTCATAATCTGGTTCGCCATGCGCGGACGTGCAAGAGACAACTGCCGGACCATACGACCGGCGAGCCCATGGTGACAGTTGAATGAGCCAACCGATGAACCGCTGGGGCGTGGACCGCTCCGAACCGGACGTCACGATGGCCATGCTGAGCGGGTTGATCGACGGGTCGCTCCGCGGACTTGCCACCTACCATCTTCTGAAAGCCGACCTGCTTAAGATCCGCGGACTTCCGGAAATATCGAGCCGCGCGAGCAGCGAACGGCGTGGCCGTTAGACCCCGCGGAGAAGCTGGTCGAGGCCGTCGAGGATGAGGTCGAGTCCCCAAGCGAACTCGGCGGCAGGGTCGTATCCGGTCTCGGGCAGTTTGACGGCGATCTCGGCGAGATAGGGGTACTCGTCGGGCGCGCGGATGCTCTGCGCTCTCCTGCGCACCGCATCTCCGGCGTCTCGCGGTGCCTCCAGCCCGAGCGTCTGCTCCTGCATCGCGAAGCCGTATATGTAAGCGTCCTGGACCGAGTAAGCGTGGATGGCGGTCTGGAACGAGAAGCCGGCTTCCCGCAGACATCTCATCACCGCGTTGTGGTTTTTGAGGTTGGCCGGCCCCGGTGACGCGGTTTCCATCAGGCCGATCGCCCAACGGTGCCGCTTGAGCGCCTCCCGCGCCGATATGGCGCGGCGACGCAAACCGGTTCTCCAGTCGACGTCGCCGGAAGGGATCTCGATCTCGGAGAACACGATGTCGATCATGCCGTTGAGGAGCTCCTCCTTGCTCGCGACGTGCTTGTAGAGCGCCATCGGGACGACGCCGAGCTCCTGAGCGAGCCGCCGCATCCCGAACTCCTCGAGCCCGGCCTCGTCGGCGAGCGCGATACCAGCCTCCAGGACGCGAGCCTTGCTCAACCGCCGCCGGGGAGCTTTCGACTGTTGGCTCATAGGGCTTGACAAGTGTACACCGTACACCTAAGCTCTCGAACCGAAGTGTACGCCGTACACCTGTCTGGAGGGGCCGACCATGGAGTCACTCAGCAGCAGCGAGATCGTTGCCGAGACGGAGTCGCCGACGTCGGCGCTCGGACCAATGCCATCCGACCCACGAAGGATCGCGTTGATCGCAGGCGTGCTGTTCCTCATCACGTTCGTCACCTCGATCCCGGCGGTCCTCCTTTACCACGGTGTTCTGCACAACCCGGGATACGTCGTCCACGCCGGCGGCAACACCCGCGTGCTCTTAGGGGCCTTCCTCGAGCTGATCCTCATCATCGCGAACATCGGCACCGCGGTTGTGCTGTTCCCCATCCTCAAGCGACAAAGCGAAGCCATGTCTCTCGCTTACGTCGCTGCGCGCCTCGTTGAATCCGCCTTCATCTCCGCCGGAATCCTCTGCCTGCTCGCCGTCGTGACCCTGCGGCGGGACCTGGCGGGGGGACCCGCGGTCCCGGCCGCCCTAGAGACAGCTGAACGGACGCTCGTCGCCATCCACAACTGGACGTTTCTCCTCGGGCCCGGATTCGTCGTCGGCATCGGCAACGGACTGTTGCTCGGCCACCTGATGTACCGGTCCGCTCTGGTGCCACGACGCATGGCCATGCTCGGACTAGTCGGGGGTCCGCTGGTATGCGCTTCGGGGATCGCCGTGCTGTTCGACGTGATCCAGCCGGGCTCCCCGTGGCAGGCAGTCGCCACGGTTCCGGAGTTCGCCTGGGAGCTCTCGCTCGGCGTCTACCTCGCCGCAAACGGGTTCCGTCGGTCGTCTTGGATCATCACCGGCGAGGACCGGATAGGCCCCGTGCCGGGGGGACTGTCCCCTCTGGCGCCGCCCGTTCGTCTCCGGGATGATCAATGATCCCCCAAAGGAGGCGGGCATGAAGTACGCACTGCTGATCTATCCCAAGCCGGGCAGCCATGAGGAACTCCGAGAGGAGGAGTACGAGTCGGTGAACGCCGAGTACTGGGCGCTTCGCGAGGACTCGCGCTGCCTCGGCGGGGCCCACCTGCAGCCGGCCGACTCAGCGACCACGGTTCGGTATGCCGGCGGTGAGAACCTGATCATCGACGGCCCTTACGCGGACACCAAGGAGGTGCTCGGCGGCTACTACGTCGTCGCCGCGTCAAACCTCGACGAGGCGCTCGAGTTCGCGCAGCGGATTCCCGCAGTGCGCCTCGGCGGCGCCGTCGAGGTGCGCCCGCTAGTCGACCTCCCCGTGGAGTACGCGCACTGATTGAGTAGGTCTTCCGGCGCGAGTGGGGCAGCGTCCCTGCGTCCCTGTTCGGCCTCCTGGGCGACACGGATCTCGCCGAGGAGGCCGCCCAGGGGCGCTTGCGATCGGGCCGAGCGGTGGCCCCCGCGAGGGGTCGCCGCAGCATAGCTGGCTTCAGGGCGTGCGGCCGCTCAACCAGGGCCCGGATTGGCGTTGCGGCGCATGACGACGACGCAGATGTCATCTGCCAGCGACCGGTCGGCGAACTGCAGCACAGCGGCGCGTAGGTTGGCGATGATCTCAGCGGCGGGGGGTACGGTCTGGGCCGAGACGGCGGCGATGACCCGCTCGAGACCGAACCGCTGGCCGTGACCGCGTGCCTCATATAGCCCGTCGCTATACAGCAGGATGGCGTCGGTTTGGCCGAGTGGGGCATCTTGAGAGGTGATCTCCAGCTCGGGATCGAAGCCCAGTGGGGCTGCGTAGTGAGCCGGTTGCAGCTCGGTCCCAGCGGGAACCGCGATCGGAAGGGGGTGACCGGCACTGGCCCATCTCACCGACGCCTCGCTGGGGTGGTAGGCCACGCAGACAACGGTGACGAACTCGCCGGTTCCCCGGGTACGACCGTGCACCGCGCGGTTGGCCAGCTTCAGTATCTCGGCCGGGTCATGCGCGCCGGAGATGATGCTGACGAGCGAGATCCGGGTGAAGGTGGCCATTTGGGCCGCTCGCGGGCCGTGGCCCACAACATCGCCCACGATCGCGATACTCCAGCCTCCCGGGCCGTTGGTCAGCAGATAGAAGTCGCCCGCGACCTCGTGCTCGGCCGGCAGCAACACTCCGGCCACGTCAAGCCCCGGAATCTCAGGCAGTTTGTCCGGCGTCAGCGCCTCGCGCATCGCGTCGAGCTCGGACGCGGCGTCCTGGCCACGAAGGGTGATCTCACGCGCCTGTCCAGCGGCCAGCCCGGCGCCGAGGAAAACGACGCCGCGGACGGCGGCGCTCAGCGCGAGCATCGACACGTCTGCCGCGGCCGCGGATATGAGATAGACCCCCAGGCAGGCGACCGCCATCTCGCCCCCGGCCCGTCTGCCATACCACCAGCCACAGCAGCCGACCGGGAGGACGTACAAGAATCCGATCCCGATCTGGGACCCGCGGGAGAAGAGTTCCCAAATGGCGAGCACGACCGCGACCTGACCCACCAGGACGAGGACACGAACTGGATCACGGCCCCTGAGCAGACAGCCACCTCTTGTGTCGCACTGGATTTCGCCAGCGCGGCCACGCTGACCGCGCCCGCTGCGGCGCCAGTCATACCATCAACCCCGCGCCGGCGCAAATGACTCGCGCCTCGGAGCGGGATCGCCCGACCTGCCCGAGCACAGATCCACTTCGTCCCTGCCATCTCACCAAACCCAACTCGCAGGCGCTCGCATCCGGGGTTGACCGCGAGCAGACCCGCGGCGTCTCAAACGATGCACGGACCCTCGCTGCGACCCCAGCTACCCGAATACGGCAAGAGAACCGCCCCGCACTGATACGGAGGGCGGTTCGAATTCTTTGCAAAGGTGGGACGGTTTCCAACTGCTGCTCGACGGGATTCGGGCTCGTACGGCGAGACGCTTGTCCAGCTCCCCGCCGTCTTGTGCACATCCCGCCGTGTCGGGGCCGCTCACCCGAGTCGAAAATGCCCACGCGCCAGAGCTGCTCGCGACGACGAAGCGCCGCGACCGGAGTCGCCAGCTGAGATCAGACGCGACCGGCGCGAGCTTGCGCGAAGGTGACCAGGCGCCCTCGTTGCTCATCCCAGAGCTTCAGCCTCACTGTGCGCAGTCCGGCCCACAGTGACAACGTCGGCACACACTGAAAGACCGGACTCTCAGCGTGAGCCCGAGGGAGGTTATAGCTCGGGATCCGGACGTTGAGGTGATGGACGTGGTGATAGCCGATGTTCCCGGTCACGAACCTCAGTGGCGCCGAAAGCTTCAGAAACGAACTGCCGCGCAGCGCTGCGTCGGCGTAGTTCCAGTTCTCCGAACGCTGCCAGTACGCGTCCTCGAACTGGTGCTGGACATAGAACAGCCAGATCCCGACGGCGCCCGCAAGGAAGGCGGCGGGTGCCCATATGATCAGAAAAACGTCGAGCCCGATCCACCAGATGAGGGTTCCGCTGATGACCATTAACGCGAGGTCGGTCCAGATCACGCTGTTACGCATGCGAGGTCGTGCGTTCCGTGCGACGATCCGCGGTCCGACGATCATCGCAAAGACCGGACCTAGGCCGAACATCACCCCTGGGCTTCGGAGGATCCGGTAGCCGAGGCGGCCGCGCCACCCTCGCGCGTAGTACTCCCCCACGGTCAGCGTGGCAAGGTCGCCGACGCCCCGCCTGTCGAGGTCGCCTGAGGTCGCGTGGTGAACGGCGTGATCGTGTCGCCAGCGGACGAACGGTGAGAGGACGCACAGCCCACAGAACGTCCCCAGCCAGACGTTGCCACGACGCGAGGCCAAGAACGAACCATGCGAACAGTCGTGAAAGATGACGTAGGTGCGTAGCAGAAAGACGGCGCTGACCGGCGCTAAGAGCAACGCCAGCACCGGTGACACGCCAAACGCGAAGTACATCCCGACGCTCATCCCCAGGTATGCCACCACTGAGGTGATCAGGTCGATAAGCGCCCGCATCGAGCGGGGCGTGGTGTATTTGATCAATGACTCTCGCGAGAAGCCAAGCTCGCTTGGCGCCGGTTCGCCGCCGTTCGGTGATCCCGAGCACGCCGGCGGAGTTGCGGTTTCATCGATCACGGCCACGACCTTTCTGGGCAGTCGAAGCCGATCGCACACGATCCGCTCCCGGAGAGGACGGGAGCATAGCTGTCGCGGCCTCCGCAGCGCGTAAGCAATTGCGAAGAATTTCTGATGTTACTCCTGAGCGCGCCGAACGCTCGCCCCTCGAAGCTGACGCCGCGTCATCCTCAGCCGCTAGACTCGCTTGAGGATCGAGCGCTCGCTCGACGAAGCAGTGTCGGCGTCTTCGCAGTTGTTGCCTCTCGCACCCTCCGCGTTCGCGGCGCGCAGACCGTCGGAGGGAAGAAAAATGGCAGCCCGGACCGTGAAAAAGGCCGCTGCGCCGCTAACGTCCAAACGGCTGCGTGACAGCCGCGAGCGCGGCGGAGGTTCACTGAGAACCTCGCTCCACGGGTCTCGATCCCGGCCGCGGACTGGTCGCAGGGGCCGGCTCTTCACTCGGCACGATTCGGTTGCTTCAGATTCCACGAAGCGGGAGGACGCACATGGCAGGCGGAAACAGGAAGACCACGATGGCCAAGCTCGAGCGTGAACGAAGGCTTCGCGAGCGACGACTGGACAAGCAAGCTAAGAAAAATGCCAAGAAGTACGTCTCACCCAGTCGGCTAGACGAGCCGGACGAGAAGCCGAGCGGCGACGGCGATGAGTCGAGCTCCGACGACCCGGTCGGAAGTCCGCTGTAACCCCCGGCGTCCAACAGTCCTAACGTTTGACGTCACGTTGCTGCGGGGGCCGCTGCGCAGTCGTCCCAACGGCAATGCCGAGGCCGGCCGCGTGGTGCGAGGGAACCGAGGCCGAATGTGTACGGCTTGGCGCGCAGAAGCGCAATCCGGTCGTGGTCATGGTCTGCCTCGGCTTGGAGCTGGTCGAGCTCGCCGCGCGAGCTCACGCATCGAACTCCAGCACCGAGTACGCGCTGCACCCCACGACCTCCTGGACTCCCGCGCCGATACCAGGCTCCCGCTGCCACCACACGACGTACGGTTCACGCGGGCCCAGGTCGAGGATCGCGATCACGGTGCCTCCGCGCAGCGGATCGCGGCTGCCCACCCGGGTCACGCAATCGAGGTTTCCGCGCCGCATCCAGATGCTCAAGATCCGACGGGAGTTCGGGCGCCGGCCCATGTCGAGCTCGGTCTGTCGGCGCATCTCACCGTACGCGGTCTCGATGGCGATGGCCTCGTCCGCGATCCCGGGGACGAACAACGTCGTCATCGGCGCTACAACCCCCGGTCGCGAGCGTCGTCGCTCAGGGCCCGGCCGAGCACCGCCGGTTGGATTCGCGCCTCGACCTCGCCGATGCGCTTGCTCAGTCGCGTCGATTCGCGGTGGACGGAATCCTGCAGTCCCTGCACGAGCTGCTCAAGATGCGCGATGCGGGCCTGGAGCGCACGCAGGTCATCCTGACCGGAACCGCTCAGCGACGGCACCCCCGACTGGTCAGTGGCCGGGGAAGCGCGGCGAAGCTGCCGGAGCCGCCCGATCATCCCCTCACGCTCGGTCACACCTCACCGCCATCGAGTCGCATCACATAGACGGGGCGCGGCGAATTGCGCCGACGGTCCACCTCAGGCCACGGGGCCCCTCGAAACTTGGCTTGCGCTCGCGTTTGCAGCCGCCCACTAACCCGCAACAGGCCCGGTCGGCGGTGGCGGTGCCTGGACATCGGTCTCCTTCCTTCGCCGGCGCAATCACAGTTCGGAGCGAGATTCGCTGCGTCGGCGGGAGAACCTCAGGAGTGGCAGCACCACCCACGATCTCACCGTACCACCTCAACGGCGGCCGACGCGGGCAGTTCTCCAAGCGTCAGCCCTGGGCGATAGCCTCCTGCATTCGCTTCTGCTCGTACGGCCGGCGGGTCCGGCCTCTCAACGCCGTCCGAAACACGGCGGGGCCGGCTCGCGAAACGTGACCTGATGAACTCGACAGAGGGCCAGCCGAGGCGGGCAACCGACAGGACCGAGATAACTCTCGCCACCGGCGAGGTCTGTCGGGTCGAGGGCCGCGTCAGAGACGTGGAACGCATCATTCTCGATGCGGCTCGAGGTTCGATCATGCAACTCGCGTGGCTGATCGACGCGACCACCGGAAATGAGCTGGCGGTCAACCCCGACCACGTAGTGATGCTCCGAGATCCCACCGCATAACCGCCACGACCAGCACGCGGGGCCCGACGCAGTACCCCCAACTGACGCGCTGGCAGGCATAGAAAGAACCGCCCCCGCTAGCGCGGAGGCGGTTCGAATTCTTTGCAAAGGTGGAATTGCTTCCACATGCCGCACGATGGGCGAAGCGGCGCTTACGGCAAGGCATTTGTACGGGGTCTGACGCCGCGTCCGAGTGTTCGCCCGAGGAGAGGCGTAAGCATCAATGCGACGCCGACGACCCGTGAAAAGCCGCACCACCGGGAACCGGGCGCCCTTCGGCCCGCCCCACCGTCCAGGCGGCGGTCGTTGCGTGGAATAGCAACCGCGCGGGGCCCGAACGGGGTAGGGCCGCCGTAGGTCCTCGGCCGGATCAAAACGCGCGTGGTTCACGGGGAGACTAGTCGCCGGGCACCTCAGGCGGCAGAATTGGGGTCGTGGTGGTGTGCGGGCGTTGTGGGATGGAGAATCCCGGGGGATTTCGCTTCTGCGGAGGCTGTGCGACTCCGTTAGCGACAGCTCAGCCACGCCAGGCGCGAAAGATCGTCACGGCGCTGTTCTGCGATGTGACCGGATCGACGGCGCTCGGCGAGCAGCTCGATCCCGAGGTGTTGCGGGGCGTGATGAACCGGTACTTCGACGAGATACGAGCGATCGTCGAGCGCCACGGGGGTACCGTGGACAGTCTTCACGGAGATGCGGTGATGGCGGTGTTCGGGATTCCGCAGGTGCGCGAGGATGATGCCCTCAGGGCGGTCCGCGCTGCCGCAGAGATCCGAGCACGATTGCCCGCTCTGGCGGACGAGGTCGGTGTCGCGCTGCGCTTCCGCACCGGCGTGAACACCGGACTGGTGCTGATGGGCGAAGGGGACAACCTGGCGATTGGCGACGCCGTGAACGTGGCAGCTCGCCTCGAGCAAACCGCGTCGCCCGGCGAGATCGTGCTCGGGCCGGAAACCGCGAGCCTGGTGCGCGACGCGGTCCGCGTGGAGCCGCTCGAACCCCTGACCCTGAAGGGCAAGTCCGAGCCGGTGGCGGCCTTCCGGCTGCTCGCGGTGGACCCGCACGCGCCGGGCATCGCCCGCCATCTCGACGCGCCCCTCGTGGGCCGCGAGCGCGAGCTGCAGCTGTTGCACGACGCGTGGGATCGGGCGGTGCGCGAACGCGGCTGTCACCTGCTCACGCTCCTCGGCACGGCCGGGATCGGCAAGTCCAGGCTGGTCGGCGAGCTGCTCGCCAGGGTGGCCGACGGGGCCACGGTCCTGCGCGGCCGCTGCCTGCACTACGGCGAAGGAATCACATTCTGGCCGCTCGTCGAGGCGCTCACGCCGGTCGGGGAGCCGGCCCGAGCGGTGCTGGATCGTCTGGACCGCGGAGGCGTTGCGGCCGCCGAGGAGCTGTTCTGGGAAGCCCGGCGGCTGCTCGAATCGCTCGCCTCGGATCGTCCGGTGGTCCTGCACGTCGACGATCTGCAGTGGGCGCAGCCGATGCTCCTGGACCTGCTGGATCATGTCGCGGATCTCTCGCGCGGCGTGCCCATCCTGATGCTGTGCACGGCCCGCCCGGAGCTGCTCGAGGACCGGCCGGCCTGGGGTGCCGGCAAGCTCAATGCCAGCACCGTGCTGCTCGAGCCCTTGGACCTGGCCAGTAGCGAACGGCTGCTGGCTCAGCTCGGCGATGGGCTCGATCCCACCGCCCGGGAGCGCGTGATCGCGGCCAGCGAGGGCAACCCTCTGTTCCTCGAGGAGATGGTCGCACTCGCGGGCGAACGCGGCACCGTCTCGGTTCCGGCGACGATTCAGGCGCTGCTCGCGGCCCGCCTGGAGCGGTTGCCTGAGACCGAGCGCGAGCTCCTGGCGCGCGGCGCCATCGAAGGCGAGGTCTTTCATCGCCTGGCCATTCGTGCCCTGGCCAGTGAACGGCTGGCCGGAGAAGTTGAGCAGCGGCTCGCGGGATTGGTGCGCAAGGAGCTGATCCGTCCCCACCCAGCCACGTTTCGCGATGACGAGGCGTTCCGCTTCCGTCACCTGCTGATTCGCGACGCCGCATACGACGCGCTACCCAAGGCCGAGCGCGCCGAGCTCCACGAGCGGTTCGCGGACTGGCTCGAGCGGGTGGCCGGCGAGTTGGCCGAGCTCGACGAGATCGTCGGCTGGCACCTGGAGCAGGCGCTGCGCTACCAGCGCGAGTTGGGACGGGCAGGCGACGAGCGTCTCGCCCGTCGTGCGGCGGAGCGTCTGCACGCGGCCGGCCGGCGGGCGGACCACCGCAGCGATGCCGCCGCCGCCCGGAATCTGCTCGGGCGGGCTCTCGCGCTCGTGCCCGACGGTCCGCGCGGCATGCCATTGATCGCGGTGGACCTAGCGGAGCAGCTGTTGCACGCGGGCGAACTCGACCGGGTCGATGTGCTGCTGTCCGAGATCGAGGGCGAGGGCGAAGTTGCCGGGCTGGCCAGGATCGTCCGTTTCGATTGGCTCTACGAATCCCGGCCGCACGAAGTAATCCAGACGATCGGATCCACGCTGCCCGGCATCCTCGAGCAGCTCGAGGCGGCGGGCGACGAGAGAGCTCTCGCCAAGGCCCACATGGTGGCTTTCGGGGTGCATTGGGTCGCGGGCCGCGCGACCGCCGCCGGAGAAGAGGCGCGCCTGGCGGCGGAGCACGCCCGCTCCGCTGGGAATGAGGGTCTACGTTCGCTCGCGCTTGGTAAGTACATCTCCGCGCTCACGTTCGGACGCGCCCACGTGTCCGAGGTCGCGTGCGAGCTCGACCGGATCGAGGATGAAGGGCCCGGTGCACTTCTCGCCGCGATGATCACGCGTGCCCGGGCAGCCGTCTGCCTGATGGAGGGCCGGTGGACCATCGCCCGCAGGTTGGCCGGTCGAGCAATCGAGGCATTCGACTCACTCGGCTTGGCCGTTACCGCAGCCAAGTCGTTTGAGGTCATCGTCTTGATCGAGCTCGGTACCGGTAATCCGTCGGCGGCGATCGCGGCCGCTCGAAAGGGGGACGCGATTCTCGGTCAGCTAGGCGAGCACATGCACCGCTCGACGATGCAGGCGTTCCTGGCCGAGGCGAACGAGCTTCTGCACAATCGCGACGCCGCGCGCGCCGCGCTCGAACTCGCCGAGCAGCTCGGGGCAGACGACGACGAGTACAACCAGTTGATCATTGGCGGCGTGCGGGCCAGGCTGGCGCTGAGCGACGGCGACTTCGAAGAGGCAGAGCGCTGGGCCCGAGACGCGGTGGAGCATGCCATGCGCACCGATATCCCGGCGGACCAGGCCAAGGCCCGGCTGAACCTCGCCCACGTGCTGACCGAGGGCGGACGAGCGGACGATGCCCTCGCCGAAGCACATGCGGCCCTCGAGTTATACGAGCTCAAGGGCGATCGGCCGGGCGCCGAGCAGGCACGTAGCGTGCTGAAAAGTGCGCAGCGCACTGCTGCCCGCTAACCACGCCGCCGCGATTATCGACGGAAAGCATCAGTCTGCGAGGAACAGTCATCGGCACGCCCGCAGCGCGCCCGGATCGTCTCCAGCACTCGGTGGACGGCGCCCGACGCTGGAAGACGCTTCAGCTCCCTATCTGGAAACTGAAGCGTCTAACTGCAGTCCGTGAGATCGGCCCGCTTTCCAAAGACCTCGTGGCTGGATTCTGGCCACATGTGGCTGGGACCCTGCCGATCAGGCGGGGTCCCAGCCCAGGCGTGCGGCTATTGGTGGCGCCGGGGCACCCGCCAGTGGCGACGAATCCATCGGTCGGCTAGCGCAGCGGCTGCCTCGAGACGTTGGACGTCATCAGGAAAGAACATTTTTGACCTCTTCTGTGTAGCGGCCAGCGGGGGCCTCGTGCTCGGCTGTTTCCGGCGGTGGGTCGGCCAGAAGGCGTCCATCCTCAGTCCTCCCACACCCGGCCCGGGGCCCGTTGCGTGACCTCCTGCAGCAACCATCCGTTGCCGTCCGGATCGTTGAAGGAGGCATAGCTGAGGTAGGAGCGCCGTTGGGGGTCAGGGCCGGGAAGAAGCGTTCCCCCGTCGCGGTGGAACAGCTCGCTGACCTGAACGCCGCGGCGGATGAGGTCCTCACGCGCCGCCTCGATGTCCGAGACGATCAGCTCCAAGCGTTGAACGGAGCCGGGCTCGTTGGTGGTGATGCCCTTGGCCACGGTGATTGAGGCCTCCGAGTGGGGCGGAGTGAACTGCGCCGCGCCCATGCCGTCGCCGAGCACGACGTCGCTGTCGAGTCGCCATCCGAGGCTCTCGTAGAACGTCTTTGCTCGATCAAGGTCGGAAAGGGGCAACGTCACTACCTCGAGCTTCATGTCGATCGTCCCCACATCGGGCCGCTTGGTCGAGGTGTCGGTGTTCACAGTTGTGGTGCTCATGGTGACCTCCGTTTGGTCGTCGTTTTGATGCCCGGAAGATCGCGCGTTGGGCCCCTCATCGCGCCCGGGTAAGTCCCTGGTCGGTGGCGAAGCTCGGCTCGGGTGCTCTAGGCTTCGTCTCCGCGATGGCCGCTCAGCGTCCGCCTGCGTTCCGGGGCCGGTCCAGCGAGCGCGAGGTTCTGGACCGGCTGCTCGAAACCGCGCGCGGCGGCCGGAGCGCCGTGCTGGTGATCCGCGGGGAGGCCGGCGTCGGCAAGACCGCGCTGCTGCGTTACGCCGCCGGGCGGGCCTCGGATTTTCGGATTGCGCAGGTGACCGGGGTCGAGTCCGAGATGGAGCTGGCATACGCCGCCCTGCATCAGCTGTGTGTCCCGATGATCGACGGGCTTGGTGGGCTGCCTGCACCGCAGGAGGCCGCGCTGAACGTGGCGCTGGGACTCGCGGCGGGCGATCCGCCCGATCGTTTCCTGGTCGCGCTCGCCACCCTCAGCCTTATGGCCGGCACGGCCGAGGAGCAGCCGCTGCTGTGCTTCGTGGACGATCTCCAGTGGCTTGACCAAGCGTCCGCGCAGGTGTTCGGATTCGTCGCACGCCGACTTCTGGCCGAACCTGTTGCACTGGTATTCGCCGTGCGCGAGTCGAGCGGCGAGTCCCAGCTCGCGGACCTGCCTGAGCTTCGGCTCGAGGGGCTCGAGGAGGACGATGCTCGCGGCCTGCTGGCAGCGATCCTTCCTGGCCCCATCGATGAGCGGGTCCGTGATCGGATCGTGGCGGAGACGCACGGCAACCCCCTCGCGCTGCTCGAGCTGCCGCACAGCATGCGCGCAGCGGACCTGGCGGGCGGCTTCGGCGTGCCCGGACCGGCGGCCGCCGTGACGGTCAGCATCGAGGACGGCTTCCGGCGCCGGATCGAACTGCTTCCTACCGGCGCCCGGCGGCTGCTCCAGTTGGCCGCGGCTGATCCAGTGGGCGAGCCCCTGCTCGTGTGGCGCGCGGCCGAGCAGCTCGGCGTCGAGCGCCGGGCCGCCGCGGTCGCGGCGCAGGAAGGTCTGCTCGAGATCGGGACGCAGGTGCTCTTCCGTCATCCGCTCGTGCGCTCGGCGGCGTACCGCTCGGCATCGCCGATGGAGCGCCACGAGCTACACGCTGCACTGGCCGAGGCCACCGACCCGAACGTCGACCCCGATCGGCGCGCCTGGCATCGCGCGCGGGCGGCGCTCGGTCCCGACGAGCAGGTGGCCGATGAGCTGGTGCGCTCGGCGGCCCGCGCCCAAGCGCGCGGCGGGATCGCCGCCGCGGCCGCCTTCCTCGACAGCGCGGCCACGGTCACTCCGGAGCCGGCCCGCCGCTCGCAGCGGCTCCTCGTGGCGGCCCGTGCGATGCTCGACGCGGGTCATCTGGACGTGGCCCTGGCGCGCCTGGCGGCTGTCGAGGCGGGTTCAATGGGCGCTCGCGAGTCGGCCGAGGTCGAACATCTCCGCGGGCAGATCGCTTTCGACCAACGCTATCTGGGCGACGCCACGCGCTCGCTCCTCAACGCCGCGAGACGCTTCGAGTCCGTAGACGCCGCGGCCGCGCGTACCACCTACCTCGAGGCGCTCGCCGCGGCTATGTGGGCCGGTGACCTGGATCAGCCCGGCGGGATGCTCGAGGCGGGCAAGGCTGCCCGCGGCGCGCCGGCGGCGCCGGACCCACCGGGCGTGGTGGACCTGCTCCTCGAGTCATTCGCGATCCGGCTGACGGACGGCTACACCGCGGCGGCACCGGCGCTCCGCCAAGCGCTGGACACGGTCCTCACGCTGAAGCCGACGGAGGGCATCGGCCTCTGGCTCTGGCTCACCGGTTCCCGAGCCGGAGGTGCCGTGGCGCTTGAGCTGTGGGATGTCGATTCCGCTCACACACTCGCGAACCGGCAGGTACACGCCGCGCGCGAGGCGGGCGCGCTCGTGCAGCTCCAATTCGCGCTGAACTTCGTCTCGAGGATCCACATTCTCCGGGGTGATTTGACCGCCGCGGCCAGCGTGATCGACGAGCAGAGGATGATCGCTGAGGCAACGGGGAGACCTTCGATTGGCTACACGGAGATGATTCTCGCGGCCTGGCGGGGCCACGAGCGGGCCGCATCCGAGTCAATCGACCGCGAGGTGGAAAGTGGGGTCGCGGGCGGGATCGGCCGGGTGGTCACCTTTGCCGACTACATGAGGGCGGTGCTCTACAACGGTCTGGGTCGCTACGAGCTCGCACGCGACGCGGCCCGGCGCGCCTTCGAGCGCGCCCAGCTCGCCTACGACTCCGTGGTGCTGGCCGAGCTCGCCGAGGCTGCGTCGAGGACCGGGGATGTCGCGCTTGTCGAGGCCGCGCTGGAGCGGGTCTCCGAATACGCCCGGGCGGCGCCCAGCGACTGGGTCGTCGGGATCGAGGCTCGCGTCCGCGCGTTGTCGAGTAACGACGACGTCGAGTCCCAGTACCGCCATTCGATCGCGCGCCTGGGGCGAGTGCGCGTCCGCTCGGAGCTCGCCCGCTCCCACCTGCTATTCGGAGAGTGGCTGCGCCGCGAAGGGCGGCGCGTCGATGCCCGTGAGCAGCTGCGCATCGCCTACGAGATGCTGTCGGCGATGGGCGCGGAGGCCTTCGCGGAGCGCGCGCGGCACGAGCTCGTGGCGACCGGCGAGAAGGTGCGCAGGCGCACCGACGCCACGCGCGATGATCTCACGCCTCAGGAGCAGCACATCGCGCGGCTGGCGATGGCCGGGCGAACGAATCCAGAGATCGGCGCCGAGCTGTTCCTCAGCTCCCGCACCGTGGAGTGGCACCTGAAGAAGGTGTTCACCAAGCTCGGGATCAGCTCACGCAGATCCCTCCGTGACGCGCTGCCACCCGCCGTGGCCGTTGAGCGGCTACGGGCCTGACCAGGGAAATACCCGGGCGCGATCCCGCCGCCCAGGGGGCAGGCTCTGTCTCCTCAACCAACACCGAGGAGACACCCCATGGAACACGCGCTCAACACCCCCGCACTCAGAACATCCTCCCCCACCCTTCCGCGTCTGTCCCGGCGAACGGGCTTCTGGGCAGTCGCCTTCTCCTTCCTCGCCGTCACCGCGTTCTCGACAACGCCAAGCGCCCTCTACGGCATCTACGAACGGCAGCTCGACCTTTCGTCGCTCACGATCACGCTCGTCTATGCCGTCTACGCGCTGGGCGTCGTCGCGAGCCTGCTGTTCGTCGGGCACCTGTCCGACTGGTACGGGCGGCGCGCGGTGCTGATTCCGGCCGTCGCCCTCGCGGCGGCCGCGGCACTGGTTTTCATCTCATGGAAGTCGCTCCCCGCGCTGATCGTCGCGCGCATCCTCACCGGCATCGCTCTCGGTGCCAGTGCGGCCGCCGCGACCGCGTACATCACAGATCTCGACTCTGGCCCAGACGGGATGCCGACCCGCCGGGCGGGAATCGTCGCCACCACCGCCAATGTCGGCGGCCTGGCGGTGGGGCCGCTCGTCAGTGGGTTCCTCGCCCGCTACGCGCCCGATGGCCTCACTCTGCCGTATCTGGTCGCGCTTGCGGCTCTCGTGATCGCGCTGCTCGCGCTGGCCATTGCCCCGGAAGGGCACCCGCCGGTGCGACCACGCCCGCGTTATCGCCCGCAGCGGCTCAGCGCACCGGAGAACGCACGCGGCCGCTTCTTCGCCGCCACTGCGGCGGTGTTCGTCACCTTCTCCGCCGGCGGACTGCTCGCCGGACTGAGCGGGACCCTGCTGGCCGGCCCACTGCGCCACCCGTCACCCGCACTTACCGGGTTGGCGATCTTCCTCACCTTCGGGAGCGGCGTCGTGCTCCAGACGACGACCACGAGCTGGCCCATCGGGCGCCTGGTGGCTACCGGGATCGGGATGATCACAGTTGGCCTGGGCGTGCTTGTCGCATCGGCCTGGACCGCACCGCCCAGCCTCGCCCTGTTCCTGACTGGAGGAGCGCTCGTGGGCGGCGGCATCGGCGGGATCTTCCGCGGGAGCCTTGGCGTGATCATCGCGACTTCCGGTCCTGAAGATCGTGCAGGCGCACTGGCCACCTTCTTCATGGCGGGCTACGTGGGCGTGTCGCTGCCGGTCCTCGGCATTGGCGTCGCGCTCCAGTACTTCAGCCCGCGGGTCACGCTCCTTGCCTTCGGCCTCGCGGTCGCCGCCGCCACGCTCGCCGCCGCCCCGCGGCTCCTCCGGGAAGAGAGTGCACGATGAAGCCGGTCAACTAGATCCGCCCGGCCGCTCGTCCGTCCCGGCCGCGAACGCGTCCGATTGGGAGCTCAATACCGAGCCGGCCCCTGTGGCCGGCTCGGGCGCGCTCGTGGTCGCCTTCGAGTACCTGTCGATCGATCCGCAATCCGCCGCTGGATCAGCCCGAACCCCGCCGACGACGCCTTGGTGCCGATCGGCGCGGGGCGCTCGGGTCACTTTGCTTATGGAGGGCGCACGCGTCATCGGGATCGCAGGCGGCCCGGAGAAAACCGGTGGATCGTCGTGCAGCTCGACTTCCGACGCCATCACCGCGCTTGCGCCCGAAGAGGACTGAGATCGACGATCGGTCCTGCTGAACGTGAAGGTCGAACTCAACTAGGAACTCCATGATCTCCACATCAGCCGACGAATTGCTGCCCGCCGTCGATGTCGTACGTCGCACCGGTGAGGGCTGTGTTGGCCATGATGTGGACCGCGAGCGCGGCGACATCGGCTGGTCCTACGACACGCCCGATCGGCAGTGTGGTGCGCAGCTCCTCGCGCCGGGCCTCAAGTCCCTCCGTCGAGAAGTACGATGCCGCCAGCGGCGTGTCGACGAAGCCGGCGGCGATCAGGTTGACGCGAACCGGCGCGAGCTCGAGCGCGAGCGCCGCCGCGAACGGCGGTAGCACCGCTGTGGCCGCGGACGCGAGTCCAAGCTCGCGACTGATCCGCCGGCCGCCTGTGCCGCCCATCAGCAGCAAGGTGCCGCCGGGCCTCATCTTCGGAGCCGCATTGCGCGCGACGTCGAGCCCCAAGACCACGTGGTCGGCAAGCGCGTCTCGCACCTGTTCGGCGGTCATCTCGAGGAGGGGCCCGTAGCTCGGGCCCGGGCCCGTGACAAGGACATGGTCGATGGGACCGGGCAGGGCATCGAAGAATCGCGCCACCGCGGCTGGATCGGTCGCGTCGAAGGCGGCGCTGGTCCGTGCGCCGAGCTCGCGCGCCGCGTGCTCGAGCCGCTCGGGCGTGCGGCCGGTGAGGATCACGTCGGCTCCCTCGGCTCGTGCCAGCCGGCCCGTCTCGAGTCCGATGCCGGCGCTGCCGCCGATCAGAACAACGGTCTGCCCGAGCAGCTGCGGTTCGCGCGGTCCTGGTGGGGCGGTGGGTGCGGTCGTCATGGTTGCTCCGTTCATCTAGGGTCAGGATGCGATCGCCGCAGCGCTTGGAGACGCGGGCGCGGATCGCGAGCACGGCCCGCTGGGCGGTTCCCGGGGCTCTGGTGCGAGCGCGTACGCGCCGCTCGGCACCTCGAGGTCGCTGAGCGGAGTCGGGAAGCCGCCCGACTCGGCGTATGTGTCTGTAGGTGGCCGTCTTTGCCACCTCGGGAAGGAGCGTCGTGGCGCCGAGCCGCCCTCGGCCAACGCATTGGGAGCTGCTCGGGATAGGAGCGGACGTAGCGCATTGACTCCACGAATTTGGGTCACCGTCGTAGGAGCGAAGGTAGCCCTCCCAGATCCCGTCCGGGAAGATATTTGCTTGCACCGTGAGGAGCGTCGCGGCGACCATCGCGCGAGGATTGGTCGCGCGGAAGCGACCAAGGTCCGTGCGCATCACGCGCCGCGAACACGACCTCGGGCCGTCCCCTCTCTGTCAACGTCCGGCGAGACGCTCACCATCGAGGAATCAATGACCTTGAGGGCGAGAACGGAGAACGCCGGACATGTTGGAGACGAGGACGAATGGAGCCCCAGCTGGCGCAGTGGATGAGGCTGCTGCCGCCGGCCGCGAAGACCAGCTTGGCGTAGCCGAGCTGGGATTCGGGGCCGGCGGGCGCGGCGCGCCGGAGGGGGTCCCGGACCCTGAGCTGGTTGAGCAGGCCACGCGGCGGTCGTTCACGGCGGAGTACAAGGCGCGGATCCTGGCCGAGGCGGATGCGTGCACCCGGCCGGGTGAGGTTGGTGAGCTGTTGCGCCGTGAGGGGCTGTACACGTCGCATCTGACGTACTGGCGCAAGCAGCGCAAGGACGGTGCGCTGAGGGAGCTCGGCCGGCCGCGTGGGCGCAAGCCGGCCGACAAGCGCGACCAGGAGATCGCGGCGTTGAGGCGGCGGGCCGAGCGTGCGGAAGTCGAGCTCGTCAAGGCGAGGAAGGTCATCGAGATTCAGGGAAATCTCTCAGCGCTGTTGGAGCAGATGCTCGGTACCGAGAGCGCGAGCGGGAGCACCGAGCGATGATCGAGCGGACAGTCGAAGAACTCACGCCGATCATCGGCACCCGGCCGGCGTGCCGGGCGGTGGGCGCGTCTGTGGCGACGATCTACCGTCGCCGCCGCCCGCCCGAGCCCAGGACGCCCAAGCCCAGGCCGACGCCGGCCAGGGCGCTGTCAGCGCCTGAGCGCCAGGAGGTGCTCGATGTGCTCCACTCAGAGCGGTTCGTTGACGTCGCGCCGGAGGAGACCTACGCGACGCTGCTGGACGAGGGCACCTACCTGTGCTCGACGCGGACGATGTACCGGATCCTCGCCGCCCATCACGGCGGCGTGCGCGACCGCCGCAACCAGCTGACCCACCCGCCGTATGCGAAGCCCGAGCTGCTCGCCGAGCGGCCGAACGAGCTGTGGTCGTGGGATATCTCCAAGCTGAAGGGTCCGGCGAAATGGACGTGGTTCTACCTGTACGTGATCCTCGATGTGTTCAGCCGCTTTATCGTCGGCTGGGCTGTGCAGTACCGCGAGACCGCGCAGCTGGCCAAGGCGCTCATCGAGCAGGCCACCGATCAGCAGCAGATCACGCCCAAGATCCTGACCCTGCACGCCGACCGCGGCAGCCCGATGCGTGCCAGGCCCGTCGCCTTCCTGTTGGCCGATCTCGGCATCACCAAGACACACAGCCGCCCGTACACCTCGGCCGACAACCCCTACTCGGAGTCGAACTTCAAGACCCTGAAGTACCGGCCCGCGTTCCCCGCCCGGTTCGACGACATCGAGCACGCCCGGACGCACTGCCGCGGGTTCGTCAGCTGGTACAACCACGAGCACCGACACTCAGGAATCGGGCTGATGACCCCGGCCGCGGTCCACTACGGCCAGGCGCAGCGGCTGCACGCCGCCCGCGCGCGCGTGCTCGAGACGGCCTTCGCGCGCAACCCAGAGCGGTTCGTCCACAAGGCGCCAACCCCGCCCGAGCTGCCGACCGCCGCGTGGATCAACAAGCCGTCCGACACGAAGGAGGTCGTTCACTAAATTCACACGCCAGGCGTCTCACCGGGCTTGACAGGCTCCGGTCGGCTCGCGCGAGCGGCCCCGAGCTCCTAGCGTCGCCCGCTTAGGCGAGAGGGGCGAACGCGGTTTGTCGCTACCGCGCGGTGACGAGGCTCGACGCCCTTGCCCTCATAGAAGAACCGCCCTCCGCTGGTGCGGAGGGCGGTTCGAATTCTTTGCAAAGGTGGGACAGTTTCCAAATACCGTGGGGCGGGCGATTGAGGATCTGAACCGGGAGATTTGTACAGCTGCCCGGCGTCTTGCGTACATCGTGACCGCGACGCATGGCCTTGGACGTGCTCCGAGATCTCCCGGGAGCGCGGCGTTTGCGCTGCCAGCCGCTACTTGCCGCTAGGCCGTGGCGCCGGAGGAGTCGACCCGCCGCGGCCTTCCTCGATCCCAATTTTGATGGTCGGGGTCTTGATCTGGTCTGGTGGAACGGGGCGAGGCGCCATCGAACTTGATTTTAGCGGAGAGCTACAAGCCAGAACAGGGTTTGGAGGACCATGAGAACTCCCAGCAGCGTAAGGAGGATGCCCATGATCCTGACCCGCTTCGCGTTCGTTCGACGTAGGTTGTGGTAGCCGTATCCAGCAGAGACGAGCCAGCCAAGGGTGTCGCCTTCCGCCTCGGCAGCGGCTTCGTCGTACAGCTCGGCATATAAGTCCGGCGCGTCAACCGCGAACCGCAGCTTCCAGTTCGACAACAGCACGGCAGAGACGATCAGGCCGAGCACCAGCATGACCAGCGCCGCCCAACTGAAGCCATGAAGACCCTTGCCCTTCACCGTAGTAGCGCCCAGAAACGAGGCAACAAGAGCGTGGGCGGCAAGAAGCGTGCCGGTGCGCTGTCGGATGCCAGTGACGACGCTGTCCTGATCCGCGAGCGCATCGCGACCGGCTTCGAACACGATCTCCTCGAGCGTGGGCACGTATCGAGGCTATGCGGCGCAACGGACGGACAGGTGAGGGGTCGCCGGTCCGTCCGAGCACGCGCTACCCGCCCTCCGGGAAGGCGCTCTTACATGCCGAGACGCTCCAGCCCCCTATTTGGAAACTGAAGCGTCTAACTGTCGAGGTGGGACAGTTTCCAATATCGACGGTGCGGGCGATTGCGACCCTGAGCCGGGACGTTTGTACAGCTGCCCGACGCCTTGTGTACATCCTGATCCGCGCACCTCTCGGACCTACGCCGTGGCGGGCTGGTCGGCGGTCGGCCGGCTCCCGAGCGAACAGGCGGCCGGTCAGCCTCGCCGCGTCCGCGCGCCTGGCCGAGTACCGGCTGCCCAGCGTGTGCGCTCGGGTAGGCGAGATCGAGAGAAGAAGCATTGTCATCGAGCGAGTCCCCTCCGCCTACCAGGCAAACAATCCCCGTCGTGATG
>Ga0335074_10003272_pt1 | contig 22060 bp, 22 predicted proteins | sample Lox_Sample_23_FD_206715 | JGI IMG/M metagenome (GOLD analysis project Ga0335074, IMG submission 206715) | Soil microbial communities from Loxahatchee National Wildlife Refuge, Florida, United States - Lox_Sample_2.3 | ecosystem: Environmental > Terrestrial > Soil > Wetlands | place: USA...
AACAGCCTGTCCCGGAGAGCGATGCGCGCCGCCTGCCGGTTCTGGCACGATACCGTCTATCACTTTCAATTCGAGCAGGTCCTGCGCGGTAATGCGCATGGCCGCCGCTGCTTCCTGCGCTTTGTCGGCGCTGCGCCAAAGAATGGATGCGCAGCCCTCGGGCGAAATCACGGCATAGATAGCATGTTCGAGCATGTAGACGCGATTGGCGACAGCTATTCCAAGGGCGCCGCCCGACATGCCTTCGCCGATGATCACCGTTACAAGTGGAACACCGAGCGCAAGGCAGGCATCTGTCGCGCGCGCGATGGCTTCCGCCTGGCCGCGCTCTTCGGCGCCGACGCCAGGATAGGCGCCCGGCGTATCGGCGATCGAAACAACCGGCAAACGAAACCGCTCGGCGAGCGTGAAGAGCCGTTGCGCTTTGCGATAGCCTTCGGGCCGCGCCATGCCGAAATTATGGGCAAGCCGGCTGTTCGTATCATTGCCTTTTTCCTGACCGACGACCGCCACCGCGCGTCCCCGAAACCGCGCGATCCCGGAAATAACGGCGTGATCTTCGGCAAACAGCCGGTCCCCGGCGAGCGGGGTAAATTCCTCGAACAGCTTGGCCGCGTAATCTGAGAAATGCGGACGCCCGGGATGACGCGCGACAAGCGTCTTCTGCCATGGCGTGAGCTTCGCATAGATGTCGTTGACGAGCGATTCGGCACGCGCCTGAAGCTTTGCCACCTCGTCATCGATCTGCATGTTAGGGTCCTGCGCAGCAAGCTGTCGCAGTTCCACGACTTTTCCTTCGAGATCGGCAATCGGCTTTTCGAAATCGAGATAGGCCTGCATCGTCGCACTCATTTGCCGTGCTCGCGTATCATCTGCATCTGTCCGACGATTACCTCTGCCTGGCGTATCGAAGCGGCATCGATCAGCTGGCCCCCAAGCGCAACAGCACCGAGACCTTTGGCATGCGCATCCCTGAGCGCCGCAAGAATTGCCTCCGCACGCGCCACTTCTGAGGCCGGCGGCGTGTAGATTTCGTTAGCGGGCACGATCTGGCTGGGATGGATCACCCACTTGCCCTCACAGCCAAGGATCGCGGTACGGCGCGCCTGGGCGCGGAATCCTTCGACATCCGAATAATCTCCGAACGGACCATCGATAGGAACTATTCCATTTGCCCGCGCCGCCTGCGCCAACCGGAACAGCGGATAATGCCACAGGTCGTTCCAGTGACGCTCTCGTTCGCTTTCCCCCCCGCCCGTGAGCATCACGTAATCCGCGTTTCCTCCGCCGATGTTCGTCGTATGCATCCCCTGCGACGCCGCATAATCCGCCGAGCCGAAATGAAGGCTCTCCAGGCGAGGCGAAGCGCCCGCGATGGCATCGATATTTGTGAGGCCGGCGACGGTTTCGATAATGACTTCGAGACCGATCTGCTTGCGTCGACCGACGGCCGTCGACGCCTGCGTCACGAGCATGTCGATGGCGTAAACATCCGCAGCATTTCCGGCCTTGGGGATCAGGATCGCGTCGAGACGCTCGCCGCCTTCCTCCACCAGCGCCAGCACATCGCGATAGCACCAATGGGTCTCGAGTCCATTGATCCGCGCGGTTACGAACTTGTCGCTCCAATCCAGGTCTTGCAGCGCGGCGACCACATCGTCGCGAGCCCTCTCCTTGTCCGCAGGGGCAACGGAATCTTCGAGATCGAGACAGACCACGTCGGCCAGGCTTGCCGCCGCCTTTTCGAACAGCGCCGGCCGCGAACCCGGAACAAACAATTTGGAACGGTAAAGCCGCGGCGGCACGCGCCGCTGGACCGGCCGAAGACTCACGACGAACCTCCGATCATTTGGTGCCCCGCTTTGCGGCGGGTACCCGCGCGAGCGGGTGGGCGGAAATCACGGTCGCGCGCAAATGTTCATTTGCGACATGCGTGTAAATCTGGGTCGTGGCAATGTCGGAGTGCCCCAGCAATGTCTGCACGCTGCGCAGATCGGCGCCGCCTTCGACGAGATGAGTTGCAAAGGCGTGCCGCAACACATGTGGCGAGAGTTTTTCCGGATCGAGGCCCGCCTTCGGCGCAAGCTCCTTGAGGAGCTGATAACAGCGCTGCCGCGTCAGATGACCCTGACCGCCGCGCGACGGAAAGAGATAACGCTCGCCCAGACGCGCGCCCGCTGAAAGAAACTGCCCGCGAACGACGAGATAATCGCGAATGGCGGCACGCGCCGACGGATTAAGCGGCACCAGCCGCTCTTTCGATCCTTTGCCTTTCACGATCAGAAACGCGTCGCGGCTCCGCGCGGCCGCCAGCGGCAGTGTGACCAACTCGGAAACGCGCAGGCCCGCAGCATACAAAATTTCGAGCATGCAGAGCAGACGCATGCCCTCCGCGGATTCGCCTGCCTCGATCCTGGCGGCTTCGATAAGCGCTTCGATGTCCTGCTGAGAAAGAACCTTTGGCAGCGCTTGCGCGCGCCGTGGAGCGTCGATTGCCGTCGTTGGATTGTCGCTGCGCCAGCCTTCAGTGTACAAAAAAGCGAAGTACTGGCGCAGGGCGGAGAGCCGGCGCGCCTGGGTACTGGCTGCAGTTCCCTGCCTCGCAAGGTGAGCGAGGTATTGCCGCACCTGCTCGCGCGTGGCGGTCCGAACCGAGGAATCGCGGTCTGTCAGCCAGGAATCGAAGGCAGACAAATCGCGGCGATAGGCGTCGAGCGTGTTGCGGCTAGCACCGCGCTCGGCCGCCATCATGTCCAGAAAGGCGTCAATCGCGCCCAATCGGCTCACCCGGTTGGGCGGAAAAAACGGATTCAGGTTGGAAAGCGGTCATTCGGAATAACCTGCTCAAATGTGTGGTGCGGAGGCGAAATAGTACCCGCATAGATCGCGAGCGCAGCCGCGCCCAGAATCAACAAGACGACAATGGCGATGCCGATGCGCAGGCTCCAGCCCATGTGCGGCCTTTCTGGATTGCAGAGTGTTTTTGTGCGCTTGCGTCGGGGAAAGTAAAGCCCGTTGCTGGCGCGCGATGCCGCGCCCGTTTATTCCAGGCCAATGGCGGCTTTGAAACGCACGGTTGCACTCATCGGCATGATGGGGGCCGGAAAAAGTTCCGTCGGGCGGAGGCTTGCCCGCCGGCTTGGCGCGCCCTTTCGCGACGCCGATTCGGAAATCGAGGCCGCCGCAGGCTGCACGATCGCCGAGATTTTCGCGCGGTTTGGCGAGTCGGAATTCCGCGAAGGGGAGCGTCGCGTCATTCTGCGACTCCTCGGCCAGCCGCCCCATGTCCTGGCAACCGGCGGAGGCGCGATTCTCGACACGGCCACACGCGCCGGCATTGCCGAGAATGCCGTTTCCGTCTGGCTCAGGGCACCGATAGAGCTGCTGCTCGCCCGGGTAGAGCGGCGCACTACGAGACCACTGCTCGAGGGCGGCAGCGCGCGCGAGAAACTCGAGCGGCTGCTCGCCGAGCGCGAACCGCTTTATGCGCAGGCCGATATTATCGTCGATGCCGCGGAAGGACCGCATCTGGTTGCCGTCAACCGGATTTTGTCGGCCCTCGCAACAAGGGGCATGGTGGAGCTGTCATGAGCGAACAGGTCGGAGTTCATCTCGGTGCCCGCAGTTATACCATTCACGTCGAAGCCGGCCTGCTTGGGCGCGCGGGCGCGTTGCTCGCGCCGCTTGTGCAGGGCACCGTCGCAGTGGTCGCCGACCGCAATGTCTCGGCGCTGCATCTCGAAGGGCTGCTCGATTCGCTTCGTGCGGCGGGCATCGATTCACGCACGATCGTGCTCGATCCCGGCGAAGAAACAAAAAGCTTTCGCGGCCTCGAACAATTGACGGGGGAACTGCTCGCCGCCGGGATCGAACGCGACGGACTTGTGCTCGCGTTCGGCGGCGGCGTGATTGGCGATCTCGCAGGACTGGCGGCGGGCCTGCTGAAACGCGGCGTCGATTATGCACAAATACCAACCACGCTGCTTGCACAGGTCGATTCATCCGTCGGCGGAAAAACGGCAATAAACACCAAAGAGGGCAAAAATCTCGTCGGGCTGTTTCATCAGCCGCGGATCGTGATCGCGGACACGGCACTTCTTCGCACCCTGCCCCGCCGCGAACTGATTTCGGGCTACGCCGAAGTGGCGAAATATGGTGCGCTTGGCGATGCCGTATTTTTCGAATGGCTCGAAGGCCGCGCGCTTGCCGGCCTCGATGGCAACGACAGCTCCCTCGAACACATGATCGCGCATTCCTGCCGCATCAAGGCCGAAATCGTCGGCCGCGACGAACGCGAAACGGGGGAGCGCGCCCTTCTCAATCTGGGCCATACATTCGGCCACGCGCTCGAAGCCGCGACCGGATATTCCGCGCGGCTCCTGCATGGCGAGGCCGTCGCAATCGGCATGGTCCTGGCGTTCCGCTTGTCCGCGGAACTGGGATATGCGCCACCCGGTGACGCGAACCGGCTGGAGCGGCACCTGCGCACCCTCTCGCTGCCGGCCGCGATCGGCGATATTCCCGGGCCGCGGCCAGACATCCCGACGCTCCTGTCCCATATGATGCACGACAAGAAATCGAAAGACGGCCGGCTGACTTTCGTACTGGCCCGCGGCGTGGGCCAAGCTTTCACCACCAGCGATGTTCCGACCGAGGCTGTGATAAACATTCTCTCCGCCTGAAGAAATCAGCCGCCATCACGCGACGTGCCCACGACATGGGCAAGGACTGAGTGGTGTCCCAACCCGCATTCACCGGATGAACGTTGAACCTGCAACGACGTTCAAATTTGTCCGCGCGGCTGGCGCGGCCCTCAGAAATGCGGTATTTTCCGCCGCAACTCGGGGTCCGGGGAACGTCGGCCAATACGGCAACGGCAGCGCGTGAGATCAAGAACTGAAGCACAAAGACTGAGGGGATGTTCATGAACGGATATCTCGCGACAGCCGCGAATCCGGACGGACTCGCTGATCAAGGGCGCAGCCGGCAAAAACTACGGCACAGCGCAACAATGCGATGCGTACGGCTACGGCACTATCTTCGAAATGAGCGACCGGTGCGACGCAAAACGGGGGAAATCACGCGCACATGCAACATTGCCTTGCATATCCTTTTGATGGCCGGCATCACGCTGGCGCTTTTCTGGGGACCGTTCGACGGCGCGCACGCGGCGAGCTTCAAGACGATTTACAATTTCGCCGGCGGCAACGACGGGGAGGATCCATGGGCCGGCGTGACAGCCGTCAAGGGCAAACTCTATGGCACAACGGTAGCCGGGGGAGCCCAGGACGACGGAACGGTGTTTTCGCTCGACCCGGGCACCGGCGAAGAAACGGTTCTCCATTCCTTTTGCAGCCAGGAAAACTGCACCGACGGCGCGTCTCCAGAGGCCGGTCTGATCGCAGAGAACGGCATTCTCTACGGCACCACGGAATTGGGCGGCGGCACAGGCTGCGGCGGCAATGGCTGCGGGACGATATTCTCCATCGACCCGACCACCGGCACCGAGAAAGTGCTTTACACGTTTTGCAGCCGGGCGAACTGCACCGACGGCCAGTATCCCGTGGCCGATCTGATCGATGTGAACGCTACTCTCTATGGCACAACGATGCTTGGCGGCATCGTCAGCTGCCTGGGATTTGGCTGCGGCACGGTGTTCTCGCTCGATCCTGCCACCGGCACCGAGAAAGTAATTTACACGTTTTGCAGCCGGGCAAACTGCACGGATGGAGGAACCCCGATCGCCAATCTCATCGACGTGAACGGTACCCTCTACGGCACGACGATCCAAGGCGGCGCAAATTGCCACGGCAGGTACCAGGTCGGCTGCGGCACGGTGTTCTCGCTCGACCCGGACACGGGCGCCGAAGCGGTGCTGTATTCCTTCTGCAGCCGGGCCAACTGCGCGGACGGCGCCGGTCCCTTTGCCGGGCTGATTCCGCTGAAGGGCAAGCTGTATGGCACGACGTGGGAGGGCGGTGAAAACGAGCACGGGACGGTCTTCTCGCTCGCCCCCGCCACCGGCAAGGAGAAGGTGGTCTATGACTTTTGCGAGGAGCAGGGCGATCTGCGGGCATGCCCGGGCGGCGAAGTCCCCTACGGTTGGCTGATTTATAGCGACGGTATTCTGTACGGGACGACCTATCTGGGCGGCATCGCGCTCAACTCGTTCAACCCGGGCACCGGCGGAACCGTGTTCGCGCTCGACCCAAGCAGCGGCACGGAGACGCTTCTCCATAGCTTTGGCGGCGGCGCGGACGGAGCGAACCCGATAGCGGGTCTGCTCGACGTCAAAGGCACGGTCTGGGGCACGACACAGTCGGGCGGTGCGCACGGCTACGGCACAATCTTCTCACTTGTACCGTGAATGCGTCCACCCTTGCAGTTGTTCGCGCGCATCGACCCAAGGCGAAGCCCGCGGCACGAGTTTTCGCGCTGCCGCTGGTGACGAATTCCGTCTGATAAACACAGAGAGCAAAAAACCGGTCGATCTCCCCGTCAGGGCGCATATCCGATAAGACCCTGACACTATGTCTGAATCGACGTGCGACCCTGCAACCGCAATCTCATCCGGGAAAGGCGGGTTCAAAACAAAAGCGGCACGCGGAAGGCGCGGACACCATGCCGCCTCTGCGTCTCCGCGTGAACCAATTATCGTCAAATTGGCACACTTCAGTCAGGATGGGATGATTTCGTCTTATCGAAAATCGCCTTAAGCTAACGATTCCAACGGGCGCAAAGGATATTCGCCATGGCAGAGTTTCTTGCAGTCGGGATCGCCGTCATCATCATGTTGCTGTTCGTTTCCGCATTTCTTTCCGGATCCGAAACGGCGCTGACCGCGGTTTCGCCCGCGACGATGCACCGCCTCGAACAGCATCATTCCCGCGCCGCCCATTGCGTCAATGTCCTGCTGGCGGACCGTGGGCGGATGATCGGCGCCATTCTGCTCGGCAATACGTTCATCAACATTCTCGTTTCGTCCCTCGCAACATCGCTGCTCGCCGCGCGCTACGGCAATACCGCGGTAATCATTACCACGGTGGCGCTGACTTTCGTCGTGCTCGTCTTCGCCGAGGTGCTGCCCAAGACGCTCGCGATCGCAAGGACCGACCGCTTCGCGCTCGGCGTCGGCCGCATTCTCCTTCCCGTCGTGAAATTGCTCGGACCCGTCGTCGATGCCGTGCAGTTCATTGTCTGGCGGTTGCTCGGGCTCTTCGGCGTGCGCGAGGAAAGCGAAGGCCAGCCGGTGCTGCCGCCGCACGAAGAAATCCGCGGCGCCGTGGAACTCGCGCATCGCGAAGGCACGGTCCATCGCGAACACCGCAATATGCTGGGCGGAATACTGGACCTTCGCGAACTGTCGATCGGCGACGTCGCCATTCATCGCAAGAACATGATCGCCGTCGACGCCGACCAGCCATCGGCCAAGATATTCGAGGAAGTAATGGCGGCGAGACATACGCGTGTCCCGATCTGGCGCGAGACGCCCGACAACATTGTCGGCGTCTTGCGCACGGCAGATGTCATGCGGGATTTCGCGCGGCGGCGGGGCCTTCTCGCCGGATGGGACATTCTCGCATTGATGGAAGACGCCTGGTTCGTGCCGGATACGACTACGCTGGAAGAACAAGTAAGAGCGTTCCGCCAGCGGCGCTGTCATTTCGCACTCGTGGTCGACGAATATGGCGCGCTCAAGGGCCTCATCACCCTTACCGACATCGTCGAAGAAATCCTTGGCGGGATTCCGGACGAGCGGGCGACGAGCGAACCTGCGCAAATTCGACCACAGGTCGACGGTTCCTTCCTCGTCGAGGGGACGACACCGATACGCGATCTCAATCGCGTTCTCGATTGGCACCTGCCCGACGAAGAAGCGACAACAATTGCGGGCCTCGTCATTCACGAAGCGCGGACGATTCCGGAAACGGGCCAGAGATTTGCCTTTTACGGCTTCAAGTTCGAAATCGCGCGGCGGCAACGCAACCAGATCACCCTCCTGCGCGTGACGCCGCCGCCCAAGTTGGAAAATGCAACAGCAGCAAGTTAAGCAAACGGCGAACGGTGCGCTGCGAATGGTTTGCTATTCGCTATCCACTATTCTCCCGGCGCGCGCGCGTCGATCGAGAGCGCATGTATCTGCGCGCGCATTTCGTCGGAAAGTACTTCATAGATTTTCCGCTGGCGGGCGACCCGGCTCATATCGACGAAGTCCGTCGAGACAATGCGCACGCGAAAATGCGTCTCGCCGCCGGGTCTGGCGCCGGCATGTCCGGCATGATGTGCGCTTTCGTCGTCGACATGAATCGCCAGGGGGCGAAATGCTTCGGTCAGCTTCCGGCAAATATCGTCGGCGATGCTCATGCAATTTCCATTGCATGTTGCGCGCAGAAGTCAAGCACGGTGTTTTCTTGTTTTTTCATATATCCATCCCATAATCGCGAGGATGAGCACGGCAGATTATCGCCCGCGTTTCGGCAGGGATATCCGCATCAAGCCGGATGCGCCGATGCGTGCGCCTGCAGCGCGGCCCTGCGCCACGAAAGGCTGCGCGGGCGAAGGCGCTTTCCGCGTCCCGAAATCGCGGCAGAAGCTCGACGAGCATCTGTGGTTCTGTCTCCAACATGCACGCGAGCACAATGAGCACTGGGATTATTTCAGTGGCATGAGCCAGACGGAAATCGAGGCTTTTGCCGAGGATGCGCTGACGGGGCACAGGCCGACCTGGCCGCTCGGCAAGCATGCGGCACATGCGCCGGGCGAACGCGACCATCGCAGGTTCCGCGACATTCACTCCTTGTTTGGCAGCGCCCCAGGTGAACACGGCGAAGCGACTGCGCCCCGGCCTCCTGTGCGGCCGCTGACGCCCCTTCAGGCACAAGCTCTGGATGTGCTGAATCTTGAATCCGATGCCAGCTTGCACCAGATAAAGGCGCGGTATAAGGAACTTGTGAAGCGGTTTCATCCCGACGCCAATGGGGGCGACCGCGGCGCCGAAGAGCGGCTGAAGCGGGTAATCCAGGCTTATGGAGTGCTCCGGGCATCGGGTCTGACCTAAGCGGCTCGAAATAATCTGGCCGGATTTGCATCGCATCATGACAGAAAACACGCAGGGTCTTGATCCCGCACTCGTGCCCGACACGAAAGTGGACGCGTCGGCGACGTTCGGCATTGACGCGGCGATGCAGGCTCCCGCGTTCAGCCGCGGCAATGAATACGTTCCGGACCGCGACCCGGCTTATCGTTTCGACCGCGAAACAACGCTCGCCATTCTCGCGGGCTTCGCCTTCAACCGCCGCGTGATGATCCAAGGCTATCACGGAACCGGAAAATCGACCCATATCGAGCAGGTCGCCTCGCGCCTCAACTGGCCCTGCATCCGCATCAATCTCGACAGCCATATCAGCCGCATCGATCTGATCGGAAAGGACGCCATCGTGCTGCGCGACGGCCAGCAGGTGACCGAGTTCCGCGAGGGTCTGCTGCCCTGGTGCCTGCAGCATCCCGTTGCGCTCGTTTTCGACGAATACGATGCCGGGCGGCCGGATGTGATGTTCGTGATCCAGCGCGTGCTCGAAGTGCAGGGCCGGTTGACGCTGCTCGACCAGAACCGCGTGATCCGGCCGCATCCCGCGTTCCGGCTTTTCTCGACAACAAACACTATCGGCCTTGGCGATACGACCGGCCTCTATCACGGCACGCAGCAGATCAATCAGGGGCAGATGGATCGCTGGAACATCGTCACCACGCTGAACTATCTGACTCACGACGCCGAAGTGGAAATCGTTCTTGCCAAGGTGCCGTCCTACAACACGCCCGAACGCAAGAAATTGATCTCGGCGATGGTGCGCGTCGCCGACATGACGCGGAATGCCTTTGTCAATGGCGATCTGTCGACCGTCATGAGCCCGCGCACGGTCATTACCTGGGCGGAAAATGCCGAAATCTTCAACGATGTCGGCTTCGCCTTCCGACTCACGTTTCTGAACAAATGCGACGAGCTCGAACGCGCTTCGGTGGCAGAGTTTTATCAGCGTTCCTTCGGCGACGAACTGCCGGAAAGCGCGGCCAAGGTGCTGGTGGCGTGAGGAGAATGCGCAGCGCCCGGCCAAATGACTGTCATAGCCCGCGAATGCGGGCCGCCCGGTTGAATTCTGGTACTTGCAGCGAAAGCATCAGAGATAATTCTTCTCCAGCCAAACTGTGTTACCTGGGTGGCCCGCATTCGCGGGCCATAACAAGATAATTTGGTGGCGGAGTGAAGACCGACAATCCGGCCGAGCCGTTCAAGCGCGCGGTCGCCAGCGCGGTTCGTTCGCTTGCCGGAGAACCTTCGCTCGAAATCAGTTACAGCGCCGAGCCTTCAACGCTGAAGGGCATGAAGGCGCGGCTACCGCTGCCGTCGCGCAACCTGCCGCCTTCGGAAGTCGCGGTCGTCCGCGGTCAGGGCGATGCGTTTGCGATGCGCCTTGCCTATCACAACGATGCGCTGCATCAGCAATTCCGACCCAAGGTCCCCGATGCCGCGGCCATCTTCGATGCGGCCGAGCAGGCACGCGTGGAGGCGATTGGCGCGCGGGCTATGAAAGGCGTAGCAAATAACCTGACAGCGCAGCTCGAAGCGCGTCTTACCGCGAGTGGAATCGCAAGAACGACGGAGCGAAATGAAGCGCCGCTTGCGGAGGTCGTTGGACTTCTGGTGCGCGAGCGGCTTTCGGGCCTGCCGCCGCCGGAATGCGCGAAGGCCGCCGTCGACAACTGGCGCGATTGGATCGAAGAACGCGCAGGCGCAGATCTCGACCGGCTCGAAACCGCCTGCAAGGATCAGAAAACATTCGCCAAACTCACCCGCACGATCTTGAAGGATCTCGAACTGGGGGAAGATCTCGGCCAGGATTCGGAGTCCGAGGGCGAAGAAACCAGCGATCCCAACCAGCAGCCGGAAGAAGGACGCGCGGAGACGGAAACCGAGGGCAAGCCCGAGCCGTCCGAGACCGATACGGCGGACTCCGAAGGCGAGGAGAGCGAAGACACATCTGCGGAAATCCGCGCGGAACAAACGGCCGAACCCGCCGATGCGGACGAAGACCAGTCCGGCGCGCGGCCCTGGCGCCCCGACCTGCCCTTCGCGCATCAGGAAGGCTGGGGTTATGAAATTTTCACCACGCAATTTGACGAAACCGTGGCCGCGGCCGAACTCTGCGACGGCGACGAACTGACCCGTCTGCGCAATTTTCTCGATCAGCAGCTGCAGGCGCTGCAGGGCGTCGTGGCGCGCCTTGCAAACAAATTACAGCGATTGCTTCTCGCACAGCAGAACAGGAGTTGGGAATTCGATCTCGAGGAAGGGTTGCTCGACAGCGCGCGCCTGCCGCGCATCGTCATCGATCCCATGCACCCGCTGTCCTACAAGCGGGAAAAGGACATGAATTTCCGCGACACGGTGGTGACGCTGCTGCTCGACAATTCGGGCTCGATGCGCGGGCGGCCGATCATGGTGGCGGCCATGTGCGCCGATATTCTTGCGCGCACGCTGGAGCGTTGCGCAGTGAAGGCGGAAATCCTGGGCTTCACCACGCGCGCCTGGAAAGGCGGCCAGTCCCGCGAGAAATGGATCGCCGAGGGCAAGCCGCCGAATCCGGGCCGCCTCAACGATCTCAGGCACATCATCTACAAATCGGCCGATGAGCCGTGGCGGCGCACGCGCAAGAATCTCGGACTGATGATGCGCGAGGGCCTGCTCAAGGAGAATATCGACGGCGAGGCGCTGATCTGGGCGCATACGCGGCTGATGGCACGGCCCGAGCAGCGGCGCATCCTGATGGTGATTTCCGACGGCGCGCCGGTCGACGATTCGACGCTCTCGGTCAATACAGGTAATTACCTCGAACGGCATCTGCGGCACGTCATCGAGGAGATCGAGGAGAAATCCTCTGTCGAACTCGCGGCCATCGGCATCGGCCACGACGTTACGCGTTACTACCGCCGCGCCGTCACCATCGTCGATGCCGAACAGCCAGCTCATTTCATTGTTCGCCGAGAAAGACGCCCAACCTCGCCGCCGCCCGCGTGCCCGCGCGGCATAAATCAACCGGCAGCTTCCTTGCGCGTGTCAAAAAAAAGATTGGCACACAGAGGCGCAGAGCCACGGAGGAATTCGCCACCAAGACACCAAGTGCACCAAGTTCATGGCGCGCCCTGGCGCGCAACTGTTCCTTGGTGCACTTGGTGACCTGGTGGTGAACAAAGCGGCTCTGCGGCTCTGTGCCTTTGTGTGCCAAAAAAGTTCCGCACCCCACGTTTCGCGTGGGGTAGAAAGCGAAAACAGATGCTTTTGAGACTTACGCCGCAGCCGCGTTTGCGGCGGTTTTCTTTTGGATCATCCGCTTGAAGCGGAGCGCGCGGTCGGAGAGGTGTGTGTCCCGGGCGTCAAGCAGGAAAGCGTCGATGCCGCCGCAGCGGTCGATCGTCCGGAGCGCATGCATGCTGATCCGCAGGCGCAGCTTCTGGCCCAGCGCTTCGCTCGCCAGCGTCACGTCTTGCAGATTGGGACGGTACACGCGCTTGGTCTTGTTGTTCGCGTGACTGACGTGATGACCGGTCATCACGCCCTTGCCCGTAAGTTCGCAGCGGCGCGCCATGGCCTACCTCTTGAAGCGAAAGCGCGCTTTTAAGGAGCAGGATTCGCGGCGTCAAGCCCGCGAAAGGCCCGGATCAGCGTCCGGGCCGCAGCTTCGGGAAGCGATCGGCCGGCAAGGACTGCGGTTTCGAGCGCCGCGGCTTCCGCCGACATCGCAGGATCGGCGGTCAATGCCTCGACCAGAGTCGTCCGAACCTCGGACCAGAACCAGCCGCGGAGCTGTTCGGCCCGCAGCCGCGCCAGATGGCCACCGCTCTTGAGCTGGTCCACCAATGCTTCGATGAGCGACCAGCATTCCGCGATGCCAGCGCCTGTGCGCGAAGAAGTTTTCGCGATTTCAGGTGGGATATCGGGATATTTCGGCCGCATCAGCTGAAGCGCCGCGCGATAATCGGCGAATGCCCGGTTCGCGGCATCCAGAAGATCACCGTCGGCCTTGGTGATCAGCACCAGATCGGCCAACTCCATCGCGCCGCGCTTGATGCCCTGGAGATCGTCGCCGCTGCCCGGCGCCACCAGCAGCACGAACAGGTCGACCATTTCGGCCACGGCGATCTCGGATTGTCCGACGCCGACAGTTTCTACGAGGATAATGTCGTAACCTGCTGCTTCAGAAAGAAGAATAGCCTCGCGCGTGTACCGCGCCACGCCACCCGATATCGCACCCGATGGCGTGGGACGAATGAAAGCCAGCGGGTTGCGGGCGAGCGTCGCCATCCGCGTCTTGTCGCCCAGAATCGAACCGCCGCTCCGGAGCGAGGACGGATCGACTGCGAGCACGGCGAGCTCTTTTCCCGTTCCGGTGGCGTGCGCGCCGAGGGCCTCGATGAAAGTTGACTTGCCCGCGCCGGGCGCGCCGGATATGCCGATCCGGATCGCGCGGCCGGTCTGCGGCAAGAGCCCGGTCAGGAGCTTTTCCGCAGCCTCGCGATCGGTGCTGCGAGTCGATTCCACCAGCGTGATCGCGCGCGCGAGCGCCTTGCGATCGCCGGAAGTTACGGATGCGGCAAGCCTGTCGATATCTGTCACGGGCGACCGCGTCACAATTGGACCAACTTCCCTGTCCGGAATCGCGCGAGTTCGGGAGACTATCATGCCGAGAGCCGCATCTGCGCTTTTCGCGTTTCTCATCGCCGGAACCGCACTGGCCGAGCCCGCGGGCGAGATTGCGCCGGTCGCGCAGCCAAATGTCGGTCTCGCCTACTCGATCGCGTTCTGGGGTATTCCATTCGGCAGGACGAGCTATGCGGCGCGCTTTGCGAATGATGGCTACGTCGCGTCCTCGCATTTCGAGACGAGCGGAATCGTCAGCCTGTTCTGGCAGGCGACCATCGACGCCTCCGCCGCAGGGCGCGTGACATCCGCCTCGCTCACGCCAGGCAAATATGATTCTTTCTATCGCCGCGGCGACACGAAGAAAGAGCGCGTGGAAGTCACATTCGACGGACGCGGCGCCACGACCTTCGCCGATCCGCCTTATGACATGACCAAATACCCGGTGAGCGATGCCGAGAAACGCGAAGCCGCCGATCCGATGAGCGCGATCACGCTCGTGCTTGCGGGTGTCCGTGCAGACCAGGCAAATCCCTGCGGAACGGTGGCGCCGGTGTTCGACGGCCGCCGACGCTACAATATCGAGTTCAGCTATGTGCACGATGAGCCTGTCCATCTCGGCCCGCTTTACAGCGGGCCCGCGCATCTCTGCCGCCTGCATTACAAACAGATCGCCGGCTTCAAGCCGAAGATCCTGAAGGAAGGCGCGGCCTTCCCGGCGATCTATGGCGACTTCGCCGACGTGCCCTCCCCCAACGCCCCCGACCGCCGCTATCTCGTGCCGCTCAAACTCTGGGCCCATGTCAATTGGGGCACGGTGTCGGTGCAGATCACTAGGCTGGATATTCCAAGGGGGTGATCTTTGTTGGCGCCGGATCCCGGACTTATTTGTCCTGGCGGGGGCCCGTCCCGGCCGCCAGAGTCCCACAGCCATCCACGCACGGAGTAATTCAAGGCGACGACCCCATCGGCGCGACGGGCGAGGAGTGGTGAATGCGGAGGAGCCATGAGGCGGCTGGAGAAAAGGCGATGAGCACGAGCAACTTCGCATGGCGGCTGTAGCCGTCGCTCCGCCGCCGAGACCGGGGTATTTAGGTCGGCTGGTTTTCGGGGGAGTGCCAGCAATCTCCCGTCGTGAAATTCCGCGTCGGATGGAGGAGGTTTTTCGGCATGGCGAAGCTGGTTTACGGATTGTCGCAGTCGCTGGATGGCTATGTCGCCGGCGTGGCGGGCGAGCTGGATGTCCTGCCGCCGCCTGGGCCGGCACTCTTTCGCCACTTTACGGAATGGGTGCGCGGCCTGGCCGGCAGCGTCTATGGCCGCCGCATGTACGAAATCATGCGCTACTGGGACGAAGACCACGCCGAGTGGAGTACGGACGAACTCGCATTCGCCGCGGCGTGGCGGCGCCAGCCGAAATGGGTCGTGTCGCGCGAATTGAAGTCGGTCGGACCCAACGCCACGCTTGTTGCAGATAACATCGAAGAAGTAATCCGCGAACTGAAGGCCCGGCTCGCCGGCGAGATTGAAATCGCCGGGCCGGAGCTCGCGCAAAGCCTGGCCGGACTCATCGATGAGTACCGGCTCTACTTCCGCCCTGTTGTCCTCGGCCGCGGCAAGCCCTTCTTCGCCGGCCTCCGCCCGCCGCTACGCCTCGCGGCCCACGACCAGGTCGGCGAGGACGCGATCAGGCTGACCTACGTTCCGGCTTGATCACGCAAGTGGAATTACGGCCCTGATTACTTATTAGTTGCTCGAATTGCTCGGGCATCCCGCCTTCCACACCGGCGATGTCAAAGCGGGGATCGCCGGAGGCGGTGGCGATGATCTTCCCGACAGGCCTCCAGCCCTCCTTCCGCACAGACAGCCCAGGCGCTTTCACGCGCACTCGCAAGACGTGTGTTGAAGAGCGGCGTTGGCACGGGCACATTGGCTCCGCGCAAGTTCGGGGCGGGCGCCAGGGCGTGCGTGCGCGCCGCCTGCGGGCGGCCAACATCATCGGAAAAAGGAACAACAATGCTCAGGACATCGCTTCTCGCGCTTGCGGCGCTGACGTTTCTCGGCGCGGCCGACGCCACCGCGAAATACATCACCTTCGATCCGCAGGGATCGGTCGCTACCTATGCCGAAAGCATCAGCGCGGGCACGATCGCGGGGTACTACGTGGACAGCTCCGATACAGCGCACGGATTCGTGAGGGCCGCCGACGGTACGATCACCACGTTCGATGCCCAGGGCGCGGCGGGCACGCTTGCGTCCGCGATCGACCACAGCATCATTGCCGGCATCTACGACGACAGCAACTACGAGAGCCACGGTTTCGTGCGGGCCGCGAACGGCTCCATCACGGAGTTCGATCCGGCGGGATCGGTCGATACCATGGCCGATTGCGTCAACGGCAAGGGGACGGTCGCGGGCTATTACGAGGACAGCAGCTACATAAATCACGGCTTCGTACGAGCCGCCAACGGGACGATCACGTCGTTTGATCCGCCGGGCGCTGCGTCCACCAGTGCTTTCGGCATCAATGTTAAGGGCGCGATCACGGGCGCCTATGCGGACAGCAACCGCGAGATTCACGGTTTCGTGCGGGCCCGCAACGGCACGTATACGACGTTCGATCCGTCGGGATCGGTTTCCACCACCGCCAGGAGCATCAACAACGACGGCGCGATCGCGGGTTATTACCAGGACAGCAACTACGCAAATCACGGTTTCGTACGGGCCACCGACGGGACTTTCGCGACGTTCGATCCGCCGGGATCGATCTCCACCTTCGCCTATTCCATCGACGACAAGGGCATGATCGTGGGCTATTACGAGGACAGCAATTACGTCAATCACGGCTTCGAGCGGCTTTCCGACGGGACGATCAAGGCGATCAATGTGCCGAAATCGACCATTACCTATGCGCTCGGGGTCGGCGGCGGGATTGCGGGCTACTACGAAGACGCAAATTCCGTGTTCCACGGCTATCTCAAAGGCGGAAGTTAGCAGGATATCATCAGCTGCGGCACCGGCGACCGAAGCGCCGAGGACGCGGTCAGGCTGACCTACGTATCGGCTTGATCGTGCATTGCCACATCGTATAATAATTACTTCATCATGGCCGGGCTCGTCCCGCCACCCATGACGAACATGCGAGCGATGCTACCGGACCGAATTTCCTCCCAGTTCTTCCAGCAGCGCGTCCAATTGCTCGAACGATTCGCCGAACCCGCACGTGGCCCCGGAGGCGATGGCTGCGTCGTGTGCTTCCTTCGAAGGATAGAGGTCATGGAAGGTGACCAGCGTCTCGCCATCTCGTTGTTCGAAGGTGACGGTGGTGACCGATCCGCCCTCGCCGCCTTCCTCATTCGTCCAGACGAGACGCGCGTTTGGTATCACTTCGATGTACCGGCCGAAGAACGCCATCGGCTGCTCCGAGGACGGATGGCCGAACTCGAAACGGTATTTGCCGCCGGTGCGAACATCGGCCTCGCAGGAAATAAACGACACGCCGAAGGATTTCGGCATCCACCACCGCTTGAGCAGCTCTGGCGTCGTCCACGCCTCGAACACCAGGCGCGCCGGAGCGTCGAAACTTCGCGTTACGACCAGCTCGCGGTCGGATTTCCGTTCCACGCTCGTCAGGTTCTTCGCGATCTCACTTTCATTTCTTTCGTCCATCGGACTTCTCCCTCTGTTTCAATTCCTCGACAATTTCGTCCAGCGCATCGAACCGCGTTTCCCAGAGCCGGCGGTAGTTCTCGATCCACGCCGCCTCTTCCTTCAGCGCGCGCGAAGCGAGCCTGCAGGTCCGCACGCGCCCGACCTTCTCCGTCGTGACGAGCCCCGCCTCCTCCAGCACACCGACATGCTTCTTCATGCCCGTCAGCGTCATGCGGAACTTCGACGCCAAGTCGGTAATTGACGCATCCGCACGACCGAGCTGTTCCAGAACACCGCGTCGGGTCGCGTCCGAGAGCGCAGCGAACGAGGCATCAAGCCGGGCTGTCATATACTGAACCATTCGGTTCAGTATATAGCGGATCAAACAGCGGCGCGCAAGCGGAGCGTCGAACTTCCAAGTTTACTCGAAAACGGCGGCGGCGTCGGTGCGAGCAGACGGGACGAGCGCGCGATAGGCGAACGCAGCCGGCGCGATGACGAGACCGTAAAGCACCGGCGCCACTGGCAGGCCGATCAGCACGCCATATTTGAAATTGCTCATGGCGGACAACATCATTTCGCGCTGCGCGGCACGCAGAGCCACGGGTCCTGCCGGCACCGCGGCAATCAGCTTCGTGAACGCCGGACCCATCATAAACGCCAGCGCGATGACATACAGGACCATCAGCGGAATCCCGATTGCCATCACGATCGCGAACAGCCGCCAGAAATTGCCGCGGCTCAGCGCCCAACTGCGCCACAGGCCGAACCGGTGTTCCGCCACCGCCACGGCGGATTGAAACGACGAGAGCCTGATCAGGAAATAAAGGATAGAGAGCAACACCCCGACAGTTGCAAACGGTACGATCATAGCCCTCATCCGGAATATGGCCGCAGGATCCGCGCCAGTGGCGGACTTCGACACCATTGCGACCACGAATCCAAGGATGATCGCCAGCGCGATAACAAGAACCAGAGAAATAAGGGCGAGCAGGATATAGCCGCCAAACACACGCAGCTCGGTCACGCCCACGGACAAATAGACGAAACGCGGCCCCTCGCGCAGGCCGAGCACTTCCTTGGTCACGCCAACGGACATGACCGCCAGGAGGGCCAGGTGCACCGAGTCCATTGCAAGGACGGCGAGCGGCGAAGGCGCGGGACGGAGGCCACCTGCGCCGGCTGCAACGGCCAGGAAATGGGGAAGCATGACGAAATATGTGAAAAGCAGAGAAATCAGCATCGGCAGCCATAGCACGCCGAGGAGCGGAAGGTATTTCCGAAAGGAGAAATTGACGCTCTCGGAAATGACTGCGCCGACCCGAATCTTGTTCATTGTCCCCCCACTCGTCCCCGCAATTTCGAACAGCGATAGTGGGAAGAGTGACGCTCACGTGGCCCGGGGTCAAGGGAAACGAACTCACGCCAGATGCCCAATCACCGAGGCCGGATCACCCAACTTCGTTATGGCCCGTCTGTTGTGCCGGCCGTCCATCACCACAGAGCCCTCCGGAGGGTCTCGTGTTCACGGGTCGCCGGCACAACAGGCCGGCGATGACGATTATCGGAAATCCAACACCAACCGCATCGAAAAAGATCGCAAACAGCTCAGCGCCTCTGCCCCGCGGATATTGTCCGGCGCGCACATCCATGCCTATCATTGCTCGCAGGTTCCGGGTGGTCCGGCACCTGCGAAATGTCGGGGGAAACAATGTCCAATCGGAACAGGCTCGGCCGCACCGGCGCGGCGATCATGGCGCTGCTGCTCGCAGTTACCCCGGCGCTGGCCGGCAGCACGTTCTGTGACAAGTTCACGAAAAAGAACGATCCCGCCTGGGGCGACCAGGCCGGCGCCTGGACCATCGCCAAGCGTCGCTACTATGCGACCAAGCCCGACAACAACCCGCTTACCTACACCGACCTGGTCAACTACCAGTCGCTGACGAACTTCACGCTCGATGTCACCGTGAACGACGTCTATGACGGCGGAATATGGCTGCGCAGCCAATATAACAACGGCGAGCCGAACGGCATTCTGCTCGTGGTGGGCGGCGCCTGCAGCAACTATACCGGCATGTACTGGCACGTCGTCGTGAACGGCAATCCCGGAAACTGCCTCGACGAAGTGAATGTTGCAGGCCTGGAGGGCAGCAACGCCAAGATCAAGGTCGTGGCGAAGGGCGACACCTACACGGCCTATGTGAACGGCGCCAAGGTCACGAGCCTGACGGATTCGACCTACGAAACAGGAAGCGCCGGACTATATGACAATTCGGCGGCGCCGGCGGAAACCTTTTCGGATTTTTGCCTGAAAGCAAAATGAATGTCCGCCGCGGCACGCTGCATCGCGCATATGGCGGGCGTGCTCAACGCCTATAGCGACCGGCTGGATCAGGCCAGCGCAGTGCTCCGGGAGGCCAGCAGGCGGCGCGGTAACGCGAACAGAGCGTCAGACGCAGCAGCGTCTCAATCCGTTCATGCTTTGATTGTGCATCGGCGCCATTGCCCGTCACGCCGGCATTTCTTCACCCGCATCTAGGGCTGATAGATCTGCACATTGTTGAGGACGGTCCCGGACGGATACGAGGTTGCGCCACCGAAGCAATACAGCGAGCCTCCATATACGGCAGAGCCGGCAACCAGCGCGGCTTGCGGAAGGGGCGCGAGTTTCTTCCATTTGTTTTTTGCCAGCGTATACGATTCTGTCAGCGTCGTGGAGGACGAACCGTCAGGCGAACCGCCCGCCACAATCATGCGCCCGGATATCCCTCCGGCGCAGGCTGCGTTGCGCGCCGTGGGGTCGGATTTGAGGGACGACCACGTGTTGGCGGCGGAGCTGTAGCCTTCATTGTCTCCCGTTACGCCATTGCCGCCATAGCCGTCGGCGGCCACGATCGTGGATTTGAGCAGCGCGACGGAAGGCTCGGATTTGCCAACGGCAAGGGGCGCTTCTGTCGTCCATGCGTCCGTGGCGGGATCATAGGCTTCGACGATGTTGCTCCTCAACGCATCGGCCGAATTCCCGCCGACGAGGTATATGACGCCGTTTTCCACGGCCACGCCGGCATCGTGCAACGCTGTGGACATGGAGGCTTTTGCCGCCCAGGAATTCTTCTTCAAATCATAGGCCCAGACCGCGGAGGTATAGGTCGTTCCGTCGACGCTGCCGCCCATGATGTACAGGACATTGTTGACCACCGCCCCAGCTCCGCCTTCGAGTGTCGTCGGAAGTGAAGCACCCTCGCTCCAGCTGTTTGTCGCGGGGTCGTAAATCTGGGTGTCGGCGATCGGCGCCGAACCATAGGCCCCCACGAGACCGCCCACGACATAGATTTTCGCCTTGAGCACGCCCACGCCGCCCGCAAACCAGACAGCTGTGGGCATCGCCGCGCCGCTGCTCCAGCTGTTGCGCGCCGCCTGGGCACCGCCCGAAGCGCCAATCGCGACCGACAAGGCCGCGATCGATCCGAACAATAACGAGCGCATTTCCCCTCTCCCCTCCCTGTACGAAATATACGATTTTAACAGCACGCGCCTTGGTGATGTCAACCAACATTTCCTGGATGCACCGGCTTAAGCCGACATTCCCCGGATGACCCTGGCTTGCGGCAGAAAACGGCGCATTTCCGAGATACGCGTAAGCTGGAGCGGGCCTTTTCGTGGCGGTCGGTATCGCTGTCCCGGCATGACCAGAAAAAAGGAGATCGCGGTAGGGACGCGCAGCAATGAGCGTTCCCCGCACAGATCCGTATCGGCCGAATTAGGGCATAAGGCTCCCACCTTGGGTGTTTGACGGCGAAGTGTTGGCGCGGCCAAGGATGAGAAATCTCCTGCTTGCGGCGCTGATGCGCAGGGTTTTTCTGCGGGAAGCAAGTAACGCCGAGCCTTGATAATTTCGTCTTGGCCGGCCCGTTGTGCCGGCCATCCATGAATACGGAATTCTCCGGAGGGAATCAAGTTCATGGGTCGCCGGCACAACGGCCCGGCGATGACGAATAGGATTTTGGACAACTGAACTCCGACTTCCGGCCCTTCCCCATGACATGAGGTAATCGCGGCTGGCCGCTCTCCATCCTAGACTTTGGATTCGGATTCTATATCGGCGGCCATTACGAGCCGCGGACGATTCACGTCGAACAATATTTCCAGGCCGGGCTCTGGTGGCTGACGACGGCCATCGCGTTTGTTGCAATCCTCAATCGCCAGATCGCGATGCACAAACTGTGGATGATGCGCAGCTACGGCTTCTGCTGCATCTTTGTCCTGTCGCGCGTTCCGGACGGTTTTCATATCCAGCTGTCCGATCAGGCGCTGGCCGATGTGCTCTGGTCGCTCGTCATCGCCGCCCTGATGGTGCCCGACCTGGTCCTGACCGCGCGCGAACTCGCCCGCATCGCCTCCCGCCGCCGCGCAAGGGGCGCGGTTCCGGCTTACGGGGGGTGACGGCAGTTTGGAGTGGTGAGGCATTGAGAGCAGGGAATTAAGCCACCAACCCCTGACGTTTCGGCGGAAAAATGTAAGCTGTCGACGAATTCATCCATTGCGTAAGAGCCTTGATGTCGACCTATCAACTTTTCTTCTTCTTTTTACGTGTATACGCGGGCGGTAAGCCCAGCCGCTCAAGCAGCTTTGTCGCTTCACTAATGCGAGCATTTGAAGCTTTTGGGCCCTTTCGTCTCCGAAGTTCGTCGAACCAATCCTTATCCTCTTCCGCAC
>Ga0335074_10003273_pt1 | contig 22059 bp, 21 predicted proteins | sample Lox_Sample_23_FD_206715 | JGI IMG/M metagenome (GOLD analysis project Ga0335074, IMG submission 206715) | Soil microbial communities from Loxahatchee National Wildlife Refuge, Florida, United States - Lox_Sample_2.3 | ecosystem: Environmental > Terrestrial > Soil > Wetlands | place: USA...
TCCGGCGCCAGGAGCGCCTTGAGCTGGCCAGGGAACTGCACGACGTGGCCGCTCACCACGTCACGGGCATGGTCGTCCAGGCCCAGGCCGCCAGCTTCACCGGGGCGGAGCAGCCCGAGCGGCTGCTGTCAGCGCTCGGCAGCATCGAGACCGCCGGCACCGACACCCTGGCGGCCATCCGCCAGCTTGTCGGGCTGCTGCGTGAGCCGGACGATTCCGCCGGGGTCGCGCCGGAGCCCGAGCCGATCGGTCAGCTCGTGCAGCGGTTCGCGGAGCACGGCCCCGCGGTCGACCTGCGGCTGCCGGCGGGCCTGCCTGCCTCCGGCTGGCCGCCAGAGGTAGTCAGCACCGTGTACCGGGTAGTCCAGGAAGCGCTGACCAACATCACCCGCCACGCCCCGGCCGCCCGCTCGGTCACAGTCACCATCAGCCAGGACACCCAGCAGGTCGGGGTGGAGGTGACCGACGACGCCCCTCCGGCCGGCCCGAGGCACTCCCGGCCCGGCGGCTACGGGCTGGTGGGAATGCGGGAGCGCGTCGAGGCGCTCGGCGGCAAGCTGCACGCTGGCCCGGTGGCCGGCGCAGGCTGGGCCGTGCGGGCCAGCCTGCCCGTTGCCGCCCGCGGCCAGCCGTGACACTGTCGGTCCTGCTTGCCGACGATCAGGCCCTTGTCCGCAGCGGGTTCCGGCTGATCCTGGAGAGCCAGCCCGGCATCACCGTGGCTGCCGAGGCGGCTGACGGCACGCAGGCGGTAGCGCTGGCCCGGGAACTCCGGCCGGACGTGTGCCTGATCGACATCCGCATGCCCGGGCTTGACGGCATCGAGGTCACCCGCACGCTCGCCGGCCCTGGCGTCGCCGACCCGCTCCGGGTCGTCATTGTCACCACCTTTGACACCGACGAGTACGTCTACGGCGCGCTCCGGGCGGGCGCTGTCGGGTTCTTGCTCAAGGACGCCGGGCCAGCCCTGCTCATCGAGGCCGTCCGGGCCGCTGGCGCCGGAGACGCCCTCATCTCACCGTCGGTTACCGTCCGGCTGCTGCAGCAACTCGGCCCGCTCCGCGGCCCGTCAGCGGCCAGAGCCCAGAATCAGCTGTCGGAACGAGAGCTCGGCATCGCCCGCAGCATCGCCAGGGGCCGGACCAACGCCGAGATCGCCGCTGCGCTGTTCATCTCGCTCAGCACGGTCAAGACACATATCACCCGCATCCAGGACAAGCTCGGCGTCCGCAACCGGGTGGAAATCGCCGCCTGGGCCTGGGAAAACCGGCTCATGGACCAGCAGTAGCCTTCGTGGCCCATGGAACGCCGGCTCGCCCCGTGACTAAGGTTTCGGTCGTGACCGGGTTCCGGGTGCCCCCTCTGGTGGTCGACTACAACCAGCTATGGATCCAAGCCGAGTTGCGCGGCGCCGGCAACGGCGAGGAATGGGCGTCGCGCTCCGCGGCGGAGTTGGTGTCCCGGCCGCACTGGGCGAAGTACCGGACTCGTAAGGGCAAAAAGCGGGTCACCGCCGTGCTGGAGCAGGCAGCGGTGATCGCCCGCAAGCGCCAGGACGCCTCGATGGGGTTCCTCCTTATCCCCTCCCCCACCGAGGGAGCCAAGGGAATGGCTGCCCCCGCGGGAGCTTGTCGCGCCTATGTGTGGATCTTCGATGATTACCAGGCAGCCATCATCATGGACATGAGCTTCCTCGACCTGGCGCAAGCCGCCCGGTGGCTGCCCGCCCTTGACGACCTGGCCCGTGACGTGTGGCTGCAGGGTGATGGTGGGCCGCCGGATGGCCACTGAGGCAATCTTCAATGGGCAGCGCCCGTTCCTGGCCGCTCGGCGTCGCGGGCCAGGAGGGCGGCTTCGACACGGTTGGCACAGCCAAGCTTCGCGAGGATGCGGCTGACATACGTCTTCGCGCTGGCCTCGGACACGCGCAGCCGCCTGGCAATAGCCGCGTTGGGCAGGCCCTCGGCGATCAGGGCCATGACCTGGGACTCGCGCGGGCTGAGCACGGACACGCGGGCCGAAGCGGCTTGCCCGCGGTGGATGTCGGCCAGCGGGATCATGTCGAGCACCAGGCGGGCGATCTGCGGCGAAAGGTAAGCCTGCCCGGCGTAGGCGGCCCTGACCGCGCGGATCAACTCGTCAGGCGGGCAGTTCTTGAGGACGAACCCGGCGGTGCCGCCCTGGACAGCGCGCTGGATGTTCTGCTCGGTGCCGAACGAGGTCAGCATGACGGCCCTGGTCCCGGGGGCGTGGCGGCGGATCTCGCCGAGGGCGGCCAGCCCGTCGAGAACGGGCATCTTGATGTCCATCAGCGCGATGTCGGGACGGACGGCCCGGGCGGCAGCGACGGCCGCACGCCCGTCGTCAGCCTCAGCGGCGACGGTGATGCCGGCTGCCGATTCCAGCACAGTCCGGATGCCGGCCCTGATCAGCGCCTCGTCGTCGGCTATCAGGACGCTGATCATCTCAGCGCGCCCCGAGGAGGACCGCTGCTGGCAGGACGATCAGCAGCAAGATGCCAGCTGCCAGGCCCACCGCGGTCACGCCCGGCCGTCTGGCCGCGCGGTCCCCCGCTGGCCGCACCCAGGCCTTTGGCACCGGGGCGACGGGCAGCGTCGCGCCGAGCCTGAACTGCCCGCCGGACAGCTCGTGGCTGAGGATGCCGCCGGCCCGCCGCAGCCGCGAGGCCAGTTCGGTGAGGCCGAAGCCAGGGGTGAAGTGGTCGCGGCCGGCCGGGTTGACGACCGTGAGCCGGAGCGTGCCCGAGTCCCACCCGACGGTAACGCTGGCTGGCTGGCCAGCGGCGTGCCTGATCGCGTTCGTGAGACCCTCCTCGATGACCCGGTAGGCCGCGTGGTCCACCTCCGGCGGGAGCGGCTGCGGCCGGCCCAGGGAGCTGAGGGACACGGCTGCTCCGGCGAGGCTGAATTCCTCGATCAGGCCGCTGACGTCGGGCAGGCCACGGGGACGCCCGCGCTCGCCGCTCAGGACCCCGAGGACCTCGTGCAACTCGGTGCCACTGGCCCGGATCTCGCTGGCGAGCCGGGCCACGGCCGAACGCTGCGCCGCCGGAAGGCCCGACACTTCGAGCGCGGCCGCCTGCACTGAGGCCAGGCTCAGGCGGCGGCCAAGGCTGTCGTGCATCTCACGGGCAATCCGGAGACGCTCCTGCAGTCGCTCGTGCTCAGCCAGTCTCCGCTGCTGGGCCGTATACCGCCCGGCGAGCAGCGGCAGCGCGCCAAAGACCAGGTAGGCAGACGCGAACCCGGTCACAGCGGCCACGCCCACTGGCCGGGTCAGCAACTGCGTCGCGGGCACGCACACCGCCCCGGCGGCGACGGCCGCCGTCCAGCGCAGCGGCAGCGCTGCCCGGCCCGCGCCGTAACACGCGCACAGCATCGCGATGCAGGCTGCCGCGAAGAGGTACCCGGTCATGGGATGCAGGCTACGCGGCGGCGGCGATGTCAACTTTCGCCGACGGCAGGAGCAACTTTCCGGAGCAGACGGCCAGCCGGCGCTGTCCGTAACGTGCGGCCGGTGAACCAGTTCCGCCACGTGATCACCGCTGAGCTGACCAAAATCCGTACCCTCCGGTCAGCGAGATGGCCGCTGCTGCTGACGCCGCTCATCTGCGTGTCCCTCGGGTACCTGACCAGTCTCATCCTGCGTGACAGCTTCCCCCGGCTGCCGCCGCAGCAGCGCCGCGACTTCGACCCGCTGTTCGCGACGTTCTACAGCCTCAGCATTGGGCAGCTCGCCATCGTGATGTTCGGCGCGGCCGTGACCGGCAGCGAGTACACCTCCGGGCTGATCGCGACGTCGCTGCTCGCGGTGCCGCGCCGCGGCCTTTTCTACGCCGCCAAGGTGTCAGCCGGGCTGCTCACCGCGGCGGGCGCCGCAGTGGTCGCGGTGGCCGGCACGTTCTGGGCCGCGCAGCAAGGCCTCGGACCGCTCCGCACCTCGCTCGGCGCGCCCGGCAGCCTGCAGGCTGCCCTCGGCGCTTGCCTGTACCTGACGCTGCTGTGCGCGTTCGCCATGGGGATCACCGCGGCCCTGCGAAGCCCGGCCATCGCCCTGGCCATCCTGGTGCCCCTGCTGTTTCTGGACTCCCAGGGTCTCGGGAACGTCCCAGTGCTGCAAAAGGTCATCGACTACCTGCCCGACCAGGCCGGCTCGGTCATCGTGCACCTGAACGGATCCGGGAGCGGCCGGTTCAGCCGGCCATTCGGCCCCTGGATGGGCATGGCCATCATGCTGTGCTGGGCGGCAGCCGCCGTCGCCTGCGGCTACCTGGTGCTGGCGCGTTCCGACGTGACCAGATACAGCCGCCCGAGGCGCCGGAAAGACCGGAGTTCCGGCAGCTGATGAGCCTCGCGGTTCATGTAGCCGATCGGACATAGCGGATCCGCTATAGTGATGCGGTGGCGGGAATTGGCAATGACCTCGTCCGTGAGGCCCGTAAACGCGCCGGCCTGACTCAGGCAGAGCTGGCGCAGCGAGCGGGGACCACGCAGTCGGCAATCGCCCGGATCGAGTCCGGCGATACGGCGCCTTCGTTCGACTCGGTACTCCGGCTAATCCGGCTATGCGATCTGGACCTCGACATCATGCTGGTGCCGCGTGATGAGTCGGATTGGATACAGGCTCTGCGGCTCATGCAGTTGTCAGCGGAGCAGCGCCTGCAGCGGCATCAGCGTGCGCTGACGCAGCTGAGGGAAATGCGCCAGGCAGGGACAAGGGCGCGTGCCTGAGCCTGCCGTACCCGAGTTGGACATTGCCGCGGTGCTGGCTGCGTTGCAGCACCGCGGGGTCAGGTTCGTCCTCATCGGCGGGCTGGCTGGGGTGATACACGGCTCGCCTTTCCCGACAGAGGACGTCGACATCACCCCGGAACGTTCAGAAGAAAATCTCGCCCGGCTCTCGGACGCCCTGACCGACCTTGCGGCAAGAGTCCGTACCGCCGATGTGGGCGACGGGCTGCCTTTCAGCCATGACGCCGGTTCGCTTGGCCGGGTGTCTGTGTGGAACCTCACAACCCGCCATGGTGATCTCGACATATCGTTCGTGCCGTCCGGAACCAGCGGGTACGAGGACCTCGTGCGGGACGCCTCGGAGACTTCTGTTTTCGGGCTTCGCGTCGCCGTCGCCTCTCTGGCCGATGTCATCCGGAGCAAGCAAGCCGCGAACAGGCCGAAGGACCAGCGCGTGCTGCCAACACTCCGGGAGATCCTGGCCTCGCGGCACCAGGCGCGCCAGCCGGATGCCCAGTCCACCCCGGACACCTGATTCCGCTGATCATCTGCATACCAACCCCGCTCGATCGCTGAAGCCGCCGTGGGCCGCCGCCAGCGCCGGCTCGGACGCCGGCGGTCCCAGGTTGACTCATGCAGGTAAATACCTGCATGATGATGCTGTGGCTCGTGACGACGATGATGTGTTCAAGGCGCTGGCTGACCCGACCCGCCGGCTGCTGCTGGACCGGCTGCGCGAGCGCAATGGCCAGACCCTCGGGGAGCTGTGCGGGCCGCTGGCGATGGCCCGGCAGTCAGCTACCCAGCACCTGGAGCTGCTGGAGGCCGCCAACCTCATCAGCACCGTCCGCAGGGGCCGGGAGAAGCTGCATTACCTCAACCCGGTTCCGCTGTGGAGCATTCAGGAGCGCTGGATCGAGAAGTTCGAGCGCCCGAGGATGCGGGCACTGGCCGCCATCAGGCACCGAGCAGAGGAGGACACCATGGACAACCGGCCAAGCTACGTCTACGTGACCTATATCGAGAGCAGTCCCGAGCGCGTGTGGCATGCGCTCACCGACGCCGACCTGACCGGCCAGTACTGGGGGCACAGCAACGTCTCGGACTGGCAGCCCGGATCGCGGTGGGAGCACCGCCGCGTCGACGGCTCGGGCATCGCCGACGTGGTTGGCGTCGTTCTGGAAGCCGTCCCGCCCCGGCGGCTCACGCTGACGTTCGACGCCCCCGGCCAGGAACCCCCAGGCGGGCCCTCGACGGTCACCTTCGAGATCGAGCCGTACCACGAGATCGTCCGCCTTACCGTCACCCACCAGAACCTGGCCGACGACGAAGCCCTGGAGGCCATCTCCGCCGGCTGGCCAGCCGTGTGCGCCAACCTCAAGTCACTGCTCGAAACCGGGCACGTGCTTCCCCGCGCGCCGTGGGAGATGCACGCCGGCCTGCGCGCCGCCCAGATGGCCAAGGCCCAGTCCCGCTGACACCGCGCAGCACGCTCGTAAAAGCTCTGAAAACCCTCTGAACTGCTTAACGAACGGCTAAGGCCCGTCGCGATGTGCGGCATTCATGCCACTATGAACCTCGTGGGGGTGCTGGCACGTAGTCGTAGCCAGCGGAGCATGCACACCCGTCGAAAGGGAGACTGTGGCCGTAACCGCGCGGCAGTCGGCCGTCCGCCCGGATGGTGCGGGGACCGGGTGGCGCGGGCCCTCGTTCGCCGATTGTGTGCTGGGCGTGATCGGGCTGGGCGCGCTCGGAGTGCTCGCGCTGTGGTGGGACGACACGCCGAGCGTGAACGGCCTTGGTGACTGGCTGACAGGAGCCGGGCGCATCCTGGGCCTGCTGGCCGGATACGGCGTTGTGGTGCTGGTAGCGCTGATGGCGCGGCTCCCCCCGCTGGAACGGGGCATTGGCGCTGACCGGCTCACCCGCTGGCACGCGATGGGCGGACGGTACGTCGTCGGGTTGATCTCCGGGCATGCGCTGCTGATCATCTGGGGCTATGCGGTCACTGCCCACACCAGCGTCGTCAGCGAAACAGGCACGCTGCTGACCAGCTATCCGGACGTACTGATGGCCACGGTCGCCGGCTTCCTGCTGCTCGGCGTCGGCATCGCGTCAGCGCGCGCGGCCCGGCGGCGGCTGAACTATGACACCTGGTACTACCTGCACCTGTACACGTACCTGGCGATCGCGCTGGCGTTCAGTCACCAGTTCGCTGACGGTGCGTCGTTCGTCGCCAGCCTGCCCGCCCGGGTCGCGTGGTCGGCGATGTACGTGGCTGTCGCGGCCGCGCTGGTGTGGTACCGCGTGATCACACCGCTGCGCCTGTTCGTGCGGCACGACTTCCGTGTGCTCGCGGTGGAGGCCGAAGCACCCGGCGTGGTCTCGGTCTTCATCAGCGGGCGGCGGCTCGGCGAGCTCAACGCCCTGCCTGGCCAGTTTTTCCGCTGGCGGTTCCTGGCCCGCGGCATGTGGTGGTCGTCGCACCCGTACTCGCTGTCCGCCGCGCCCGGAGACCGGTCGCTGCGGATTACGGTCAAGGACCGGGGCGACCACAGCCGGGCACTGGAACTGCTCCAGCCGGGCACGCGGATCATCGCCGAGGGCCCGTACGGTGCATTCATCCCCCAGGGCACGGGGCGCAGGATATTGCTGCTGGCCGGCGGGGTGGGGATCACGCCGCTGCGGGCGATGTCCGCCTCGCTGCGCGGCGACGTGACACTGATCTACCGGGCCAGCAGCGAGGACGAGCTCGTGTTCCGGGATGAGCTCGACGCGATCGCCCAGGACCGCGGGCTGACCGTGTACTACATGATCGGCACCCGCGCCCAGCTCGGCGGCGACCCGCTGAACGCCGACGTGCTGCGGCGGCTCGTCCCAGGGGTGCACCGGATGGATGTGTACTTGTGCGGGCCGACAGGCATGGCTGAGGCCGCCAGGGCCGCGCTGATCGAGGCCGGCGTGCCACAGCGGCGCATCCGCTACGAGTCGTTCGAGTTCTGAGCACCTGCCAGCGACGCCCGAAAGGAAGATGGTTCTACGATGCGCCGCGTTCTGCTCGCCATCGGGGGCACGATTGCAGGCCTGGTCGCGCTGCTGTCATTCAAGTCGCACGCTGCGACCGGGTCCCCGGCCGTGACAGCGAACACAGGGGTATCGACCCCGACCCCAGCGCCGTCTGGCTCTGTCCCGAGGCCGGGCTCCAGCCCTGCGCCTGCGGGCACAAGCCCGGCCCCGGCAACGTCGGCCCCAGCGCCGGGGCCAGTTGTCCTCACCGGCCAGGCGGTCGAGACCAAGTACGGCCCGATGCAGGTTCAGCTGACACTGGTCAACCACAAGATCGTCAAGGTGACGGTGCTCCAGCAGACCGATGAGGGCTCCCTGAGCAGCCAGATTGACGCGAGGGCGATCCCCCAGCTCGATCAGGAGACCCTCGCCGCGCAGAGCGCCGGGATCAACGCGGTGTCGGGTGCCTCGTACACAAGCGCGGGCTACATCCAGTCGCTGCAGAGCGCGCTGGATAAGGCGTAGCAGGCTGACGTGCCCGTGGTGAAAGGCAGCGTGGTGAAAGGCAGCGTGGTGAGCACAGTGCCTGAGCGCCTGCACCACGCCGAGCATGTGATGGGCACCGTGGTCTCGTTCGATGTGCCCGGCGACGCCGGGGCGGCCATGGCCAGCGCCATCCGCTGGCTGCACTGGGTAGACGCCACGTTCTCGCCCTACCGCGACGACAGCGACGTCAGCCGTTATGGCCGTGGGGAGCTCGGCCTGACCGAGTGCGTGCCAGAACTGGCCGACGTTCTGGATCAGGCTGCGGTCATCACCGACCGCAGCAGCGGTTACTTCACGGTCACCCCGGGTGGCCGGTTCGACCCGTCAGGCTACGTCAAGGGCTGGGCCATCGAGCGCACCGCCCAGATGCTGGCCGAGGCTGGATCGGACAGTCACTGCGTGAATGGCGGCGGTGACGTCCGCTGCGCCGGCAGCCCGGGGCTGGGGCAGCCGTGGCGAATCGGGATCACCGACCCGCTCCGGCAGGGCACGCTGGCCGTGGTTGTGGCCGGTCGCGACTTCGCCGTCGCCACGTCTGGTTTTGCTGAACGCGGCCCGCACATCATCAATCCGCACACTGGCCAGCCCGCCACTGGACTAGCCAGCATCACGATCGCCGGACCGTCGCTGGCTGTGGCCGACGGCTATGCCACGGCGGCCTTCGCCATGGGCGACGGCGCCCGCGACTGGGCTGAGAGGCTGGACGGTTACGAGGCGCTCGCGATCACTCCCGGCGGCACCACCTGGCACACCGCCGGTTTCAGCCAGTACCTTGCCTGACAGACCCGGCGCCACCCGGCTGACCGGTCAGGTAGAACGCATCCCGACGGCGGACCGAAAGCCCGGCCATCCCGGCTGCGGCCAGCGCGCTGACCGCCAGCATGACGTTGACCAGCGCGAAGCCGCGGGCAGCCTGGCCGGGGTGGTGCACCAGCGCGAGGTAGGCGGTGCCGAATGCGGCAGTGCCGACCACGCCGCCAGCCCGGGTGCCTGTGTTGAAGAGGCCGCTGAGCCCGGCGGCGTGCTCGTCAGGCACTGAACTGGTCAGGTGGCTGAGCATGCCAGCGAACCCAGCGCCCAGGCCGAGGCCGCCCAGTCCGAGCAGGGTCATCAGCAGCACCCCGCTGGTATCACCGGCCCACAGAACGGCAGCCAGCCCGGCGAACGCAGCGGCGAGAATTACCGATCCGGCCGGGGCAGCCAGCACCCGTACCCAGGCGGGGAGGTTGCCCAGTAGCGGGCCGGGGATGCCGAAGGCCGCAACCCAGGACAGCAGAGCCAGCCCCGAGTAGGCAGCGCTCTTGCCCAGGCCTTGCTGCAGGTACAGCGCGAGGGTGAACAGCATCGCGAAGTACGTCCCGGTGGCCACTGCCTGACCCGCCAGGCCCCAGGCGATCCCGGGCCGCGCGAGCAGCTGAGGATCGACCAGCGGTACGCCTCCGCGCGCCGATACTGCCCGTTCCAGCAGCCACAGCGCCATAAACGCCGGCCCGCTGGCAGCAAGGCAGATCACCGTCCAGACGGGCCAGCCCGCGTCCTGGCCGAGGGTTAGCGGCAGTACGAGCAGCAGCATCGCCACGGTGAGCACGGCCACGCCGGCCAGGTCGATCCGCCGCGGCTGCCGCTCGCCGCCAGGCAGGAACCGCCATGCGAGCCACATCAGCGCCAGGCAGGTCGGCACGTTAATCAGGAACACCGGCCGCCAGGTCGTGCCCAGCACGTCGGCGGAGATCAGCAGCCCGCCCAGGCTCTGGCCAGCCACCGCGCCTGCCGACAGCATCAGCGAGACCAGCCCCAGCGCCCGTGCGCGCGCCCGCCCCGTGAAGCCAAGCTGGATCCCGGGCAGCACCTGCGCGCTCATCAGCGCAGCCGCCGCCCCGGCGGCCAGCCGGGCGAGCACCAGCACCGGCGCTGTCGGCGCCAGCCCGCACGCGAGCGACGCGACAGTGAATCCCGCAAGACCGGCGAGGAACATCCGCCGGTAACCGCGCGCCTCCCCCAGCCGCGCACTTGTCACTAGCAGCACCGCGTACACCAGGGTGTAGCCGGCAACGATCAGCTCGAGTTCGCTGCCGCTTGCGTGCAGGCCAGACCGGATCGACGGGCCCGCGATGTTAGCAACCGCGACGTCGACATTGCCCAGGAACAACGCCCCGAGCAGCGCCGCGAGCGCTCCCCGCTGGCCCCGCGTCTTGGCCGCCTGGGCCGGAACCGGCGTGACCTCTTGTACCGGGGATTGCGTAGATGCCATGCCCTGCAGACGCTCGCGGGCCAGGAAACGTGAGACCTTCGGTCATGCGCAGCAGCGCGCGGTCACTGCTGGGCGCGCTCGCGGGCCGGGCCTGCTGCCCGGCGGCGCAGCTCCAGCCACAGCTCACCGACTTGGCGATCGAGCTCGGTGAGGGTGCCGGAGTTATCGATCACGATGTCGGCGATCGCCAGCCGCTGCTCCCGGCTGGCCTGGGCCGCCATCCGCGCCCTCGCCTGCTCCGGGGTCATGCCGCGCTGCCGGACCAGCCGCCTGGCCTGAGCCTGCGGCGGTGTATCTACCACCACGACCAGGTCGTAACCAGCGGCCAGGTTGTTCTCCGCAAGGAGCGGAACATCATGCACAACGATCGCCTCGGGGCCAGCGGCCGACTCCAGCTCGGCCATCCGGGCGCCGACCCTCGGGTGGACAAGCGCGTTCAGCCTGGCACGCAGTTCCGGGTCGGCGAAAACGATCTCGCCGAGCCGCCCGCGGTCCAGGCTGCCGTCCGGGAGAAGCACGTCCGTCCCGAACGCCTCGACCACCTCGTTCAGCCCACCGGTCCCGGGCTCCACGACTTCCCTGGCGACCGCGTCGGCGTCTACGATCACCGCCCCCAGGGCTGCCAGCCGCCGCGACACCTCGCTCTTGCCGGAGCCGATCCCTCCGGTGAGTCCCACCCGCAGCACACCGCTGATCCTAGATGCACCGAGTTCACGGCACCGTTTCGGCGATCAACACGTCAGAAGCCGCATCTAGCTCGCTCACAGACCAGCTGCCGTTACGGCGCAGCCAGCAGATGCCCAGGACTAGCGCGATGGTGGTCGTGGTGAGCACGTACGTATTACTGAGAATGAAGAACAAGAAGGGGCTGAGGGTCCGGGCACGCTGCTGAGTGGTTCGGCTGACCGGGGTGCTGGTGAACACGGCGATCACGAGGAGCACAGCACCGACACCAGCCCAGCACTGCCATCTGCCGCCCCCGCGCCGTTCAGCCCGGCGCCAGGTGAGCTGCAGCCAGGACAGCCGGAACCGCGAGCGCGGCGCCGATAGACCAGGCCGCGTACGCCGACCACGCGGAGCCGTCGGTCACCCGCTCTATCAGGCCATCCAGCGACTGGTTGTCCGGAATCCGCGCGTGGCCGATCCTGCCGACCTGGAACACATAGGTCGTCCAGTAGGCGGAATCCTGCGGGGCGACGACAGGTTGATTTGGCCAAGCCCGACGGTGTGATAGACGGGGAGCAGGCACAGCGTCGCCGCAGTCAGCAGCAGCGTGCTCCAGCCGGCCGGAAAACGCCAGTACGGCACCTGGGCAACCGCGACCCGGATCGCCAGCGCCAGCGCCAGCACACTGGCCGACGCCATGACCGCCCAGGCCATCTGCGCTGGCAGGAACCCAAGCGAGCGAGGTGAGCGCCGACGCGGTCAGCTTGTGCCGCATCGCCGCAGGCCGACTACCAGACGCCAAGATTTTCACGTGCTTCCTCCGGGGATCGCTCACGCGGGCTCCGCCGACGTGAGCTCGCTGAAGGGTCAGGGGTACTTGTAACCTCGACTATACACTCAGATTATACTCTGATTTTATACGTTGAGTGTCTACATTAGACGTCTACATTGAGCGTCTAGGAGACTGCTCTGCTCGGCGCAGGCCGGCCGAACCCAGGTGAAGTTCCGCGAGACGTCGTCAGACCGGCCGGCTAGCAGCGCGCCGGGGGTCTCCCCGTGTTCTTTGTCACATTCATGGCGCAACGGCTACGGTGCAGGCCGACGAGCCCCGCCACCACGAGCACCATGATCAGGAGGCGAACGAATGGGGGCTGGGTCAGCCGACCGCTAGCACCACCCAGAGCGAGCCGGTGACCCACTGGCTGCCGCGGAATCGCGTTCATAACACATAATCGTCGGCAAATGGTGGCCGACTATCATCGCGCGCGAGAGCACAGTCCCCGTCATCCCTTGGGGTGACGGAAGATCACCTCAGGGAGTGAGGACTCGCGCCGGGGGTGGGATGTGGATGTCGCCGACAGCGCTGAGCGGAGTCAGGCCCGGTCCAGACCGCGGATTATTTCCCGGATGAAAGAAGCCACGTCTTCAGCGTGAGAAACGGGCAGGCCCGGCGAGCGAGCGCGGACTCACTAAGAGCTCGTCAGCGCTCGCGCACCGGGTAGTCAGGCCGTCATAAGCGTGCAGCCTGGGTCTAAGCGGAGCGTGCCCGCCTGCCTCAGCCCTGGCCGCCGGACAGCCGGTCCCGCAGCGCGGCCAGCGCCTCGTCGGAGGCCAGCGTCCCTGACGCCTCCTCCTCGTGCTCGCTCTGCCGCCCAGAACCAGAGTCGCCGTTAGCGGCCGCATCGGCATCGGAACGCCGGGCTTCCTCGACCTGCTGCCGGTGAGCCTCGTAACGCGACCGGGCCTCAGCCCACTGCCGCTCCCACTCGTCACGCTGCTTCTCGTAGCCCTCGAGCCACTGCTGCGTCTCTGGGTCGAAGCCCTCGGGGTAGACGTAGTTGCCCTGCTCGTCGTAGGTGGCCGGCATGCCGTACAGGGTCGGGTCGAAGTCCTCGCCCACGGCCTCGCCGATCGTGCCCTCGTTGGCTTGCTTCAGCGAGAGGCTGATCCGGCGCCGGTCCAGGTCGATGTCGATGATCTTGACGAAGATCTCGTCGCCGACCTGCACGACCTGCTCGGGGATCTCCACGTGCCGGTCTGCCAGCTCGGAGATGTGCACCAGGCCCTCGATGCCCTCTTCCACCCGGACAAAGGCGCCGAACGGAACCAGCTTGGTGACCCGGCCGGGCACAACCTGGCCGATCTGGTGAGTCCGGGCGAACTGCTGCCAGGGGTCCTCCTGCGTGGACTTCAGCGACAGCGAGACCCGCTCGCGGTCCATGTCCACGTCGAGCACCTCGACGGTGACCTCCTGGCCAACCTCGACGACCTCGCCGGGGTGGTCAATGTGCTTCCAGGACAGCTCGGAGACGTGCACGAGCCCGTCAACGCCGCCAAGGTCGACGAACGCGCCGAAATTGACGATCGAGGACACCGTGCCCTTGCGGATCTGGCCCTTCTGCAGCGTGTTCAGGAAGTTCTGGCGGACCTCGGACTGCGTCTGCTCGAGCCAGGCACGGCGGGACAGGACCACGTTGTTGCGGTTCTTGTCCAGCTCAATGATCTTCGCTTCGATCTGCTTGCCCACATACGGCTGCAGGTCGCGGACGCGCCGCATCTCGACAAGGGAGGCGGGGAGGAACCCGCGCAGGCCGATGTCCAGGATCAGGCCGCCCTTGACGACCTCGATGACGGTGCCGGTGACGACCTCGTCCGCTTCCTTCTTCTTCTCGATCGTGCCCCAGGCACGCTCGTACTGAGCACGCTTCTTGGACAGGATCAGGCGGCCTTCCTTGTCCTCCTTCTGGAGGACGAGGGCCTCGATGTGCTCGCCGCTCTTGACCACGTCGTGCGGGTCGACGTCGTGCTTGATCGAGAGTTCCCGGGACGGGATAACGCCCTCGGTCTTGTACCCAATGTCGAGCAGGACTTCGTCCCTGTCGACTTTGACGACCGTTCCCTCGACGATGTCGCCGTCATTGAAGTACTTGATGGTCTCGTCGATCGCGGCGAGGAAGGCCTCCTCGGAACCGATGTCATTGACCGCTACTTGGGGGATAGAGGTGGCCTCGGTGCTGCTGGTCGTCATGTGTAGGTGGGCTCCGGATACGGACAGGGTTAAGGTTTGGACGAAAACGCCATGCACGGCGTGTTCCGCCACGGACGACCAGGAGTGACTGGACTTGCCTGGCCGGCACGACCGGCCGCGGCCTGCCTGCGACAGGCGTGCGGGCTGCCTGACCATGGCGGAGTGCAAAAACACAGCGCAGCGCTCAGGATATGAGAGTGTGAGCTACGGGTCAATGCGTGGGGGGCAGGCAACTACTCCCATAAGCGGACAATCGCGACATAGTGATAATCACGAAATCGCCTCGGTACGCTGAAGACCACGGAAAGTGACGAGTTCAGCGCGGCCAAGCGTTCGTTTAAGGCTCCCCCAGACGCGGGCTCAGTGCCGACTGGAGCGCGCGCGTCGGGCAAGCCGCCGCGCGGCCGCTCAGTGCCGACTGGAGCGCGCGCGTCGGGCTGGCCGCCGCGCGGCCGCTCAGTGCGCGGCGTCGGCCCAGCTGCGGCCGACGCCCATCGACACATCGAGCGGAACGGTGAGATCGAACGCACCGCACATCGCGTCGTGAACCAGTGTCCTCAGCTGTTCGAGCTCGCCGGAAGCCACCTCGAACAGCAATTCGTCGTGTACCTGGAGCAGCATCCGCGACCGCAGCCCGCGCTCGGCGATCCGCCGGTGCACGGCGAGCATCGCGACCTTGATGATGTCGGCCGCTGAGCCCTGGATTGGCGCGTTGAGCGCCATCCGCTCCGCCATCTCCCGGCGCTGCCGGTTGTCGGACACCAGGTCGGGCAGGTAACGGCGGCGGCCGAGAATCGTCTCGGTGTACCCGTCCCTGCGGGCCTGGGCGACGACCTGCTCCAGGTAGTCACGGACACCGCCGAACTGCTCGAAGTAGCCGTCCATGAAGGCGGTGGCCTCCTCCCGGCTGACATGCAGCTGCTGGGAGAGCCCATAGGAGGACAGGCCATAGGCCAGGCCGTAATTCATCGCCTTGATCTTGCTCCGGAACTCAGGTGTGACATCCTCTGGCTGCACGCCGAACACCCGTGAGGCCGTCTCCGCGTGGAAGTCGTGACCAGAGGTAAACGCGTCGGCCAGCGCCTGATCGCCGGACAGGTGGGCCATGATCCGCAGCTCGATCTGGCTGTAGTCGGCGGTCAGCAGCGTTTCGTAACCCGCCCCGACGACGAACGCCTGCCGGGTGCGGCGGCCCTCCTCGGTCCGGATCGGGATGTTCTGCAGGTTCGGGTCGGTGGAGGACAGTCTGCCAGTGGCGGCGATCGTCTGGTTGTAGGTGGTGTGAATGCGGCCATCCACGCCGGCCATCGGGATCAGAGAGTCCACGATGCTCTTCAGTCTGGCCACGTCCCGGTGCCGGAGCAAGTGCTCAAGGACCGGGTGGCCTGTCTGCTCGAGCAGGGAGGTGAGCGCCTCGGAGTCGGTGGTGTACCCGGTCTTGATCCGCTTGGTCTTCGGCAGGCCAAGCTCCGTGAACAGGACCTCCTGCAGCTGCTTGGGCGAGCCGAGGTTGAACTCATGCCCGGTGACAGCGAACGCAGCCTGCTCGGCCTCCTTGACTTCGCCGCCCAGCCTGGCCGACATGTCGGCCAGGTGATCGGTGTCAGCGGCGATCCCGGCGCGCTCCATCTCCGCAAGCACCCAGACCAGCGGCAGCTCGACGTCGGTGAGCAGCCGCGTAGCGCCGCGCCGCTCCAGGTCGGCGTCCAGGGCGTCGGCCAGCTCGGCCGTGGCCCGGGCTCGCTGCGCGAGCGCGTTCGCCCAGTCGGCTTCGCCGCCGGTGTCCAGGGCGAGCTGGCCGGTGGTGGCCTCGCCGCCGCCGGTCAGTTCCCGACCCACGTAACGCACGGCCAGGTCGGCCAGGTCGAACGAACGCTGGCCAGGCAGCGCCAGATACGCGGCGAGCGCGGTGTCGCTGGTCAGGCCGTGAAGCTCCAGGCCCCGGGCAGCCAGTGCATGCATCGGCCCCTTGGCATCGTGCAGGGCCTTGGGCTGTTCCCGGTTGGCTAGCCAGGCGGCCAGTGCCCGGTCGTCATCCTCGGTCAGCGCGGTCGGGTCGAGATACGCGTTGGCCCCGTCCGCGGCCGCCAGCGCCAGGCCGTCGAGGTTTCCGGTACCCCGGCCCCAGCTCCCGTTGGCTGCCAGGCCAGCCCGGCCGCCACCAGAGTGCTCCTCCAGCCACTCGGCCACCTCATCCGGGCCCAGCACCTGCACCTCGACGTCGAATTTCTCCGCGCCCGCACCACCGGAGCCTGCCGTCGCCGGGGCAGCCGCGATCCCGTTCGGGAACGTCGCCTGGAGACGCTCCCGCAGGACGCGGAACTGCAGGGTGTCGAAAAGCTGGTTGATCTTCTCCCGGTCCCAGGGTGCGGGGGCCAGCTCACGCGGCGCCGCCTCCATAGGCACGTCCCGGGCCAGCTCGGTGAGCTGGCGGTTGCGCAGCACGTCCGCGAGGTGCTCGCGCAGCCTCTCCCCGGCCCGGCCGGTGACCTCGTCGACCCGGTCCACCAGCGCGGCCAGCGAGCCGAACTCGGTCACCCATTTCGCGGCGGTCTTCTCCCCGACGCCGGGGATGCTGGGCAGGTTGTCGCTCGGGTCGCCGCGCAGCGCTGCGAAGTCGGGGTACTGCGCCGGGGTCAGCCCGTATTTCTCCCGCAGCACCTCCGGGGTGAACCGGGTAGTCTCACTGACCCCACGCCCAGTTTTCAGAACGCTTACCTCGCCGCTGATCAGCTGGAAGGCATCTCTGTCGCCGGTCACGATCAGCACGTTCATGCCGTCTTCGGTGGCCTGGGTGGCCAGCGTGGCGATCAGGTCGTCGGCCTCGTAACCTGCGACCGACAGGTGCCTGATGCCCAGCGCGTCCAGGACCTCGAAGATCAGGCTCAGCTGGCTGCGGAAGTCGGCCGGCGTTTCCCGCCGGTTCGCCTTGTAGTCGACGTACTGCTCGTGCCGGAACGTCGGCTCACCCCGGTCGAACGCCACAGCGACGTGCGTCGGCTGCTCGTCGCGCAGGACGTTGATCAGCATCGCGGTGAAGCCGTAGACGGCATTCGTCGGCTGGCCAGTCGTGGTCGAGAAGTTCTCCGGCGGCAGCGCGAAGAACGCGCGGTAGGCCAGCGAGTGCCCGTCAAGCAGCAGGAGCTTGGCCCGGCCTCCGGACGCCTGATTTGACTTCGTCACCACGCGGGAAGTCTAGTGGCCTGCACCGACATCAGCGGGCCGTGACAGTGGCCCGCGCCCGGAAGCCGGCCGCGGAGCCCGCCGGGTGTGGGCGGTCGTCGGCATCGGCTACTGATTGGCACACAAGCGGCCACCAGTGGGTTAAGGGACGTTTAACCCATTCCGGCTTCTGAATGGCCATGTCTTTGCGCGAGGCGGCCGCACGCCGCTACGGTTATCTGAAGAGCGCGGGCGAGCCGAGTAGACAACGCGCCGGCCCGGGGAAGGCTGACACGGCACCAAAGGCTCGCACTGCGCTCTTCTGCTGTGGGGCCGCTACAGGCCGGGCAGCGGCACAAAGCGGGTGGGAGCCGGCCTGCTGACGGGGGTTGTGCAGAGCCGGCCCCGCCCCTTTGCCCGGCATCCCTGAGTAATATGCCCGGATAATCACCTTCATCTAGGCCATGCCTGAACAAGAATGCACCAAAGGTCCGGCCACAGCAAGACCATCAGTCCATTCTTAACCGAGCGCGGTGCACCAGGCACCTCAACCGAGCCCGCCTGCCCATCCCACGCCACCACACACGCACCACCACACCCAACAGCCACCAGCGTTACACGCCACGCACTGCCACGGGTGGCGGGGGCTGGGGGTGCTGGGGGTGCTGGCGGCGCCACCGGCGGTGGGGCAGGCGGGGCAATGGTGACGGGCGGTGAGAAGTTAGCTTGGCTGCGGGCCGGGGTCGCCCGGCTGGGGATTATCCGCCGCTGGCCCGGCACCACTTCTGCCGGCGCCACTCGCTGCGCCCGCTGGCTTGCCTGGAATCGGCCCAGGCTTGGGTACCGCGGTCTCGCCACCCGGAGCCTGGCTGGCCTGGGGTGGGGTGGCGGCCGGCTGGGCCGCCTGCAGCACCTCCTCGGCCACGGCGCGCATGGTCATCCGCCGGTCCATCGAGCTCTTCTGGATCCAGCGGAACGCCTCAGCTTCGGTGACTCCGCGCTCGGCCTGAAGCAGGCCCTTGGCCCGGTCGAGCAGCTTGCGCACCTCCAGCCGGTCCTTCAGGTTCGCGACCTCGCCCTCCAGGGCCGCGACCTCGGCGTACCGGCTGACCGCGATCTCGATCGCGGGTATGAGCTCCGCCTTGGTGAACGGCTTGACCAGGAACGCCATCGCGCCCGCGTCCTTGGCCCGCATAACGAGATCCCGCTGCGAGAACGCGGTGAGGATGACGACCGGTGCCACGTGGTCGGAGGTGATGCGCTCGGCCGCGGAGATTCCGTCCAGGCCGGGCATCTTGATATCCATGATCACCAGGTTCGGCCGGAGGCTCTCGGCTAGCTTCACCGCCGCCTCGCCATCAGACGCCTCCCCCGCGACGACGTAGCCTTCCTCCTCGAGCATCTCCTTGAGGTCAAGGCGGATCAGCGCCTCGTCCTCTGCGATCACAACGCGAAACGGGTTCTCACTCACCCATCGAGCGTACCGTGACCCGGTAGATTGTCATCTGGCCGGACCTGCCCCCCAGCGAGCCTGGCCTCCGCCCCGGTAGCCCAATTCGGCAGCAGGCGATGGTCTCAAAAGCCATTCAGTGTGGGTTCGAGTCCCACCCGGGGCACCGCGGTTCACCGCATTGTCATTGTGACGGCGAGAATGTCAGTGCCGTGTGACATCGTAAGTCTGTGTACGAGCGCAGCACTGTTGAGATGGCCAAGTTCCTATTCGATCTTGGCCTCTTAGACCACGAGAATGCCAAAATTTGCGGAGTGTCGATCGCTGCCGTCAGGCATTGGCGGCGTGGCACCCGGCGAATGTCAGACTCCGGGACGAGTACCGCTCATCGACGCTGTCCACGATGCGATGGACGCACTCTCGATGAGGTGGCGTACAGTTACCTTCTCGGGCTCTACCTCGGTGACGGGCATATCACCTTGGGCAGAAGAAACGTGTATACGCTGTCCATCACATGCAGCGATGCGTGGCCCGGACTCATGGACCAAGCGAGGTTGGCGATGTCTGCTGTCATGCCCGCCTCAAGCGTATTCGCTGTTGCACGGATCGGCTGCACACAAATCAAGAGTACCTCGAAGCACTGGCCGTGCCTGTTTCCGGAGCACGGGCTTGGGCGGAAACATGAGCGGAAAATCGAGCTTGAGTTTTGGCAGCAGGAAATAGTCGACAGCTATCCCGGCGACTTCGCCCGTGGCCTCTTTCACTCGGACGGCTGGCGGGGAGTCAACTGCGTGCGGCGGCAGCTTCCGAGCGGGGAGCGGTGGTACGAGTACCCGCGTTACCTGTTTGTGAACATGTCCCCGGATATCCACCGGCTGTGCGGGGCGGCGCTGGACCGGCTGGGGGTGGCCTGGCGGTTCTCCAAGCCGACGACGATCTCAGTCGCCCGCCGGGAGGCCGTGGCCAGGCTGGACGAGTTCGTGGGGCCGAAGTACTGACCGGGCGGCTCGGTGGCTGGGTGGCTACGATGAGCCGGTGCCGCGCGCCATTGACTTTCATGTGCACCTGCCCACACCGGACTGGCTGGACGGGAGCATGGCCGGGTACGTCGAGGCGGCCGAGGCATACTTCCGGTCGCCAGTGCAGCGCTCCTCACTCGACGAGCTTGCGGCGCGGTACCGGCAGTTCGACGTGATGGCGGTTTTGCTGGCCTGGGACGCCGAGACCGCGACCGGCCGGCCCAGGGTGCCGAACGAGACAGTCGCCCAGGCCTGCCAGGCCTACCCGGACGTGTTCACCGGGCTCGGCTCAGTGGACCCGCGCAAGGGCGAAAGAGCCGTGGCCGAGGTGGAGCAGATCGCAGCGGCCGGGCTGCGCGGGGTGAAGTTCCACCCATCGTTGCAGGCGTTCGCCCCGGATGACCCGCAGTACTGGCCGATCTTCGCCGCGTGCCAGGAGTACGGGCTGATCGCGCTGTTCCACACCGGCACCAGCGGGATCGGCGCCCGCCAGCCCGGCGGTCAGGGGATCAGGCTCGACTACGCCCAGCCGCTGCGGCTTGACCCGGTCGCCGCCGCTCACCCGGGGCTGACCATCGTCGCCGCACATTTCGGCTGGCCCTGGCACATGGAGCTGATCGCGATGGCGCTGCACAAGACCAACGTCTACATCGACATCTCCGGGTGGTCGCCACGCCGGATCCCGGCCGAGGTGATCAGCGAGCTGCGCGGCCGGCTGTCCGGTCAGTTCCTGTGGGGCAGCGACTTCCCGTTCCTGACCCCGGAGCGGTGCCTGGAAGAGTTCGACGGTCTTGGCCTGGCGGCCGGCACCGCGGACACGGTGCTGCGCGGCAACGCCCAACGCATTCTCCGTCTCGGCTGACCTGGCCGGCGTATCACACGATGCCGTGTCTGCCGGCGTAGGCGGCCAGATCCTCTCCCCAGCCGGTGCTTCCCAGCATCCAGACGTCGCCGCTCGCCTTCACCACCACCACGGGCCCGGTACCAGGAACGAGGCCATCGTCAGGATCGAGCGTCTCAAGGTACCGTTTCGTATTGTAATAAAAGAGATAGCACCAGCCACGGTCCTCTGTTGCCTCGTCCGGGAACAGTTCTACCGCTTCTCCGGCAAAGTGCCTGCTGATGTACTCGACAGCGAGCCAGCGTGCTGTCTCGAGTGTCATGCCGCCTATCTTTCATTTAGTCCGCAAGAAGCTGATCGAGTCATAGGGTCCGGTATCAGGCGAGCCAAGCGGTGACCCGAACTGCGCTTTCTGGCCGTCCACATAGAAGACGCGGCCATACCTGGTCGTGATGTTGAAAATATGCCCGGTTGTTTCTTTCTGCACGCCATCTACCATCCGGAAACGGCGCCCCCAGACGATGCCTCTCGCACCGTCGCCTGCATCGGCCATCTCGCGGACGATGTCGTCGCTGCTGAGTGTCCTGAAGTTCTTGGCTTTGAAACGGCGAAGGCCTGCCGCCTTCCCGAAGGACTTCCAGGTGAACCCGCCCTCGGGCTTGGGAACGGCTGAGGCATCGCTGCCCGCCAGGGTGCGCTCTGTCGCGACAGTGCACGACATGCAGTTCTGGCGAAAATTGCCCGGGGCCTCCGGATCGGCCCGGCGCGGCGCGTTGGTGTCCATCAGCTCCGGGAACACCTTCCCGAACTGCTCGGGTGTCCCGTTCTCCAAAGTGATGGCGTCGTACTTGCCACCGGGCGGCAGGTCCACCGGAGCGGCTCCGGCGTCCGCGGCTAGCGACTCCCCGATTGCGGGCGCGCCGCTGTCACCGGTAATGGGCCCGTCGCTGGCGTCCCAGCCGGCGCTGTCGCCGATTGCCGCGGCCCGGCCGGCGACCTGCTTGTCGGCGTCGCTGACCAGCCTGACCGCGGTGTCGGCGTTGTCGGCGGTGGACTCGAAGAACCTCGCGGCCGACTCGCCAGCCCCCTCCATGCCCTGGGCGACAGCCTCGCCCAGCTCCCCGAATATCTCGGGCAGCATCTGGCTCATCGCGGTGTCACCCGCCGCTGCTCGCCCGCCTTCACCTCGCCGGGAGGCGCGACTGAGCCCGGCACATCATGGAATGTCATCGGGAAAAGGTATCCGGCCGGTGCCGGTGAAACAGCGAACTTCCCTTCCCACGCTAGGCCGCGTTAGGTCCGGCTAGATCAGAGCTAGGTCAGGACTAGGTCAGGACTA
>Ga0335074_10003274_pt1 | contig 22058 bp, 21 predicted proteins | sample Lox_Sample_23_FD_206715 | JGI IMG/M metagenome (GOLD analysis project Ga0335074, IMG submission 206715) | Soil microbial communities from Loxahatchee National Wildlife Refuge, Florida, United States - Lox_Sample_2.3 | ecosystem: Environmental > Terrestrial > Soil > Wetlands | place: USA...
AGGATCGGATAGCGGTCGCCCAACAAGTCGACAAGGCTCTCGGCATAGCCTTCAAGACTGATACGGCGGATCGACATCGTCACCATGCATGGGTTGGCCGCCGCCATCGCGTCGAGCATCACCTGCTGGTTCGGATAGCGCGCGCTGCCGACAAAGAGGCGCGACGCCATGGTCGTGCCGGCGATGATGAACGGGTCGTCGCTGCTCATGTCCGCTATCCTAAAATACTCTTACCCAACCCTTGCTATTTTCTTTTTGTCTCCTTGGCCGGGCTTGATCCGCGGGTCAAGCCCGCGGGAGGCGACGGGGGAGATCACCCGCCTTGCAACGGCCGGACGATCTCGACCGCATCGCCGGCGCTGAGCGCCGCCTCGTCCCAGCTCGTGCGGCGCACCACCGCGCCGTTGATCGCCACCGCGAGAAACCGCGCCGCCGGGTCGATCCCCCGCGCCGCGAGAAGCTGCGCGACGGTGGTCGCGGCGACTTCCTCATCGATGCCATTGATCTTGAGCCGGGTCATTGCGCCGCCTCGGCAAGCGGCGCCGGCCGGGTTTTGGCGAAACGCTGCGGGTCGAACGGCCGCGCCATCTCGGGCAGATGCCCCGACAAAATATATTCGCTCATCACGGCGGCGCTGATGGGGGTCAGGAGGATGCCATTGCGGTGATGGCCGGTCGCGACGACAAGCCCGTCGACGCCGCTCGACCCTAGCATCGGCGCGTCGTCGCGCGAGCCGGGGCGAAACCCGACCCAGGTCTCGGCGATCGGCAGTTCCTCGATCGTCGGCACCGCGCGCCACGCCGCCTCGATCAGGGTCAGCAATCCGCCGGCGGTGATCGCCGTGTCGAAACCGCGTTCTTCGACGGTGCCGCCGACGATCAGCCGCCCGTCGTTGCGCGGCACCAGATAGCCGCCATTTGGCAGCCACACGACATGGCGCAGCAGCGGCACGGCCTTGTCCATCTGCACCGCCAGCATCTGGCCCTTGATCGGTCGCACCGGGGGGCGGAACGCTGCGGGGATGCCGCCCACCTCGCGGGACCACGCGCCGGCGGCGAGCACCGCGACATCGGCGTCCTCGCGGCCGTGCACGGTTTCGACCCCGCAGATTTTGCCTCCCGCCATCGCGACTTCAGTCACCGGGCAACGCTCGTGAATGGTGACGCCGGCGCCGCGGCAGGCGGCGATCAGCGCCCGCGCCAACGCCCGGTTCTCGACCTGGTGGTCGTTGCGGCTCAACACGGCGCCGGCAATGCCGGGCTTCAGATGCGGCTCCAGGCGCCGCGCTTCGGCGGCGTTGAGCCACTCGATGTCGAGCCCGAGGCCGCGCTGAAATTCGAACGAATGGCGCAGCGCCTCCGCGTCGTCGCGGTTGAGCGCGACGACCAGTGTCCCTTCGTCGCGGTACTCGCAGGAAATGCCGGTCGCCGCGGCGAGCTCGCGGGTGAAGTCCGGCCACAGGCGCTGGCTTTCGAGGGTCAGCGGCAGCAGCGGCTCTTCGCCCGGCTCGGCCTCGGCCGCGGCGGCGAGCATCCCCGCCGCTGCCCAGCTTGCGCCGTGCCCGGCCTCGCCTTTGTCGAAGACGTCGACCCTGCAGCCGGCCTGCGCCAGACGCCAGGCGATGCCGAGTCCGATGACGCCGGCCCCGATGACGACGGTTTTCGGCCGAGGCGAATGTGTTGGAACTTGCGCGGTGATGACGGACTCCCTCCACCGGGACCAGGCCCGGCCAGGTTCAGTGGGTCTGTTCTCAGCCGCCTCGCAGCTCGCGGACGCCCCGCGCGCCGGGCAGCACCCCAGCCTCACGACAATTTTTGGACCGCGCCCCCGGCGATGCAAGGGTTTTCTTTGCGGCGCGCGACATGCGCGAGCAAGACGATGCTCGATTAACGTTTCAGTGATCTTTGCCCATCATTCTGTACGCCGACGTACATCTCGCGATGTGCGCTGCCCGCATGGGCATCCTCCCCTCAGCCTTTGAGGCCGCTTTCGTAGCGGCCTCTTTTTTTGCTAAACCGCTCCGCAGCAGGAGCGGTGCGATGAACAAGACCTATCCCGACGCCAAAGCGGCCCTCGCGGGGCTGTTGCACGACGGCATGACGATCATGGCCGGCGGGTTCGGCCTCTCAGGCATCCCGGAAAAGCTGATCGCGGCGATCAAGGAGTCCGGGATCAAGGGGCTGACGGTCATCTCCAACAACGCCGGGGTCGATGGCGCGGGGCTCGGAATTTTGCTCGAAACCCGGCAGATCAAGAAGATGATCTCGTCCTATGTCGGCGAGAACAAGCTGTTCGCCGAGCTCTACCTGAAGGGCGAGCTGGAGCTGGAGTTCAATCCACAAGGCACGCTCGCCGAGCGCATTCGCGCCGGCGGGGCGGGCATTCCGGCGTTTTTCACCAAGACCGGGGTCGGCACGCTCGTCGCCGAGGGCAAGGAGACCCGCGAGTTCGACGGCGCGACCTATGTCATGGAGCGCGGGCTCGTCGCCGACCTCGCGGTCATCCACGCCTGGAAGGCGGACACCGAGGGCAATCTCGTGTTCCGCAAGACCGCGCGCAACTTCAACCCCGTGATGGCGACGGCGGCGAAGACCACGGTGGTCGAGGTCGAGCACCTCGTGCCGGCGGGCGAGATCGACCCCGACCAGATGCATACTCCCGGCATCTTTGTGCAGCGCATCGTCCATTACGACCATTATGAAAAGCGTATAGAGCAGCGCACCGTGCGCCAGCGCGCTTGAGCTTCGAGGAGCACCATCATGCCCTGGACACGCGATCAGATGGCGCAACGCGCCGCCCGCGAGCTGAAGGATGGTTTCTACGTCAATCTCGGGATCGGCATCCCGACCTTGGTGTCGAACTTCATCCCGCCCGGCATCACCGTCCAGCTACAGAGCGAGAACGGCATGCTGGGTATGGGTCCGTTCCCCTATGAGGGCGACGAGGACCCCGACCTCATCAACGCCGGCAAGCAGACCATCACCGAGCTGCCGACGACGAGCTATTTCGACAGCGCCCAATCCTTCGGGATGATCCGCGGCGGGCATATCGATTTGTCGATCCTCGGCGCGATGCAGGTCGCCGAGAATGGCGATCTCGCCAACTGGATGATTCCCGGCCGTGTGGTCAAGGGCATGGGCGGCGCGATGGACCTCGTCGCCGGCGTCAAACGGGTTATCGTGCTCATGGAGCATACCGCCAAAGACGAGCCCAAGCTGCTCCATCGCTGCACCTTGCCGCTCACCGGCGCGGGCGTTGTCGATGTGGTCATCACCGATCTCGGCGTCTTCCAGATCGACAAGGCCAAGGGCGGCATGACCCTTATCGAGCTGGCGGCCGAGGTGTCGCTGCAGGAGATTCGCGGCAAGACGCAAGCGGATTACGCGCTCGGGTCGGGGATCGGCTGAGCGCTGCTCGGCGAAATCGACCTCCCTTGACTGACGGGGCCGAGGCCCGTGGGAATACCTCGGGGTCAGCGGCGCCGGTTATCAGCGGGAGATCGGCCATGTCCGTGCGCCAGGCAATCCACGATCTCGAAACGTCGCGTATTGCCGATATGGTCGCCCTCGGGTTTGGCGATCCTGAGGTCGTCGCGTTGTGGTATGGCGAGAGCGACGTGCCGACCCCGTCGTTTATCGGCGAGGCGGCATCCGCGGCGATGCGCGCCGGCGAGACCTTCTACACCTACAAGGCCGGCTTGCCCGAACTGCGCCAGACCATCGCCGATTACTTGACCGAGCTTTATTCGAAACCCGTCGGGATGGAGCGGATCGTCGTCACCAGCGCCGGCATCAACGCGCTGACACTGGTTGCGCAGGCGCTGATCGATCCCGGCGACAACCTCGTCATTGTCGCGCCGATCTGGCCGAATATCGCGGCAGTCGTGTCGATCATGGGTGGTGAGCCGCGTTTGGTGTCGCTCGATACGCTGCCGGGCGGCGGCTGGCGGCTCGACATCGATAAGCTTATCGCCGCCTGCGACGCGCGCACCAAGGGCGTCTTCATCAACTCGCCGGCCAACCCGACCGGCTGGATGGCCTCGGCCGATGAGATCGCGGCGCTGGCGGATTTCGCTCGCCGGCGCGGGCTGTGGCTCGTCGCCGACGAGGTCTACAACCGCATCGTATACCGCAACCGGATGGCGCCTTCCTTCCTGGAGGCGGGCGATGCCGAAGATCGACTCATCGTCGTCAACAGCTTTTCGAAAAGCTGGGCGATGACTGGCTGGCGGCTCGGCTGGATGGTGATCCCGCGCGATCTCTTGCCGACGATGGAGAAGTTGATCGAGTTCAACACCAGCGGCTCGCCGACCTTCCTGCAGCGCGCCGGCATCGTCGCGATCCGCGACGGCGAGCCGTTCGTCCAAAGCTTTGTGACGCGCTGCCGCGATGCGCGCGAGGCGGCGATCGGCGCGCTGCAGTCGTGCCGCCGCGTCGAGGTCGCGCGGCCGGATGGTGCTTTCTACGCATTTCTGCGAGTCGCCGGGATGCGCGACAGCGCCGCCTTCGCCAAGGAGCTTCTGGCCCGCACCAAGGTCGGGCTGGCGCCCGGCAGCGCCTTCGGCCCGATGGGCGAGGGCTGTTTGCGGCTGTGCTTTGCGCGCGAGCCGGCCGCGATTGCCGCGGCCGTCGAGCGTCTGCGCCCGATGCTGGATTAGTTTCGATCCGGTACTTATCGTGCGGACTTGAAAGCTCCTCGGCTTCGTCCTTGATTCGATGGCAGGCGGCTCTGCGCCGCTTGTCGTCGCGTCAAAGGATAATCGGATGGATACTCCCGTCGTTCTGATCACTGGCGCGTTGACCGGTATCGGCCGCGCCACCGCATTCGCTTTTGCCCGGAGTGGCGCGCGAGTTGTCGTCTCGGGCCGCCATGATGACGCGGGCCGCGCGCTTGCCGGCGAGCTTCGCGATGCCGGTGCCGAGGCGGAATTCGTCCGCGCCGATGTTCGCGAAGAAGACGACGTGCGCGACCTCGTCGACCGCGCGGTCGCGCGTTTCGGGCGCCTTGACATCGCGGTCAACAATGCCGGCACCGAAGGCCAGCCCGGCCCGCTGACCGAGCAGAACGCGGATTGCTACCGCGCGATCTTCGACACCAACGTTCTCGGCACGATGTTGAGCCTCAAGCACGAGCTGCGCGTGATGCGTCCGCAAGGGAGCGGCGCCATAGTCAACCTGTCCTCGATCGCCGGCCACAAAGCCTTGCCCGGCGCCCCGCTTTACATCGCGAGCAAACACGCGGTCGAGGGACTGACCAAAGCGGCGGCGCTCGAAGCCGCCGAATTCGGCGTGCGGGTCAACGCGGTCGCCCCAGGGCCGATCGACACCGGCATGCTTGATCGCTTCGCCGGCAGTGACGACGCGAAGACGGGCCTGCTCGGCAGTGTGCCGTTGAAGCGCGCCGGGACGCCCGACGAGATCGGCCGCGTCATCATGTTCGCGGCGTCGGACGCGGCGTCGTATATGACCGGCTGCATCCTTGCGGTCGATGGCGGCATGACCGCAGACTGAGGCGACACGTCAGGCGGTTTCGGACTTTGGGCGTTGAAGGCCGGCAGGTCGACGAGGGCTATCGGGGTTTGCTAGATTTCTCGGCGTCATCCCATGAATACTGCCCTCGCATCGCATCCGCCGGCGCCGACGCGCGACCTGCGCCTCGATTTTTTTCGCGGCCTGGCGCTGATCTGCATCTTCATCGACCACATTCCGGAAAATTTCCTCAATTACTTTACGATCTCATCAATCGGCTTTTCCGACGCGGCCGAGGTCTTCATCTTCATCTCGGGCTTTACGGCGTCGCTCGTTTACGGCCGTGCGCTCGCCGCGCGCGGCGCACTGATCGCCACCGTGCAGGTGCTGCGCCGCGCTTGGCAGCTCTACGTCGCGCACGTCTTTCTGTTCATGATCTTCATCGCCGAGGTCTCCTACACGGTGCGGGCGTTCAACAACCCCATGTACAACGAGGAAATGGGGGTCGGCGATTTCCTCGAGCAGCCGCATCTTGCGGTGGTGCAGGCGATGCTGCTGCAGTTCCAGCCGACTTTTCTCGACATCCTCCCGCTTTACATCGTGATGCTCTTGATCTTCCCGCTGGTGCTGATCTGCCTGCGCTGGCGTCCGTTTGCGGTGCTCGTTCCTTCGGCGCTGCTTTATGTCGCCGTGCAGGTGTTCGGCATCGCCATGCCGGCTTACCCGCCTGGCCATGTGTGGAGCTTCAATCCGCTTGCCTGGCAGTTTCTCTTCATCCTCGGCGCGACGCTGGGTCACGCGGGGCAGCGTGCGCAGGGTCGCGCGCGGCTTGTCGAGCTTGCGTTCTGGCCGGCGCTCGCCATCGCATCGATCGTGCTTCTCATCCGGCTGAGCTGGACCTTTCACAATTTTTGGGAAAATGTGCCCGACCTGTTCGCGCGCGAGCTCTGGCCCACCAACAAGAGCAATCTGTCGCCGATCCGCCTGGTCTCGTTCTTCGCGTTGGTGATGCTGACTGCGCATTGGGTTTCGCCGCAGGCGCGCTTCATGCGAACCAACTGGGCGCGGCCGCTGGTGCTGTGCGGCCGGCATTCGCTGGAGATTTTCTGCCTCAGCATCTTGCTGTCGGCGCTCGGCCATTTCTTGATGTCCGAAATCAATACTGGGCTGACCATGCAACTGGGCGTTAATGTCGTGGGGATCGCGGTCCTGTGCCTGACGGCGGCGATGCTCGACTGGTACAGGGTGGTGCAAAGAGTGCCGGTAACAACAATCGCCGGGCAGTCGTGAGGGGAGTGGCGGGGGAGGGATGACGACCTGGGGGCGATTGCTCGCCGGTCCGGCCCTAGCAGTGCTGGCGGGACTTGCTGTTACGTGCGCGGCGAGCGGACCGGTGCGCGCCGATACCGACGACTGCGCGACGCCGCCTGAAATGACCGATGCCGACATAAAGCTGCCGCGCTTCGCCGGGCAACTGTCCGCGCACAAGCCGGCGACCATCGTCGCCATTGGCGGCGCCTCGACGATCGGCAAGGCCGCGGGCTCGCCCGATCTCTCCTATCCGCACCGGCTCGAACAAGATCTCACCCAGGATTTTCCGGGCGACAAGATTGCCGTCGTCAACAAAGGCGTGCCCAAGCAGTCGGCGAAGGACATGTACGAGCGCTTCCCCACCGATGTCCTCGCCGCGGACCCGGTGCTCGTTGTCTGGGAGGTCGGCGTCATGGACGCGGTGCGTGGCACCGACGCCGAGGATTTCACCGCGACGCTGCAAGGCGGGATCGACGTGCTCAAAAACAAGGCAATCGACACCATCCTGATGGACATGCAATTTTCGCCGAACTCGGCGACCGTCATCAATTTCGAAGGTTATTTGAAGGCCGTGCACCGCGTCGGCGACCTCGCGGACGTGTATGTCTTTCCGCGCTTCGAAATGATGCGCTATTGGAGCGAGCAGAACGTGTTCAATTTTGACAATGTCGCGGACGCCGATCGAGCCAAGCTCGCCGCACGCGTTTATGACTGTCTCGGGCGGAAGCTCGCCGAGGTCATCCAGCGGGCGGCAACGCCGTGATGCGCGCGCCCGCGCTGCTGGCAGCCGCCATTCTCGCACCGATTTTCGCGCGGGCCGACGATGGGGCGCTGTGCGCGCCGCCGCCGGGCAACCTGCCGATCGCCGCGCCGCTGGAGCATGTCGCCGCCCGTCTCAACGAGGGCGCGCCGCTCACCATCGTCGCGGTCGGCTCGTCCTCGACCTCGGGAATCGGCGCGTCGAGCCCCGAACTCAGCTATCCGAGCCGACTCGAAGTCGAACTGCAACGAAGACTGCCTCGGCACGAGATCAGCATCGTTAATCGCGGCAAGGGAGGAGAAGACGCGCCCGAGGAGCTTGCCCGGCTCGGTCGGGATGTGGTCGCGGCGCATCCCGATCTCGCGATCTGGCAGGTGGGCACCAACGCAGTGCTGCGCCGCGACGATCTCGGCACCGACGGTGAATGGATGCGCGAGGGCATCGATCTCATGAAGAAGAGCGGCATCGACGTCGTCCTGATGGATATGCAGTACGCGCCGCGCGTCCTCGAACGCCATTCGTACCCGGTCATGGAGGAACTCATCGCCAACACCGCGGTCGAGGACCATGTCGGGTTGTTCCGCCGCTTCGCGCTGATGCGCTTTTGGCAAAGCAGCCACGCGGCAGACGCACCGCCGATGGTCGGCGGCGACGGTCTTCACATGACCGACGCGGGGTATGGCTGCCTCGCCGCAGACCTCGCCGCGGCATTGGTCGCCAATTGGCAGGCGGAGACGAAGCTCGCACAACGCGCGCACGCCGCGCCCGACTCGATAGCTGGGCTGACGACGCGGCCCTCGGTGAGCGCTGCCAGCGCGCGTCCCGCGAGAGAAACGGGCCGAAACGACGCGGTGCCGTTCAATTAAATTTTGGTTTCGCGGCACCATTTTCCGTCACTCAACGAAGCGCCAACGTAACAGTAGAATCAGGTTGGGTTCCCCAGCGGCTTCATATATGCTGGGCGAATTGCAGCAGGGCACCACAAAATGTTGTTGATGTCCGCTAGGGCGCCCATATCTGTCTCTTACCGGTGCATCCTGCGCCGCGGCGGTCGACTTGGCGACGCCGGACCGCCGATCGCCCCTAATGTCGCCACAAAGCCGTGGCATATGGCTTGCGTAGCGGCTCGGGACACATTGTGGCGTGTGGGGAAAGCCGCTTGGGGCGCCGCGTTACAAACTGTAAGCCGAAATTTACATACACGCGCTGCAATTATTTTTATCGCGGCGTGTTGAAGTCTGCGTTGGTGGTGCAAACAGTAGCGTCGACATCGGTCGATTGAGGTGAGCAATGCGATCGTCAATGGATGATGGAATCTTCGGGCTTTACTCGCGGCTTTACGAAAATCGCCGTGAGGTTGAGTACTCGCTCGAGGACTATCTGAGGGCGTGCTCCGATGACGCCTCGTTTTATGCCGGACCGGCAGAGCGCCTGCTGAAGGCGATCGGCGAGCCGGTCATGATGGATACGAGTCAGGACCCGCGGCTCGGCCGGGTCTTTATGAACCGGACGATGAAAATCTACCCGGCCTTCGAAGATTTCTACGGGATGGAAGAGACGATCGAGCGGATCGTCGGCTTTTTCCGCCATGCGGCGCAGGGTCTCGAAGAGCGCAAGCAGGTGCTCTATCTTTTGGGTCCGGTCGGCGGCGGCAAATCCTCGCTCGCCGAGCGCCTCAAGATGTTGATGGAGAAGGAGCCGATCTACGTCCTCAAGGCGGGTGACCAAATCAGCCCGATCTTCGAAAGCCCGCTCGGGCTTTTCGACCCCAGCACGCTCGGCCAGGAGATCGAGGAGCGCTACGGCATCCCGAGCCGGCGGCTCACCGGCACGATCTCACCTTGGGCGGTGAAGCGGCTCGAGGAATTCGGCGGCGACATCTCGAAATTCACCGTCATTCGCATGCAGCCGTCGCGGCTGAAGCAGATCTGCGTCGCCAAAACCGAACCGGGCGACGAGAACAACCAGGACGTTTCGAGCCTCGTCGGCAAGGTCGATATTCGTAAGCTCGAAATGTATTCGCAGAACGATCCCGACGCCTACTCCTTCTCGGGCGGCCTCAACCGAACGACGCAAGGGCTGATGGAATTCGTTGAGATGTTCAAGGCGCCGATCAAGATGCTGCACCCGCTCTTGACCGCGACGCAGGAAGGCAACTACGCGGGCACCGAGAATATCGGCGGCATCCCCTATCAGGGCATCATCCTCGCCCACTCCAACGAAGCGGAATGGCAGAGCTTCAAGAACAACAAGAACAACGAGGCTTTCATCGACCGCATTTCGGTCATCAAGGTGCCTTACTGCCTGCGCTCGACCGAAGAGCGGCACATCTACGAGAAGCTGCTGCAGAACAGCGAGCTGGCAAAAGCGGCGTGCGCGCCGTCGACGCTCGACATCCTGTCGCGCTTCTGCGTGCTGTCGCGCCTCAAGCCGCACGAGAATTCGAACCTGCACTCGAAGATGCGCGTCTACGACGGCGAGAGCCTCAAGGACACCGATCCGCGCGCCAAATCCGTGCAGGAATACCGTGACGCCGCCGGCGTCGACGAAGGGATGGACGGGATATCGACGCGGTTCGCATTCAAGGTGCTGTCGGGCACGTTCAACTTCGACACCCAGGAGGTCGCGGCCGACCCGGTGCACCTGATGTATGTGCTCGAGCAGGCGATCTGGCGCGAGCAGTTCCCCGACGCGGTCGAGAAGAAGTACCTCAACTTCATCAAGGCCGAGCTGGCGCCGCGCTACGCCGAATACATCGGCAACGAAATCCAGAAGGCCTATCTCGAATCGTACTCCGATTACGGACAGAACCTGTTCGACCGGTACGTCGCCTATGCCGATGCCTGGATCGAGGATTCGGACTACAAGGACCCCGACACCGGGCAACTTATGAACCGAGAACTCCTCAACCAGGAGCTCTCAAAGATCGAGAAGCCGGCCGGCATCGCCAACCCGAAGGACTTCCGCAACGAAGTGGTCAAATTCGCGTTGCGCGCGCGGGCCAACAACAGCGGACGGAACCCCTCGTGGCAGTCCTACGAAAAGCTGCGTGAGGTCATCGAGCGACGCATGTTCAGCCAGGTCGAGGACCTGCTGCCGGTGATCAGCTTCGGCACCAAGAAGGACACGGACACCGAAAAGAAGCACGCCGACTTCCTAGAGCGCATGGTGTCGCGCGGCTACACCGAGCGGCAGGTGCGCCGCCTGGTCGAGTGGTACATGCGCGTGAACAAGGCCGGGTAGGGTATCTCGTCCGGCGGTTATAAGGATGCGTTGATGAACGTCGTCGATCGCCGCCAGAACCCGAAAGGCAAGAGCCTTAGCAATCGCCAACGGTTTCTGGAGCGCGCACGTGCCGAGGTCAAGGGCGCGGTGCAGGACGCCTTGCGCAAGCGCAAGGTGCAGGATGTCGAGCATGGCGAGAAGATCGCCATCCCGACGCGCGGCATTACCGAGCCCGTGTTTCACCACAGCCGCCGCACCGGCCGCACCGATCATGTCGTTCCGGGCAACAAGGAATATGTCCGCGGCGACGAGATCCCGCGGCCGCAGGGCGGCGGCGAGGGCGGTGGCCGCGAGGGCAGCCCCGACGGCTCGGGCGAGGACGCGTTCGAGTTCACGCTGACCAAGGAAGAATTCCTCGATATGTTCTTCGAGGACCTTGAGCTGCCGGACCTCGTCAAGAAGACGCTCAAGGACACGACCGCGGTCGATCTCCAGCGCGCCGGCTATACCGTGACCGGCTCGCCCGCCAATCTCAGTGTACCGCGCACCATGCGGCAGAGCATGGCGCGCCGCATCTCGCTGAAGCGGCCAAAACTGGGCGAACTCGAAGCGCTGCGCCAAGAGATCGAGAAGGCCGAGGGACGCGGCGCCGCCGACGAGGTCGAGCGCCTCAAGCTGCTTCTCGAAAAGAGCGAGCGGCGCAGCAAGATCATCCCCTACATTGACCCGCTCGACGTGCGCTATCGCCGCTATGAGCGGGTGCCGCGGCCCAACACCGAAGCCGTCATGTTCTGCCTGATGGACGTGTCAGGCTCGATGACCGAGGCGATGAAGGACCTTGCCAAGCGGTTCTTCATGTTGCTCCACGTTTTCCTCATCCGTCGCTACCGGCATGTCGATGTGGTGTTCATCCGCCACACCTCGACCGCCGAGGAAGTCGACGAGGAAACGTTCTTCTACAGCCGAGAGACGGGCGGCACCGTTGTTTCGACCGCGCTCGACAAGATGATGGAAATTGCCCGCGCACGTTACTCGACCGACCGCTGGAACATCTACGGCGCCCAGGCCTCGGACGGTGACAATTATGGCGCCGATTCGAGCCGTTGCGTGTCCCTGCTCGGCGGCGACGTGCTGCCGCTCTGCCAGTATTTCGCTTATGTCGAAGTCGGCGACGGTACCAGCGGCAGCCTCACGGGGTTGTCGCGCGACAGCGATCTGTGGCGCGCCTATAGTGAGGTCGCGCCGGCGCATCAGCATTTCGCGATGCGGCGGGTCGGCGATCCGGCGCAAATATTCTCGGTCTTCCACGAGCTTTTCGCCAAAGGGGGCGTCCGTGCCTGACACGCTCGCCGCGACCACGCGCAAATCGAAGACGAAATCCGACGTCGCGCCGGCGACACCGCTCTTCACCGGTCCGAATTGGGATTTCGGCGGATTGCGCAAGGTGCATGACGCGATCGAGCGCATCGCCGTCGACGAATTGGGGCTCGACACCTACCCGTTGCAGATCGAGGTCATCACCTCGGAGCAGATGCTCGACGCCTACGCCTCGGTAGGCTTGCCGCTGATGTATGGGCACTGGAGCTTTGGCAAGCGCTTCGCTTATCACGAGACGCTCTACCGCAAAGGGCTTGCCGGCCTCGCCTACGAGATTGTCATCAACTCGAACCCGGTTATCTGCTACATCATGGAGGAGAACTCCATGACCATGCAGACGTTGGTCATCGCGCATGCGGGGTTCGGTCATAACCACTTCTTCAAAAACAATTATTTCTATCGGCAATGGACCGATGCCGACGGTATCCTCGACTATCTGAGTTTCGCCCGCGACTACGTCGCCAAGTGCGAAGAGAAGTATGGCATGGAAGCCGTCGAGCAAATCCTCGACGCGGGCCACGCGCTGAAGGATCACGGCGTCAACCGCTACGCTCGGCGCTCGCGGCCCAACCTTGCCGAAGAGCAGCGGCGGATGCGCGAGCGCCTCGCCTACGACGAGCAGACGTTTAACGATCTGTGGCGCACCGTGCCTGTGCCGGACAAGGACGAGGAAGAGCAGGAAGGGGAAGACAAGCACCTCGACATGAAGCGCAAGCTCGGCTTGCCCGAGGAAAACCTGCTCTATTTCATTGAAAAACGCGCGCCGCGGCTGGAGGATTGGCAACGCGAGCTGATCCGCATCGTTCGGCATGTCTCGCAGTATTTCTACCCGCAGCGTCAAACGCAGGTGATGAACGAGGGCTGCGCCACCTTCGTCCACTACGAGATCATGAACCGGCTGCATGACCGCGGTCTCGTCACCGAAGGCCCGATGCTCGAATTCCTTCACTCGCATTCGAGCGTCGTGTTCCAGCCAGGGTTCGACGATCCGCGATATGGCGGGCTCAATCCCTATGCGCTTGGCTTCTCGATGATGGGCGACATCAAGCGCATCTGCACCGACCCGACCCCGGAAGATCGCGAGTGGTTTGCCGACATCGCCGGCAACCAGGACCCTTACGGCGTGCTGCGTCACGCCTGGGCCAATTACCGCGACGAGAGCTTCATCCTGCAGTATATGAGCCCGGAGATCATCCGGCAGTTCCGCCTGTTCCAGATCAACGATGACGCCTCGAAGCCCTCGCTGCGGGTCGAGGCAATCCACGACGAGCTCGGTTACCGCAAGCTCCGGAGCGCCCTCTCCAAGCAGTATGATCTGTCGCGCCGCGAGCCCGACATCCAGATCGTCGATGTCGACCTCACCGGCGACCGTCAGTTGGTGCTGGCGCATTACGTGCACGACGGGGTGCTGCTCGACGAAAAGAGCTGCCGTTCGGTGCTTCGGCATACCGCGCTGTTGTGGGGCTATGCGGTGAAGCTTCTCGAAATCGAGGCGGCGACCGACAAGGTGCTCAAGACCTACGAAAACGGCGACGCACAGTGACGCCATAAGCGTGATCCCGACGAGGCCGGAATCCCGCCGTCAAACGGGACGAGCGGCGGGAAAACTGGGGGGCGGGCCTGCGCCGGGATGACGAATGATTTACATTTCGGTACATGAATATTCTCGGTGTCGAGACGAGTTGCGACGAGACGGCGGTCGCGGTGGTATCGGACCATGCTGATCGGCCGGCGATCCGCGCCAATCTTGTGCAATCGCAGCTCGCCGAGCATGCGCCTTACGGCGGGGTCGTGCCGGAGATCGCGGCGCGTGCGCATCTCGACCATCTCGATGGGTTGATCGCCGCAGCGCTCGAAGAGGCCGGGCTCGGCCTGGACGACCTCGATGGGGTCGCCGCGGCGGCGGGGCCGGGGCTGATCGGCGGGCTCGTCGTCGGTACGATGGCGGCGAAGGGCATGGCCTGGGCGGCCCGGAAGCCGTTCGCCGCGGTCAACCATCTCGAAGCGCACGCACTGACCGCGCGGCTGACCGACGCGGTCGGATTTCCCTATCTGCTGTTGCTGGTGTCGGGCGGACATTCGCAGCTGCTTGTATGCAAAGGCGTCGGAAGCTATCGCCAGCTCGGCACGACGCTCGACGATGCCGCCGGCGAGGCGTTCGACAAAAGCGCCAAGCTGCTCGGCTTGCCCTATCCGGGCGGCCCGGCCCTCTCTGCGGCGGCGCTACGGGGCGAGCCGCGGCGCTTTTCGCTGCCGCGCCCGCTGCAACGCCGCGCAGGCTGCGACCTGTCGTTTTCCGGCCTCAAGACTGCGGTGCGCGACCGGGTCGCCGGCCTCGATCTTAGCGACGACCAAGTCGTCGCCGATCTCGCCGCGTCAATCGAGCTCGCGATTTGCGATCACCTGGTGGATCGCACCGCGCGCGCAGTGCGCTGGTTCCGCACGCATCATCCCGCGGGTGCGACGCTGGTCGCGGCGGGCGGTGTTGCGGCGAATGCTCGGTTGCGCGCCCGGCTGACCGGACTTGCCGCCGATGCCGGCCTCGCTTTTGTCGCGCCGCCGCCGGCGCTCTGCACCGACAACGGCGCGATGATCGCCTGGGCTGGGTTGGAGCGCTTGCGGCTTGGCTTTGCCGATCCGCTCGATGCGCCGGTCCACCCGCGCTGGCCGCTCGATTCGGCGGCACTTGGCCCCAAAATGCCGCGATGACACGGCTCGCGATCATCGGGGCCGGAGCGTGGGGCACAGCACTCGCACTGGTCGCCCGCCGCGCCGGCAGCGACGCCGCGATCTGGGCGCGCAGCGCGGCCGTCGCGGAGGCGCTCCGCGACCGCCGCGAGAACCCGGCCTACCTTCCCGGTATCGCGCTCGACCGCGTCATCGCCGCGACCACCGATCCAGCCACAGCCGTTACCGGAGTCGACGCCGCGTTGATCGTGGTGCCGGCGCAGTTCATGCGCGAGACGTTGGCGGGGTTCGGCGCGGTCCTGCCCTCCGCGCTTCCGCTGCTCCTGTGCGCCAAGGGGATCGAGACCGGCTCGCTCAAGACGATGGCGGAGTTGGTCGCCGAATTGCGCCCGCAAACCCCGCTTGCGGTGCTGTCGGGCCCGAGCTTCGCGGCCGAGGTGGCCTGCGACTTGCCGACTGCGGTGGTGATCGCCAGCCGCGACCCGTCGCTGGCACGGTTTTTTGCAGGAGCGCTGGGCAATCCGCGCTTCCGTCCCTATCTGTCGGAGGATGTGATCGGGGTGGAGCTCGGCGGCGCGGTCAAGAACGTGCTGGCAATTGCCTGTGGCGTGCTCGATGGCCTCAAGCTTGGGGACAACGCGCGTGCCGCGCTCATCACCCGCGGGCTCGCCGAGATGACGCGGCTCGGGGCTGCCAAAGGTGCGCGGCCGCAGACATTTGGCGGGCTTTCGGGGCTCGGCGACCTGGTGCTGACCTGCAGCGGCGGGCTGTCGCGCAACCATGCACTCGGCGTTGCGCTGGGGCGGGGGGCAAGCCTTGACGCGGCGCTCGCCGGCCGCCGCTCTGTTGTGGAAGGCGTCGCCAGCGCCGCCTCGATCGCCGCCCTCGCGGCGCAGCTTGGGGTCGAAATGCCGATCGTCGACGCGGTCGATGCCGTGCTGCACCGCAGAACGGCGATCGGCCCGACGATCGAGACGCTGCTCGCCCGGCCGCGGCGGTCCGAATGACCGAGGGCCGAATGACGCAGCTGAAGCAACCGCTCGTTTGCTATTTGTCGCTACCGTGAACCCGGAAAAGTCGTTTCCTCGGGCGGGCCAAAGCCCATATCATATTACGACGGCGTGCACCGTCACCTGCGCAGGCCTCGAATGAGCGGTAACGGAAAGAACGGCAACGAGGAAGGACCGGGTACAGGCGTCATCGTCAAGGCTAAGCCGAAGACGAAAAAGCCGGCTATGTACAAGGTCTTGATGCTGAACGACGATTACACGCCGATGGAGTTTGTCGTCCACATCCTCGAACGCTTCTTCAACAAGAACCGTCAGGAGGCGACCCGGATCATGCTGCATGTCCACCGTCGCGGTGTGGGGATTTGCGGCGTTTATACGTACGAAGTCGCCGAGACCAAGGTGACGCAGGTCATGGATTTTGCACGGCAGCATCAGCATCCTCTGCAGTGCACGCTGGAAAAGGACTGAACGCCTCCGGATTATGAACACCCCCGTCATCGTTCATTGGCAGAAAGGAGAGCGCAGTGCTCTCACGTAACCTTGAAAAGTCGCTGCATCGGGCCCTTGCCTACGCCAATGAGCGGCGTCACGAATACGCGACCCTCGAACACCTGCTGCTCGCACTGACCGAGGACCAGGACGCTGTCGCGGTGTTGCGCGCCTGCAGCGTCGACCTTGACCGGCTGCGCCGGGAAGTCCTCACTTACGTCGACAACGAGCTCGGCAACCTCGTCGCCAGCCATACCGAGGATGCCAAGCCGACCGCCAGCTTCCAGCGCGTGCTGCAGCGCGCCGCGATCCATGTGCAATCCTCCGGCCGCGAGGAGGTGACCGGCGCCAACGTGCTGGTCGCGATGTTCGCCGAGCGCGAAAGCCATGCCGTCTATTTCCTGCAGGAGCAGGACATGACCCGCTTCGATGCGGTCAACTACATCTCTCACGGCATCGCGAAGGCGCCAGGCCGCACGGAGACCCGCCGCGTCCAGGGTGCCGAGGAAGACAGCGAGCGCAGCGAGAAGAACGGCCAGAAGCGGGGCCATGACGCGCTCGATGCCTACTGCGTCAACCTCAACAAGAAGGCCAAGACCGGCAAGATCGACCCGCTAATCGGGCGCGAGGCCGAGGTCGAACGCACGATCCAGATCCTCTGCCGGCGTTCGAAGAACAACCCGCTTTATGTCGGTGACCCAGGTGTGGGCAAGACCGCGATCGCCGAGGGGCTGGCGCGCCGCATCGTCGGCCGCGAGGTGCCGGAAGTGTTGATGAACGCGACGATCTTCGCGCTCGACATGGGGGCGCTGCTCGCTGGCACGCGCTATCGCGGCGATTTCGAGGAACGGCTGAAGGCCGTGCTCGCCGAGCTCGAAACGCAATCCGGCGCGATCCTTTTTATCGACGAGATTCACACGGTGATCGGCGCGGGCGCCACCTCCGGCGGTGCGATGGACGCCTCGAACCTGTTGAAGCCGGCGCTGGCCGGCGGTGTCATCCGCTGCATCGGGTCGACGACCTACAAGGAATACCGCAATTATTTCGAGAAGGACCGCGCGCTCGTCCGTCGTTTCCAGAAGATCGACGTCAACGAGCCGACGATCGAGGACTCGATCAAGATTCTGCGCGGGCTCAAGCCCTATTACGAGCGCCACCACAAGGTCCGCTACACGACCGATGCGATCCGCGCCGCGGTTGAGCTGTCGCACCGCTACATCGGCGACCGCAAGCTCCCCGACAAGGCCATCGACGTCATCGACGAATCAGGTGCGGCGCAGATGCTGCTGCCGGAAAGCCGGCGCAGAAAGACCATCACCGCCAAAGAGGTCGAGGCCTGCATCGCGACAATGGCGCGCATTCCGCCAAAGAGTGTGTCGCGCGACGACCGCGAGGTGCTGAAGAACCTCACGCGTGACCTCGAAACCATGGTGTTCGGCCAGGATCAGGCGATCGAGGCGCTGGTCTCGGCGATCAAGCTCGCCCGCGCCGGGCTACGCGATCCTGAAAAGCCGATCGGCTCGTATCTCTTCTCCGGCCCGACCGGCGTCGGCAAGACCGAGGTTGCCCGTCAGCTGGCGCGCACGTTGGGCATCGAGATCACCCGCTTCGACATGTCGGAATATATGGAGCGGCACACCGTCTCGCGGCTCATCGGCGCGCCGCCGGGCTATGTCGGCTTCGACCAGGGCGGCCTCTTGACCGACGCGATCGACCAGCATCCGCACTCGGTGCTGCTGCTCGACGAAATCGAGAAGGCGCATCCCGACCTATTCAACATCCTGTTGCAGGTCATGGATTACGGGAAGCTGACCGACCACAACGGCAAGATCGTCGATTTCCGCAATGTCATCCTGATTATGACCACCAATGCCGGCGCTGCCGAGCTCGCCAAGCAGGCGATCGGCTTTGGCAGCGGCATCCGCACCGGTCATGACGAGGAAGCGATCACCCGGATGTTCACGCCGGAATTCCGCAACCGGCTTGACGCGACGATCTCGTTCGCGCCGCTCTCGGCCGATACCATCGGTCGTGTCGTCGGCAAATTCATCCTGCAGCTCGAAGAGCAGCTTGCCGACCGCAACGTCACGATCGAGCTGGAGGCGAGCGCGCGCGCCTGGCTCGCCGACAAGGGCTACGACCCGCTTTTTGGCGCGCGGCCGCTGGCCCGGATCATCCAGGAGCACATCAAGAAGCCGCTGGCTGAGGAACTGCTGTTCGGGCATCTGGCGAAGGGCGGCATCGTCCGCGTGCGCAAGGACGAGGACGAGGACAAGCTCGCCTTCACCTTCCTCGAGCGGCCGGGCCCTGAACCCTCGATGCCGGACTCGACCGAGCCGGAGCTGGTGCAGTAGCTTCGTCCTTCAGCTGCCATTGACCGCGACTTGATCCGGGGGTCTCAGCGCGGCCGCTATCCGGGCGTTTCTTCGGGGCGACCCACGGCGTCGATCATGGCGTTGACCATCGGGCGCATGTGGAAATTGTCGGAGGGCATCACTGCGACCGTGCCGCCGGCCGCTTTCACGGCCGCGGCGACGACAGGGCCGACCGCGGCGATCTTGGTCTTGGCGAAACCTTGCGCGAGTACGGACTCACAGCCCTTGGCGCGCGCCACGGCCGTGAGCCGGCGCAGCTGTGGACCGCTGGTGAAGGCGATGAGGTCGATCTCGCCAACCGCCATGGCGTCGATCGCGGCGACGACGCGCTCCTCGTCCGCCGCCGAGGCATAGGCGTAGGGCAGCACCGAATCGACCGTCGCACCGGCCTTTAGCAGGAAATCCGCGAGGTCGGGCGGCGCGTCGGGATAAAGCTGCACGGCCACGCGGCGGTCCGCAAGGATTTCGCCGCTGAGCGCGGCGATGATGCCGGCGGTGGTCGGCGGCTCGACGGCGAGACCGGGTTTGAGGCCCAATTCGCGCAGTCGGCGAACCGGCTTCGGCCCGCGCGTGATCGTGCGCGCTCGCTCCAGCGCCGCGACAAAACCGTCTGCCAGCCCTTGCGCCGCGGCGAGCTTGTGCAGCCGCCGCAGGCCTTCGCCGGTGTAGATCACGAGATCGTTGGGCGGCTCGACGATAAATCGCTGTAACCAAGCGATCACCGGCACCGGGTCGCCGACATCGCGGATCGCTACCAGCGGACAGCGCGTCACCATTGCACCGTGGCGCTCGAGCATGCCGGCCAGCAGCTCGATCTCGCGCGTCTCGGGAATGATGATGCGCTTTCCGGCCAAGGCACCCTTCATGGCCGCGAGGCTACCATAGTTCTGCTTGGCCGGACTCGATCCGTCGGCCTTCGGCCCACCGGCTTGTTCCGTGGGCGCGTGCGCCCCCGGTCAAGCCGAGGGAGGCGATAGGAAATGACGCTAACCGGCGAGCCCGTTTGCCGCGACCGCGTGCAGGCGCGCCGCCCCGGCGCCGGCAAAGGCGTCGATGACGACAGCGAGCAGCGTGTCGCGCGGGTGGCTCGCGACGATCGACGCGAGATCGTCAAACCGCGCCTCGATCCGCTCCTGGACACCCTCGGCGCTGGTGGTCACGATCGTCACCGGCAAGCTTCCGGCCACCTTCGCCGCCGCCAGCTCGTCGACAATGTCCTGCACCCGCCGGGTCCGCTCGCGCGCCGCTAGCCGGGCCGGCATGAGCCGCACGACACTCCAGCCGTCGCGCGCGAAATGCACCGAACGCGCCGCCGACGCGTCGCTGCGCACCGGGGCCGGCTCGGCATAACTGCCAAGCGGCAACGCCAGAGCCACGATGTCGGCCAGCGTGCGGTCGTAGATCGCGACATTGGCGCCGTCCAGCGCATGGCGCGCGACCGAGGGCGGCTCCGTTCCCGCTGACAATTCCACCAGCCATAACTGGCCGGCGGAGACGACGGGAAGAGTTGGCAAACTTACAGGAGGGTCGGGGCAGGGCGTCGGCTCGGGGGCAAAAGTCGCCGGCGCAATCAGGATAGTCGACACGGAACGGCCTCCTTAGCGGCATTTATCGAGCGCCCGCAAGGTCGTGGTAAAATCGGCGCTGTATGTTGACCATAATTCACATAATTTTATTCGTCAATCATCTCGTAAAAGCAAAATTAAAATGTATAATAGACGCAGATGATCTCGCGACCCCTCGTCGCCGTCAGATTTATGCAGAGCGCTTGGCTTAGACCGGGCTCGTGATGCCCAGAAGCATGCCCACGGGGACGGCCATCATCGAGGCCAGGATCGCGATGGCGAGCGCGCGTTCCGCCGGTGTCCACTTCCGCCAATCCGACATGAATTCACGCATCGCGAACAAACCTTCTCACCGCGGTGATTGCACACAATCTATATACGGACGTATCTAAAACTTTGCTGAACGCAACGCCTGCGGTGCATTGCCGCAGCGCAGCAATCGCCAGGGAGGTCCGCAGTGCCGACATACATTGCCCTCGCGAACTGGACCGACCGCGGCGCCCAGCAGGTGAAGGAATCCCCCCAGCGCGTCGACATGGCCAAAAAGGCACTGGCCGAGATGGGCGGGGAATTCCGTCAGCTCTACATGACGCTGGGTGACTACGATCTGATCTTTATCTACGAGGCTCCCGATGACGCGGTCGCGGCGCGGTTCATGCTGTTGCTGGGACAGCTCGGCACGGTGCGCACTCGCACGCTGAAGGCGTTCCCGGAAGCTGCCTATCGCGAAATTGTTCATTCTCTGCGCTGATTTTCGCGGGAACGTTTGCAGCCTCCACCGTTCCCGGACTGCTAGCGAGCTGATTACATCTTGGTCGTTGGCTAGGTGCGACACTTTGTCCTAAGATGAGGGCGAACGGCGAGTGGAGCCCCCCATGAACGTCCACACGATCCTGCGCACCAAAGGAAAATCGGTCGTTACGATCCACCCCGACGCGACCGTCGAGCGAGCGATATCGGTTTTACACCGACGAGGCATCGGCGCCCTGGTGGTCAGTGACGACGGCGAGAATGTCGTTGGCATCCTTTCCGAACGCGACATCGTCGACGCGCTCGGCCGTTACGGCGCCGAGTTGCCCGCGGTGAGCGTCGGCGAGGTGATGACCTGCCCCGTCGTGACCTGCGAATCCGGCGATAGCGTGGCCGAGTTGATGGCCGAGATGACCAACCGGCGCATCCGCCACTTTCCTGTGGTCGACGACGGAAGGTTGATGGGCATCGTCAGCATCGGCGATCTGGTGAAGAGCCGGCTCGACGAGATCGAATACGAGGCGCACTCGATGCGCTCGTTCATCGCCGGCGCCGCATGAGGCGCTGATACAGCGCCGGCTTTCGTGTCTCACCTCGCACGGGCTTGACCCCCCACCCGGCGACTAGCTTCAACTTATCCGCGGAAGGCCGAACCAGGCCACGGGGCGCGATACGATGTCGACATTCGAGGCAGGCCTGCGCGGCGGCGGGATCGCGATCCTGCTGCTGATCGGGCTGTTTGCTTGGCGTGACGCACGCCGCCTCGCGGCGGCCCGCTACGCCGCGCTCTATATGGTGTGCGGCGCGTCCTATCTCGTCGAGTCGGCCCCGGGAGTGATGTACAGCGACGTCGCCTGGGTGCTGCCGCTGCGCGTTCTGAGCGTCACGACCCCGGCGGTCTTCCAACTTTGGGCCTCGGCGACATTCGACGATTCCTTCCGGCCGTCCTGGATCGCCTGGCTTCCGACCGCGGGGATGGCGTCGCTCGCGACGTGGGCAATCGCGGCCGACCGCTGGCTGCCCTGGCGCGTCGTCATGGT
>Ga0335074_10003275_pt1 | contig 22057 bp, 19 predicted proteins | sample Lox_Sample_23_FD_206715 | JGI IMG/M metagenome (GOLD analysis project Ga0335074, IMG submission 206715) | Soil microbial communities from Loxahatchee National Wildlife Refuge, Florida, United States - Lox_Sample_2.3 | ecosystem: Environmental > Terrestrial > Soil > Wetlands | place: USA...
CCGGCACGTGCGGCGGTACGGAGGGGCGGGCGGGGACGCCGGCGGGCTCGGCAACTCCGGCGTGTTTGAGGTCTCCTTCCGGCGAGAGCTGAAAGACCGAGGATGAGCTCGCCGTCCAGGTGGCGCCGCGGCTGCTTCGCTTGCCGGCTGAGATTGCTTCCGGCCCCCCCGGGGGCGCCGCCTCGATGGAGGGAGTGGGCGTCGGGGGCTCAGCCAGGTCGAGGGGAAACGTCGCGGCTTCGACGGCGTTGCGGACGAGGTTGATGAGCAACTGCTCGATCTGATCGGGATCGGCGAGGAGATCGACGTCGGGCGCGGACAGGATTCGAACGTCAAGGCGGATTTCGAGCGAGACAACACGCTCCAGAAGCGGAACGAGCGGCACGTGTTTCAGAACCGGCGCGGGAAGCTGGGCGAGCTGCCGGTAGGCCTGAACGAAGCGGTTGAGGGAGTCGGCACGGTTCTCGATAACGGAGAGGCCGCGGCCCAGATCCCGGCTGAACGTGGGTGACGGAGGCGGCGCCGGCACGACATGATCCGGTGGCTGCAGCCGCGAGCGCAGGCTGGCCGCGATGGATTTGATGGGCGTGAGCGAATTGGAGATTTCGTGGCCGATGACACGGATGAGGCGGCGCCACGCGAGCCGCTCCTCCTCGCGCAGGGGGACGCTGACGTCGGAGAGCAGAACGAGGGTGTGGGGGACGCCGCGCTGGCGGAAGGAGCCGCGGCGGATCATCCAGCGAGCATTCTCTCCCGTGGAGGAAGGCCTGTCCGCGGCGGCTCCGGGGGAGTGATCAGTGCGGCGCGCGGTGGGCGCACGGGGCGCAAGCTGCAGGATGGAGTGGTTGGGCTGGTCGAGCAGGCTGCCGAGGTCGAGATCGGCCGCGGCCTGGCCCAGATCGCGGGTGGTTTGCAGCGAGAAGACGCGCTCGGCGGCGGGATTGAGAAGGCGCAGGCGCGCATCCTGGTCGAAGGCGAGGACTGGGGCGTCCATCTCGGCAATGACGCGGCGGAGCAGGGCCACGGCTTCGAGCGCGCTGAGCCGCTGGGCCTGGAGAGTGTCGGCGAGGGCGTTGATTTCCAGCGAGAGCTGGCCGAGGGCGTCGGCGCGGGATGCGCCGCGGGCGCGGAAGGAGTAATCCTCCTCGCGGAGCGCGGCAACGACGTTGGCGAGAGTCTGAATGGGGCGGACGGCGTTGTCGATGAAGGCGGCGAAGGCGAGCAGCAGAACGAGCAGCAGAATGACGAGCGTGGCCAGCATGGGGCCGGCAGAGACATGCAGCAGCGCGAGCAGGCTCGCGACCAGTCCGAGCACCACGAGCGCGGCGACGGTGCAGTAGATGCGGAGGCGCGCCTCGAACGAGGTGGCTTCGGCGGGCTTGCGGCGATGGGAGCGCGGCGCCATCGATCAGTAGACAGGGATCAGAGCTCAGCAGGCAACAGTCGAAAGCGGCAGCCGGCAGGCTGTGATTCCAGTTAAGTCTGTACTGTTCACTGCTTACTGATCAATGTCTGCTGTTTCCTGATCAGATGCCATATTTCTCCATGCGGCGATAGAGCGCGCCACGGCTGAGGCCGAGGGCTTCCGCCGCCTGGCTCACGTTGCCGCTGCAGCGCGAGAGCGCCTTGCGGATGAGGATACTCTCGACGGACTCGAGGGACATCTCCTCGAGGGCTTGGGTGGAAACGCGCGCCGGAGACAGGCCGAGATCGGAGACCTCGATGATGTCCTCGCGGGACATGAGCAGGGCGCGCTCGATGGTGTGGTCGAGTTCGCGCACATTGCCGGGCCAGGCGTAGTGCAGCATGAGCTGGATGGCGGCGGGGTCGATTCCATTCACTGGCTTGCGATAGCGCTGCGAGTAGCGGGCGAGGAAGTGCGCGGCCAGGGGAGGGATGTCCTCACGGCGCTCACGCAACGGCGGCAGATGGATTTCGACGGTGTTGAGGCGGAAGAGCAGGTCGGCGCGGAAGCGGCCCTCCTCAACTTCTTTACGCAGGTCGGCGTTGGTGGCGGAGACGACCCGGACGTTGACGCGGCGGGTTTTCGAGGAGCCAACCCGCTCCATCTCACCGGTCTCGAGCACGCGCAGAAGCTTGGCTTGTTGGCGCGGGGGGACGTTGGCGATTTCGTCGAGGAAAAGCGTGCCGCCTTCTGCGAGCTCAAAGCGGCCGATGCGCTCGGTGCGCGCGTCGGTGAACGCGCCCTTGACGTGGCCGAAGAGTTCGGATTCGAAGGTTCCTTCGGGCAGGGCTCCGGTGTTGACGGCGACCATGGAGCGCGAGGCGCGGGGTGAGAGCGCGTGGAGGGTCTGCGCAACGACTTCTTTGCCGGTGCCGTGCTCGCCGGTGATCAGCACCGAGGCATCGGAAGGCCCGATGCGCGCTATGGTGGCGAGCACCGGCTGCATGGCCGGCGCGGTCGCGATCATCTCAGGGAGATTGGCGGCGCGCAGGAGGCGATTCTCGGCTTCGAGCCGCTGGGCGCGTCGAACCGCGTAGTAGAGATCGATCTGCGTGCGCAGGATGGTGAGCAGACGCGCGTTGTCCCAGGGTTTCTGGATGAAGTCGGAGGCGCCGCGGCGCATGGCTTCGACCGCCAGCTCGACGTTGGCCCAGGCGGTCATGACGATGATCGGGAGCTGAGACTCCTGGCCGCGTATCTGTGAGAGGAGATCGAGGCCCTCGCGGCCGGAAGTGGTGTCGCGCGTGTAATTCAGATCGAGGAGGAGCGCGTCGAAGCTGCTGGACTTGATTGCATCGAGGACCATGAAAGGCGAGGTTGCTTTTTCGATGCGATAGCCTTCGGGCTCGAGCAGCAGCTCGAGGGCGTCCAGGATGTGCGGCTGATCGTCGGCGATCAGTACGCAGGGAGGGGCGGCGGAGCGCTGCGGCTCAGCGGCGATGGCGGGTTGGGCGGCGGTGGACACGGGTCAGTCGTCGGTGAAAAGGTTCCGGTTGTCAGTCCCCGGTGAGTCGATATCAGTCTACGGCGCGCGGTCAGGGCATGTGGGTGACAACGCCGGTCTTGGCATCGTCGACGGACACTCCGGTGAGCTGCAGCGTTTCGCCGGTGGCCCTGTCCAGGTCGACTTTGGCTTCCTCGTACTTTGCCTGCGCGTCGTCGAGGGTGGCTTCGGCGGTGGCGAGGGCATTCTCGGCGACGAGCACATCGTAGCTGGACTTGGCGCCGAGCTGCTGCTCCTGTTTGGTGATGTCGAAGGTCCGCTGGGCAAGATCGCGGGCCTGCTGGGCGGCCTGGACGCGCGCCTGTGCCTGCTCGAGGGCGAACTGCGAGTTGCGGACATCGAAGCGGATGTTCTTGGCGTTCTCCTCGTAAGTGATCTGGCTCTGGCGGTACTGGAGCGCGGCGCGGAATTGCGTGGCTTTGGCGACGCGGTTACGGAGGTTGATCGACAGGGTCATGCCGACCTGGTATTCCGGTGAAGAGTAGTTGAATTCGTCGTCGAACATACCGCCGAAACCCGTGGGCAGAGTGGTAGCGCACTCGTTGATTCCGTTTGCCGCGGTGCCGAGGTCGCAATAGGGATTTTTGGGGCCGCCGAGACCGGCTCCCAGGTAGAAGCCGTACATGTTGAGGGTGGGCAGCAGCACGTTGTTGGCCGATTTCAGGTTCGCTTTCTGAATCTCAGCCTGCTCCTGATAAATGTGCACCTCGGGACGATTCTTCTCTGCCTCGGCGATGAGCTGGTCGATGGGCTTGTCTGCATTGGGATCGGGTTGGCCCTTCAGATCGAGAGGAATGACGGGCATGGCATCGATGGTGGCGTCATCGGTCTTGGTCAGGACGTTTTTGAGCTGTAGCTCATAGAGCCGAAGATTGGCGCGGGCAACGGTGAGATTGCCTTCCGCCGTGGCGACGGCAGTCTCGTCCTGCATGACCTGGAGCGCGGGAATGGCTTTCAGGTCCAGCTGCTTCTGATCGTCGGAGAGCGTCTGATTGGCGAAGTCGAGGCTCCGCTCCTCGATCTGCTCGTCCTGATAGGCATCCGCGAGGTCCCAGTAGATATCCTCCACCTGGGTGATGATCGCGATGACCTGGGCTTCAAAGGCGTAGTTGGTGATGTTGACGTTGCGCTTTGCGATGTGAATGTAGCGCTCGTTGCTGGCGAGGCCGAAACCGTAAAGGAGAGGCTGGGTAATCTCAGCCAGGTAGTAAGCCTGGAGTTCAGGATTGACGACGTCGTAGGGGCTGTTGCTGGTCAGTCGCTGGCCGGAGTACTGAATATAGAGGTTGGTTCCCAGCGGATACGACTGGCTGAAGCTGCCGCTGGCCTGGATGGTGTTGTTTTCCAGTACCGGCACGCCCTCCTGGAAGACGGTGAGCTGCTGCAGGCGCGTGTGGTCCACCGATCCCTTGAAGGTGAGATAGGGATCGAAGGACGGGACGGTCGAACCCGCGCCGAGAGCGGAGGTGACGATGCCGCCGGCGCCAGCGGCGGAGAGTCCGCCGGAAGAGGAGCCGCCGCCGGCGGAAGAGCCGAAGCCCCCCTGGGCGGACTGGACGATGTTGGTGTTGACGCCGCCGACGACGCCGCCGGCTTTGGTATTGAGAAGGTCGGTCTGGGCGATGGGGAAGTTGTAGCGGAAGTAGGCGATGTCGAGGTTATTCTCGATGGCCAGAGCGATGGCGTCGCGCAGCGCGAGGTACAGCTTGCCGTCACGCATGAGGTCGTAAAGGCGCGGAGAGTTGCTCAGATTGAGCGCCGGGGCGTTGGCCGGTCTGTAAGGCGACAGCGGATTATGCGAGTGCGGCATCGTGACCTGAAAGGGCTGCGCGGGTGCGAGCGGCTGGTGTGCCTGAGCCTGCGCCTGCTGGGCGATGGTCGGCGGCGGGGGCGGTCCGGCGGGCGGCGGCGCATTGGGCGTGGTCGTCTGCGCGAAGCAGAACGCAGAGCTCACAGCGCAGAGCACAGACAGGCGTACGGCGTTCCTGATGCACAGGGTCACGATGCGCTCACCTCCTCGCTGACGCTGGGATTGGCAGTATCGGCGACGAGCCAGCCGTCGCGCAGTTCGATGACCCGTGAGCCGAAGGCGGCGTTGGTTTCGGAATGGGTAACCTGGACAATGGTGGCGCCCTGCTGGTTCAGCTCGCGGAACAGCTCCATGATTTCCTTTGCCTGACTGGAATGAAGATTGCCGGTGGGCTCGTCGGCCAGCAGCAAGACCGGCGAGTGGATGACGGCGCGGGCGATTCCGACCAGCTGCTGCTGGCCCCCGGAAAGCTGAGAAGGGAACAGATCTTTTTTACCGACGATATTGAAGCGGTCCAGGGTATCGGCGACCAGGCTCTGGCGCTGAGCGCGGGGCATATCTTTGTAGGAAAGCGGCAGATCGATGTTCTCCTGGACAGTGAGATCGTCGAGCAGGTGATAGCTCTGGAAGACCATGCCGATGTGGCGCCGGGCCAGCTCGGCGCGCTGGCGGCGATTCAGCGTGTGCACAGGCTGATCGCGGAACCAGTATTCACCGAGCCACTGATCGTCGAGCAGGGCGAGCACGTTGAGCAGTGACGATTTGCCCGCGCCCGAAGGACCCATGATGGTGAGAAATTCTCCCTGCTTGATTTCGAGATTGACGCGGCGCAGAACCCAGGTTTGGCCAGCGCCGGTCTTGTAACTGCGTTCGAGATGTTTGAGCTGAATCATGACTGTTGAAAAGTCTCCGGGGCTGATGCCCCTCTCGTTTCCTGCCATTATCCCCGACCCGAAGGACGAGACATTTGCCAAGGTACCTCGTGCGCGGTACCCTGGACACACGTCACCCCGGGCGACGGCGCGGGGGAGGATCGCGACGCAGATTACTTGACTTCGAGAACCTGTTCCAGTGCTTCGCCTTCAGCGACCACCTTGCCGTCGAAGAGGTGAATCTGGCGGTCGGCGTGGCGGGCGAAGCGCGGATCGTGCGTCACCATGCAAATGGTCGCGCCCTCGCGATGAAGGTTCTGGAGCAGTTCCATCACCGCTTCCGCGTTGCGCGAGTCGAGGTTGCCGGTAGGCTCGTCGGCGAGCAGGATGGACGGCGATCCGGCCAGGGCGCGGGCCACGGCGACACGCTGCTGCTGGCCGCCGGAGAGCTGCGAAGGATAGTGCCGAATGCGATGAGCCATGCTCACGCGCTCGAGCGACTCCTGTACCCGGCGCTTGCGCTCCGCAGAGGTCATGCCGGAGCGGTAGGTGAGCGGCAGCTCGACGTTCTCGTAGACGGTGAGGTCGCCGATGAGATTGAAGCTCTGGAAGATGAAGCCGATTTCCTGGTTGCGGATGCGGGAACGCTGGGAGAAGTTCAGATTCTCCACGGCATGGCCGTTCAGCGTATAGCTGCCGCCGGTGGGCGTATCGAGCAGCCCGATGATGGAGAGCAGGGTGGATTTGCCGCATCCGGAGGGGCCGGAAATGGCGACGTACTCGCCCTTGTCGATCTTCATATGCACGCCCGACAACGCGTGCGTCTCGATTTCATCGGTGTAGAAGACCTTGGTGAGGCCTTCAATTTCGATCAGCGCCTGACTGTTTTCCATGCTGCCTCTCCTGCTCCTGATTTCGTTGAACGCGGTTATTCGAGACGGACCTTGTCCGTGGCGTCGTAACGCGACATGTCGGACAGGATCACACGATCGCCTTCCCTGAGTCCACTGAGGATCTGAATCTCCGTTACTGAGGCCTTGCCTACCTGCACCTGAACCCGCGTGGCTGTTTTGCCATCGGGGTCCATGCGGAAGAGGCTGACGGAGCCGTCCGGGTTCGCAAACGCAGGGCGGCCGACATAGAGCACGTCGTGCAGGTGCGCTAGGTCGATGGTGCCGTCCACGCTGAGCGACGGTACAGCGCCCGCCGGCAGGGGCCCATCGAGTGTTACGTCAACGGTGCGCGTTCCGTTCAATACGGAGGGATCAATGCGGCTGACGTGGCCGGGAACGATGCCGTTGTGGGTATCGATTTCAGCGGGCTGGCCCAGCAGAATGTCGTGCGCCTGGGTTTCGGCGATTTGCAGGGATGCCTTCAGCTTGGTGGGATCGATGACTTCCGCGACGGAGGTGCCGGCGGTCACGTGCTGGCCAACCGATACGGGCGTGGCCAGAGAAGCAAGCACGCCGGAGATGCCGGCCTTCACATGTAAAGCGTCTTCCTGCGATTGATAGAGGGCAAGCTGGGCCTTCGCCTGATCGATCTTGGTTTGCTGCGAGGCTAGCTGAACTTTAATCGCCTGCTCGTTCACCTCGAGCTGCTGCAGGCTGATCTGGTGTTGCGTCGTCAGCTGATCGGCCGTGCTCTTCGACTGGTCGAACGTGAGGCCGCTGATGACGCCCAGCGCATAGAGCTGCTTATCGGTGTTCGCCGTGATCTCGGCCTGACCGTATTGAGCATTCACCTGGGCCGCGGCAGATTTCTTATCCATGAGGGTGCTCTGCAGCGTCGCCTGCAGGCTCTTGTAGTCGGCCTGGGCGCCCTGTAGCGCCAGTTGGGCGCTGAGCAGCTCCTGCTGGAGTTGCGGGTCGGCAAGATCCATCAGAACCGTATCCGGGGTAACCCGGGCGCCAGGCAGAACGAGGATCCTCACCACCGTGGCGTCCGTCTGGGCCGGAATCAGCTCGATGCTGTCCTCGCGCGGAACGAGGGTGCCGAGTCCGTGGACCTGCACGATCATGTCGCCACGCTTGACGGTCTCGGGCCAGACAGTGCTGGCGTCGACGGTGGGGACGGCAGGCTTGAGGCGCATGACGCCCCAGGCGGCTCCGCCGAGAATGAGGACGGCAACAATGCCGATGACAATCTGTCGGCGGTGCTTCTTTTTCCGTATATCAGGCCGGGCGATATCCATGGATGCCTACAGGAGTGCATGTACTGCGCCATTCTCGAAGTCGCAGTAAACGTCGGCGGATCTATCGGTTAGACGGAATAGGGAGGCATCGGGCGAGCCGGGGAAGTGGCCGAAATCGGAGACGGGTGTCCGAATGTGGACAGTGCGGCTCAGGGTTGGTGCGCGCCTAGCCTGGCTTCGACCACAGCCACGATCTGCCGATGGATGGCCGCGATGGTCCTGTCCCCCTCGATCACGGCGACGCGGGCAGGCTCGCGAGCGGCGATCTCGCGGTACTTTTCGTAGACGCGGCGGTAGAAGGCCTCGTCTTCCGATTCGAATCGGCCTTCGTTGGTGCCGGAAGTGGCAACGCGGTGGTTGCGGCGGCGAGCCCGAGCAAGGGAACGGTCGAAGTCGGCGAGCAGAAGGATGGTGAGATCGGGGTTGAGGCCGCCGCACATCGCCTGGTGCATGCGCACGACCGGCTCGCTTCCGAGCTGCCGCCCTCCCCCCTGGTACGCTTCGGTGGAGTCGGTGAAGCGGTCGCACAGGACGATGTGGCCCCGGTCGAGCGCGGGACCGATGACTTCCGCGATGGCCTGAGCGCGATCGGAGAACATGAGCCCCAACTCAGCCATAGGATCGAGATGCTCGGTGCGCGAGTCGAGGAGCAGGGCGCGGATGCGGTCGCCGATGCGGGTCCCCCCCGGTTGACGAGTGACGGTGACAGTGTGGCCCTGGCGCTCGAGGTGCGCGGCGAGCTTACGGATCTGCGTCGATTTGCCCGAGCCGTCGAGGCCCTCGAAGGTGAGGAAAAAGCCGCGCATAGGAGCAGGGTACAGGATACAAAGGAGTGCCCAGGCGGCAGTCAGTTGGCTTCAGTCAGTTGCGTTTGGCAGCTTCAGCAGCCGCTCTGCATTTCCGTGAGCGATTTTGTGCAGGTCGGCAGGATTGACCGGAAGCGAATCGAGGAAGCGGCGGCCGGTTTCGGTTGAACTGAATGGGTAGTCAATCGAGAAGAGGATGCGATCGGCGCCGACCACCTGGAGCGCGCAGAGAAAAGGCGGCACCGTGAAGTATCCGCTGGTGGTGATATGCACGTGCTGGTGGAAGATCTCGGCAACCGAGCGGGAGAGCTTGTGTCCGGCGCGCGAGAGAACAGAATTGGCGCGGGCCAGTGAGTAGGGCAGGTCTTCGCCCATGTGTCCGATGATGAGCTGCAGGCGCGGAAAGCGGTCGAACAGGCCGGTCACAATGAGGCGCAGCACGTGCAGGCCGGTTTCGACGTGCCATCCCCAGCCGGCGGTGGAGAGCATGAAGCCCAGGTCCGCGGGCAGGCCATTGAAATAGCTCTGGAAAACAGGCATTGGCGGCGGCGCGGGATGGAGATAGACGGGAATGTCGAGTGCGTGCGCCGCCTCCCAGAAAGGCGTGAAGCGGGGATGGTCGAGGAAGTGGCCGTCGACCGTGCCGTTGACCATAACGCCGACGAAGCGAAGCTGCCGGATGCAGCGCTCGAGCTCGCGGGCAGCGGCCTGCGGATCCTGAAGGCTGATCGCGGCGAAGGCTGCGAAACGAGTGGGGTGGACGCGGACGGCCTCAGCCATAGCGTCGTTAGCGTCCCGGGCGAACGACGCGGCGGTTTCGGCGTCGAAGCGGTCGAGGTCGCCGCCGGCGAGTGACAGCACCTGCATTTCGATCTGCGCCGCGTCCATGTCGGCAATGCGGATCTGGCCGAGGTCGCTGAGTTTGGCGCGCACCTTTTTCATGTAGTCGTTGGCGGCAAGGTCGCGCTGGGACCGCGCGTCGACGGCACGAAGGAATTCGGGCAGAGACCAATGTTCTTCGAGAGTGATGGTGCGCATAGCGTGGTTGGATGGGGCGAGGCAGGCAAAGGTAGCGGGAAAATCGATGGGCGAAGAGCGGAATTTGCGCGAAAGAAATATTTGTTGACAGTCGGTGTACTAGGTGACATAGTACAGACGATGATTCCCTTCAGGGTGACATTTCGCGGTGGCCTGTCGATCTTCGAGCAGGTGGTGTACGCGTCCAAGAAGGCGATGGTGTCGGGGCAGCTGCGCCCCGGCGATTCGTACCCGTCGGTGAGGGTGCTGAGCCGCGAGCTGAAGATCAATCCCAACACGGCTCATAAGATCGTGGCCTACCTGGTGAACGAAGGATTTCTGGAGGCGCGGCCCGGCATCGGCACGGTGGTAGCGGAGTTGCCGGACTCGAGCCGCAAACAGCGGGCCGAGCTGCTGGGGCAGGAGATCGAAGAACTGGTGGTGGAATCGAAGCGGCTGGGGATTGAGACCGATGAGGTGATCGGTGCAATCCGCGCGCACTGGGAACGGCTGAGCAGCAGCGATGGAACGAAAGACAGGGGGCCGAGAGAGCGATGAACGCGACGATCCGAACAGAAGGACTGGTGAAGCGATTCGGGAGAACGGAAGCTCTGAGCGGCGTGGAGCTGTCCGTGCCTGCGGGCGCCATCTACGCGCTGGTCGGCGCCAACGGGGCGGGGAAAACCACGCTGATCAAGGTGGTCATGAATCTCCTCGAGGCGACGGCGGGGCGCGCGGAGGTGCTGGGGATGGATTCGCACCGGATCCGTGGGAAGGCGCTGAACCGGATCGGATACGTGAGCGAGAACCAGGAATATCCCGAGTGGATGACGGTGGCGGCGATGCTCGAGTACATACGGCCTTTTTATCCGGGATGGGATCGCGAGCTCGAGCGGCACCTCGTGCGGCAGTTCGAACTGCCCCTGGGTCGGAAGCTGAAGCATCTGTCGCGCGGCATGCGGATGAAAGCGGCGATGGCGTCTGCCCTGGCGTTCCGGCCGGCCCTGCTGGTGCTGGACGAGCCATTTTCGGGGCTGGATCCGCTGGTGCGCGACGAGCTGATGGAGGGGCTGCTGGATCGGTCGCCGGAGACAGCGATTTTTCTTTCCTCGCACGATCTGACGGAAATCGAGAGCTTTTCGAGCCATGTGGGCTTTCTGGAACAGGGGCGGTTACTTTTTTCTGAGGAAATGGGCGCGCTGTCGCAGAGGTTCCGGGAAGTGACGGTGACGCTGGGCGGCGAAGAACCGGCTCGGGAACGGCTGCCGGAAGACTGGCTGCAGTATGAGGCGTCGAATTCCGTAGTGCGGTTCGTGCACAGCGCGTGCCGCGGCGAAGGCACGGCGGCAGAACTGAGGGAGATGTTTCCGTCGGCGCGGGAAATCGAGATGGAGCCAATGCCGCTGCGTTCGATCTTTGTGGCCATCGCGCGCGAGCGGCGATCGCAGCGGGTGGGCGCCGCAGCCGTGAAAGAAGGGAGCCGGGCATGAATCAGGTGACGCATATTTTCGCGAAGGATACGCGGCGGCACTGGCCGGAGATCGCCATTTCGCTCCTGGTGACAGCGGCGTGGGTGTGGATGACGCCATACTCGTGGGACTGGAGGCCGGAAAACACGCCCACTCAGGGAGCCCAGGTCGCACTGGTGGCGATGATGTTTCTTGCCGGGCTGGCGGCGGCGCTGGTTCCGGTGATGTGGTGGATTCTGATCACGCGCGTGGTGCAGGGCGAGAATCTCGTGGGCGATACGCAATGGTGGGTGACGAAACCATACGAATGGGAGAAGCTGCTGACGGCGAAGACGCTGTTTCTGGCGGCGTTCATCGCGGCGCCGATGCTGGTCGCGGACTGGATCCTGCTGGCCGAGGCGGGACTGAAGCCCGTGGATCATGTGGCGGGGCTTGGATTCCGCACTCTGTTGCTGGTGTGTTTCGTCCTGCTGCCGCTGGGAGCGCTGGCTGCAGTGACATCGACGTTCGCGCGCGTGACGCTGACCACGATCGGAACGGTACTGGTCCTGGGAGTCAACATCGGGGTGCTGGCGGGGGTGGAGCGGTACAAATATTCATCGTCGCTGGGATTGCTGATCGCGGTGCCGCTGTTGCTGGGCCTGATAGTGGGAGCGGTCGTATTCCAGTATGCGCGGCGGCGAACGTGGCAGTCGCGCGGATGGCTGCTTGCATCGCTGGCGGTGATCGTCTGCGGGGGATACCTGAGCTACAGTCCCGTGCTGGTAGCGCTCGAATTCCCGCAGAACGGCGCGGCGCCGATCCAGATCGGGCTTGAAGAACAGCCGAGCATTGCCATGCGCACGGAGGAGAATCGCGTGAGCCTGACGTTGCCGGTGACGATCGCCGGGGTGCAGCAGGGCTCCGGGACTCAATTGGACGCAGTGCGCGTCACCATGACGACGGCCGCGGGGCGAACGTGGCGGTCGGGATGGGAAGCGTTGTACGGGCAGCGCTACATGTCTGTGAAAGTGACGAGGTCGGTGACGACGAGCACGGGAATGAGGCAGGATAGCGGCCTGATTCCGGTGAGTAGCGAGATCTACGTGGGGCCGACGACCGGAATGGTGGATTTGGGCATCAACCGCGCGTTCTACGACATGGCAAGGGCAGAGCCGGTGACACTGCAACTGGAGTTGGCAGTGACGGAGCTGAAAGCCGGAAATGCCGTCGTTGTCCCAATGCAAACGAGCGATTTCGCGGTGGCGGGTCTTGGGGAGTGCTCGCCGCTTAAATATGGGATTCGGTGCCGCAGCGCGTTGCGCCAGCCGCAACTCACGTTTGTCCGTACCGAATTTACTGAAGGAACCTGCGCAGCGAATGGCGCAGGAGCGGAAGTTTCCGGATCGGCGTGGATGGGCGACTTGTCCAGGGCGCCCGCGGATTTCGGATTGTCTCCGGTGAGCGACATCGCGACAGCGCTAAGTAACTTCAGCGGGCCGCCTGCGCCGGGGCAGCCGCCGGTGTTGCGGCACCTTTGCCCGGGGACGCCGATTACGTTTACGCCGTATGCCGTGACCGGAAGGACGCGGGTGGTGACGACGCTTCGGAACATTACTTTGCCGGAATGGAAATAGACCGGAGAAACGCGAGGCGACGGCCCCGCGGTTTTGCCGAGCTCAGCCCGCCAATTAATTACGATCGGTCGCTGGATCTCGTCTAATTTTGCTGCGTGACCGAGTAATCGGGCGGGATCTGGAAGAGGATCGGATCGGGCTCGTCGCGGCTGATATCCTGCGCCTCCATGGTGGACTCGCCGGAGCGTGGGTCGATCACGCTGGACTGCACGGTGATCCTTAGCTCCTCACACGTCCAGCTCTCGGAGACGACGGTGATCTCGCGGTCGTTCCCTTCCGCGCCGGCGGGGATGATCCGGGTGACCCGGCGGCCATGGGCAATGACGCCGTCGATGGTCTCGTAACCCAGGTCTTCGACGGTGGGACGCGGGGCGGCAGAGGGATTGCCGCTGGAGCTGAACGAAATAACGCCTGTGCCAGGGACCCCGGCGGCCCGGGGCGGCGTATTGGGGATGACCTGCGAAATGGTGTGTGGAGTCGAGATGGTCGCGGTCTTCTGTCGCGGGTTGAGCTGGATGGTGCGGTTGGCGACGGGATCTATGATGTTGACCATAGCGGGCTCAGCGGAGTCAGCATCTCCGGCATTCGTGGGTGGGTAAAACTCGAAGCGCGTCCTGCCCAGGGAATCGCGATAGCGAACAGTCCTGGTGGCTCGCGTGATCTGGGTGCCGTCGGCGAGGGTCTGGTGACGCAGGCTGATGAAAGTGGCGGAATAGGGCTCGCCGGCGAAACCGTGTATGCCGGACGGCGGGGCGGTGATGACCGGCGCGTTTTGGGTGAACGCGGAAGGTGCTGCCAGCCAAACAGCGGCAGCAAGAGCAAACGGAGCGCAGCAGCGAAGTGGCATGCGAGCCCCTTTTCGTTCAGGCTAAGTATGACTTAGCCTGAGTTCACAGGCAAACGGGAGACAATAACTGACCCAATAACTGAATGGCTATACGTGGCCGCGAACCGGTTGCCACTGGTTCGTGCGCGCCGATGTAAAAATCGCATCGATGACGGCCATGTTGGCGATGCCGTCTTCAAGCGGTACGGGAAGCGGTGCTCCGTCGAGAACCGCGCGCGCGAAGTCATCTCCCTGAAGCGTGTATTGATTGGCGATGGGGAAGGTTTCGGTGACCAGACCGCCGCCGAAGAGGTCGCGGCCGTCATCGATGAAGATGCGCGTGGGACGTTCCACGGGAGCGTTGAAGGGGATTTCGATCTCGATGCGTCCGCGCGTGCCGTAGAACTGGGCACGCTGGTAAGGGACGAGTTGCGTACTGCAGGTGAAAATGGCCTGACCGGAAGGGAATTCGAGGACTGCGGAAGTGAGGCGGTCGGTGCCGAATTCCGGGTCGCGCTCGATGAGTCCGCAGACGCGCGTGGGGCGCTGGCCGAAGCCGGTGCGTGCCGCCTGGATGCAGTAGCACCCGATGTCGTAGAGCGCGCCGCCACCGGTTTCCGGCCGATTGCGGATGTTGGCGGGATCGACGTTGTAGTAGCTGAAAAAAGCCGTCACCGAGCGGAGCGGGCCGATGCGGCCCTCGTCGAGCAACTGGCGTAAGCGCAGCCACTGCGGGTGGGAGCGGATCATGAAGGCTTCGCCGATGAGCACGCCGGTGCGCTCGCGGACAGCGAGGAGTGATTCAGCCTCCGCGAGGTCCATGCTGAGCGGTTTCTCGCACAACACGTGCTTGCCGGCCTCGGCGGCGCGGATGGTCCATGGGACATGGAGCTGATTCGGAAGCGGGTTGTAGACTGCGTCAATGGCAGGGTCGGCGAGCAGTTCCTCGTAAGAGCCGTAGGCGCGAGGGATGCCATGGGCGGCCGCGGCCTCGCGGGCCCGTGTGAGATCGCGGGAAGCGATGGCCGCGACTTCGCAGAGATCGCTCTGTTGCATGCCGGAAATGACTTTGCGAAGACCGATGGATGCGGTGGAGAGAACTCCCCAGCGAAGCTTTTTGCTCATGTGGGGATGATACGGCGGGCGAAACGCGAGGCGTCAGCGCGTGCCGCCACCGACGAAATGGACGATCTCGAAGCGGTCGCCTTCAGCGATGGAAGTGCTTGGCCAGGCGGGCCGCGAAACGATGGAGCCGTTGTGTTCGATGGCAACCCGATCGGCCTGAATGGCAAGCGCGGCGAGGAGATCCCGAAGGGTGGCGCCGGCGGCAAGCGCGGGCAGATCGCGCGGCTGGCCGTTGATGACGAGCTGCATGGTTTGAGAGTAGCAGGCGATGGACAGCGCCGGCTTCAGCGAAGGAGACGCCAGAGGCCCCAGCTCGAGAAGCCAACGAGGACGATGCCGAATTCGAGGGCCAGCGCGAAGGCGAGACCGCGAAATGCTCCCCGGGGGCGCCCGGAATCGTAGAGTCGGCCGGCCTCCCGCTCAAGCATCGTGCGGGTATTGAGATCGCGGGGTGCCGCGGTGATGTTGGGAAGCTGGAAGGAAGAATCAAGAATGCGGGCGGTCATAGTCCTCTCCGAGAGACGTATCGGCAGGAAGGCAGAGGACTGAAGGGGACATGACTCTGTCGCGATATCGGACAGAAAAAGAGCCCGGATCGTGGAGATCCGGGCTCTTTACGTTGCGGCAGCGCGGAGTTCTTGCTTAGCGCCGCACTTCGAAGGTGAGCGTGGTGGAGTGGGACTGACTGCCGCCCGTCCCGGTGATCGTTATGGCATAGGTGCCGGTCTTCGCCGTTCGCGAGACCGTAAGGTTGAAGTCTGTCGTGCCGGATCCGGGAGCGGCAAGTGAAGACGGGCTGAAGCTGTAGGTTACGCCCGAAGGCACGCCGGTAGCGGAGAAGGAGATGGCCGAGTCAAATCCGCCGGAGACGGTGGAGGTGACGACGGCGTAACCGCTCTGGCCCTGATCGAGATAACCAGAGCTCGGTGAAACGGAGAGGCTGAAGCTGCCCGTCTGCGGAGGGGCGACGGTAAGCGTGACACTGGTGGTCTCTTTGGTGCTGCCGGAGGTTCCGGTCACTGTAATGGTGTAGGTTCCGGTGGCCGCCGTGGAAGAGACGGTGAAGGTGAGCGAGGAAGTGCCCGCCCCGGTGATCGATGCCGGATTGAACGTCGCAGTGACGCCGGAGGGCAGGGTTGAGGTCGTGAGGCTGATGGCGGAATCAAAGCCGCCGGTCACCGTGCTGGTGATGGTGCTCGATCCGGAGTTGCCCTGGGTGATGGAGAGCGAACCAGGCGACGCGCTCAGCGTATAGCCAGGGGTGGTGGATGCCGATCCGGCGAGGGCGTTGATCAGGCTGACGCCGTTGGGGCTGCCCCAGCCTGTGGCGAGATCGTAGCCGGTGGTGGCGGAGTAGCCATTGCTGCCGCTGGTGATGTCGTGAAAGTCCGAGTCGTAGCTGGAGCCCGCGCCAATGGTGTAAAGGCTGGGGTTGATGAAGCCCAGGGTCTTGTTGCCGTTGGCTACGGACTGCTGGTTAATGAGCGCCAGGAAGCCGGCCCAGAGCGGAGCAGCGAAGCTGGTGCCGCCGTATTCGTTCGCGGTGCAGGTAGTCTGGTCCGCGCAGACGTAATAGGTAAAGTTGGCGTTGGCAGAAACATCGGGGCCGTTGCGATAGGTCGTCGAGCAACTGGAACAATCGGCCGCCGCAGAGGTTTGCCAGGACGGAATGGCGAACTTGTCAGGCGAAATTCCGCCGCCACCATCCGACCAGGCAGTTTCTGAGGCCCACGGGCCTGCAGCTGATTCCGTTTCGAGGTCGGTGCCACCGACCGAAGTGACGTAGACGTCGTCGGCCGGATAGATTTCAGAACCTGAGCCGGAGGTGGTCCAGCGGCCATCGTCGCCAGCGGCCTGGAACAAGTTCTGGCCCTGGGCGGCAAACTCCTCGAAGTAGGGATTGTCAGTGTTGGGATCGGCCGGGCTCCAGGTCCAGGAGGAACTCAGCTGCGCGTTGAGCGGGCTGGCGGTCGCCATGGCGTTGAAGATGGCCGCGTCGGTGGATCCCACATACATGACGAGGCTGGAAAGGCCGGGAGCCATGCCGAGAGCTTGGGTCATGTCGAGGGTTTGTTCGGTGTCGTCACAATCGCCGCCGGATCTGGAGTCGACGCACGAGGTGCTGGTACCGTCGGTGGAGACGAGCTGGATGATGGAGCCGGGATAAGTCTGGCCGGCGTTCTTGTAATAGGTCTGAAGGTCGGCGAGATCGGTACCGGCGTATTCGAGCAGGCCGAGGGACTGGCCGGAGCCGGTGAGCGTGGTGCTTCCGTAATATGCGGCGCGCATGTCGCTGCCGAGGAAGGACGCCGACGGTCCGGAGCCGGTCGTGGCGCCGGACTTCTCGCCGGATGACGCGGGACGGCGTGTCAGGCCGGCGGGATGGGGAATGGAGTAGTTATCCAGCCCGGAGATATGCCAGAGCTGGAAAGGCAGATCGACGGTGGGCTCGCGATCGGGTGCGTAGAAGATGCGGTTTTCCGTGGGGTGCTGATAGGTGCGGAGATTGATGTGGAACGCGGCGTCGATCTGAGCTACCGTGCCGCTGATATCGACGTTGAGGCGGTTGCGCGAAGTAGCGACGACGGTGAGACCGTAAGACTGCGCGAAGGCAATGACGGTGTCGTAGTCATTCTCCGTGGGTCCGAACTGCGCCGTGAATTGGTCGACGGTGAGGAACTGATGGTAGGAGGGGCTATCGGGGTTGTAGAGATCCTGGAGAAGATCGTCGAGCTGCGTCTGGTTGCGGAGCGGGAGGGTTAGGACCAGGCGGAGCGACTGGTTGGCGGGGAGGATTCCGACAGCTTTGGCCTGACCGCTGGCGACGGCCGGGCGCACATGGTGGGTTAACAGAGTCTGAGTCTGGCCAGACGCAGCCGTAACGAACAGGGCTGCGACAACTGCGGGCAGAATTGCTGCGAATCTGCGCATCACGTTTTCTCCTTTTTGAACCTCGGGGGAGTGGGGGTCGGAGATCTCGTGCGTGGGTCCGAGGTGGAAGGAATTGTGAGGCAGCGGAGGCGGAGGTGTCCAGAGGAATTCGAGGAGATAACCAGAGAACGACTACGAAAGTAACCTGCAGCAGCCCAAAACACGTGGGTTAGGGCTGCTCCGGCCGTGTCAGCGGACGACGCCCATGCTTGACGTCGGCCAGTAGATGAAGTCGGCTTTGCCGTAGATCAGGTCGCGATCAACCGGGCCGAAGTCGCGGCTGTCGCTCGAAATAGAGCGATGGTCACCCATGACGAAAAACTCATCGGGAGGGACGACGAGCGGAGCCATGGAGTGGGTGTCGCGGTAGCGGCGGGGAACGTAGGGCTCTTTGAGAGGCTGGCCGTTGAGGATAACCTGGCCGTGATCGATGGAGATCGTGTCGCCGGGAAGCGCGATGACGCGCTTGATGTAGCTGCGCTCCGGGTCGCGCGGATAGTGGAAGACGACGATGTCATCGCGATGGATGGTTTCGAAGCGGAAAAAGAATTTGTTGATGAAGAGGCGATCCTGATCGCGCAACTCCGGCTGCATGCTGGTGCCTTCGACGCGAACCGGCTGGTAGAGGAAGGTGACGATGACAAAGGATGCAACGCAGGCGATGGCCACGTCGCGAAGCCAGATCCGAAGAAGTCCCTTACGCAAAAAGACAGTCCTCACAGTCAGCTGCAGCCCAGGCTGCCGGTGGGGCAGACCATGTGCGGGTGGAGGGTAGGCTTGCTGAGGACGTTCTGGTTCTGCGAGGTGGCCGGGACCAGCGCGGTCGGCCCGTTCAGGTTCGACTCCTGCAGCAGCAGCGGGCGCTGCAGAACCATCTCGACCTGAGTACCCGAAGGGATGTGAACCTCGGCGCCGCGGGTGAAGAGAGCAACGACGCCGGCAGCAGCCAGGCCGGCGGCCGCCCCTTCAAGGCCTCCGGCGAGGGGATGTCCGGACTCGAGGCCGCCGATGGAGCCAATGGTCGCGCCGGTGGGCACGGCAATCTTCGCGGCCTCATCGGCGTTGTGCGCTTTGTTGCTGCCGCCATCCTGCTGGATCGTGCCCTCATCGCCTTTCACGCTCTCATGCTGAGCGCCGGGAACGCTGTTGACCACGCCCGGAATGTCGACCACCGAACCGTTGGGGAAGATCATCGAGATGAAGTGCATGTTGAGCTGCGCTTTCTTGCCGAAGCCGCGGCCCGGGCGGACAACACTGTCTACAACGCCCTGGACATAGATGCCGGAGGGGATGACGACGCGATTGCCTACGACCACGGGAAATGTCGAGATCAGGTAAACTCCATCGCCGGGGCGGGCGCTGCTGGTGTCGACAGCGCTGCGCAGCTCGAGCAGGACCTTGGTTCCGGCCGGAACCTGAATGGTTGCAGGCGGCGCCGGAGCAGCTGCCGCGGTGGCAGCGGTCTGTGCCGGAGCAGCCGGTGCAGTGGACGCGGGCGCACCCGCGTCAGGAGTCGATTGCGCGGACGCGGAGGACTGCGCGCCGGCGACAGCCGCCGCGAGCAGAAGCGCGGGAAGCGAAATGTGGTGAAGGATCATAGCGGTCTCCCGGGGAGCCGGCTTTCCTACATTGTGCCTGAAAGCCGACCCGATGGCGTCTCGGGATGAAAAGCGCGCTCAGGGTTGGACGGCGGAACGGGAGACGGGTGAGCCGGGCGAATCCTGGCCAGGCATCAACGCTCAGTGGATGGCAGCGTTGTTCACAAAAACGACGGAGCAGGGCTCATGCTTCTGCGCCGAGTGGCGGCAGCTCTCCAGAGCCTTGTGGCGGGCCTGGTCTTCGTCGATCTGGCCAGTGGAGAATCCGTAGCAATGCTCTGACATGGCAAAGGCTTTATACGGCCCGAGCAACAGGTAGCGGCTGAATGCACTCCGGCCGTCTTCGCTCAGGCCCGGAGGGGGCGGAATGTCGGGAGCCTGAATCTCAGGTAGGGGCTGGGCGAGCGGCATCAGATTCTGGGCTGCGAGGAACGAATCGACGGTTGCGCCCCAGGCCGAGGGCCTGTGAAAGAGCGCGTGGCCATCGTTCCCAAAGGGAGGAGCCAGAACAAACTGATCGTTGCCGCCCTGGGAACGGAAGGCCTGGTCGAATTCCTGCGCCAGCTCCGGCCAAAAGAACTTGTCGTTCTGCGCGTAGATCCAGAGCATAGGGACGCGCGAGGTTTTGCCAAAGGAGCGAAAGGCGCTGACCAGGTCGCCTGGATTGCAGACGTCATGGTCGGCATGCGAACCACGGCCTCCGGCAAAGCTGATGGCGGCGACCAGTCCTGGTGGCGATGGTTTTTGCGCCGTGAGCGCGACGGTGGCTAACCCGCCGGTAGAAACGCCCACGGCGATGGCGCGATCCGGGTCCACATTGGGCAGCGCGCGACCGTAGTCGAGAGCAATGCGCAGGTCCTCGGCGCCATATTCGGCAGCGTCCTGATAATTCGTCTGCGGGCACCGTCCAGCATGGCGCGTGTCCTGTTCTCCGCCCGAGCGTCCATAGCCGCGGCGCACCACGACCAGCGCGATCCAGCCGCGGCGCGCGAACCAGAGCGCCTGCGGCAGCTCCTGCCAGGGGGTGACCTCCGCGTGTTCCTCGGTATCCCGCGAAGAGCCATGGGTGAGGACGGCCAGAGGGTGCCGGCCGGGAAGGTCCGCGTAGACCAGCAGGGCATCGAGGCCGCCGGGAGCAGCGAGAACCCAGGGAATCATCAGCTCGCGTTCGACGTACTGCACCGCCTGCGGCGGCGGGGAAGTCTGCGCGGGAATCTGCGCAATGCCGGCAAGGAACACGACCAGCGCGGCGGCCGGCGAGCGTGGCGATATTCGCACACGAGAACCATACCTTAAAAAGAAAAATGCCGGAGTGAATCCGGCATTTTCCCGGGTGAACGTTTGCGATTAGTCCTTGACGCGCACCTTCGGTTCGACGGACATGCCCGGGCGGAGCAGATGATCCTTGTTCTGCTCCGGCTTGGTCAGGTCGATGCGGACCGGGATCCGCTGCACGACCTTCACGTAGTTGCCGGTGGCGTTTTCCGGGGGGAAGAGACTGAGCATGGAGCCGGTGGCGCCGCCGATCTGCGTGACCTTGCCGTCGTAGTCGCGATCGTAGGCGTCCACGTGGATGGTGACTGCCTGGCCCGTGCGCATGTGCTCGAGCTGGGTCTCCTTGAAGTTGGCGGTGATCCAGATGTCGTCGAGCGAGACGAGGGTCATGAGCGCCTGGCCAACCGCGACGTTCTGGCCGGGCTGCACGCTCTTGGTGGTGATGATGCCGGCGGTGGGCGCGACGATGAGGCAGTATTCAAGATTGAGTTTGGCCTGGGCGAGGGCGGCGCGCGCCTGGTCGACCTGAGCGGCGGCCTGATCGGCTTTGGCTTTCTGGATGGCGACCTGCTGGGGCGCGGTCTTCGCGTAGTTCAGCGAGGATTCGGCCTCGGTGACGCGGTCATGGGCTATGCGCACGGCGTCCTGGGCGGCGACGACATCGGCCTGGGCCTCATCGACGGCGGCTTTGTCGGCTTCGGCGGTGGCGATGGCGGCGTCGTATTGCTGTTTGGAGATGACGTCGTTCCTGACCAGCGGCGTATAGCGCTGGACGTCGAGCCTGGCCTTCTCGAAGTTGGCCTGAGCCGCGACGACGCGCGCCTGATCGGCCCTGAGCTGGTTCTGGGACTCGGTGACGGCTTCATTGGCGCTGGCTACGTCGATGCCGGCGTTATGGAGGTTCGTGCCGGTATTCGTGTGGATGACGGGGACATTGACGCGGGCGGCCTCATAACTGGCTTCGGCGGATTCGAGATTGGCCTCGGCCTGCTGGAGCGCGGTCTCGTAGTCGTGGGGATCGATGGCAACGAGCTTGTCGCCGGCATTGACGTATTGGTTCTGGTCAACGTAAACGTTCTGGACGTGGCCGACGATACGGGAGCTGATCTGGACCAGGTTGCCGTCCACCTGCGCGTCGTCGGTGTCCTCGTAATAGGTGGAGTGCCACCACCACAGCAGCGCGCCGACCACAAGAATGGCAACGACGCCGATGATGATGAAACGTCGGCGAGGCCGGGACCGCTGACCTTCCGGCTGCTCTTCAATCGGTTCGGACTGCTCGGAACGCTGCTCCGCCACGCTTACTTTCCTCCCACGTAATCCTTGTAACTGGTCTGGGCGACGCCTAGGGCGCGGGCCAGAGATAGCTTTGCAATGTTGTGCTGATACGAAGCAGCGACGTATTGCTCGTCGGCCTGGGCCACGGCCTGCTGCGCCTGGGACACGGCCAGATTATCGGATACGCCGGCTTTGTAGCGCTGCTGTGCCTCGCTGAGTGCCTCGTTGGCCAGGTCCACGTTGCTTTTGGCGACGGCCACGAGCTTCTCCG
>Ga0335074_10003276_pt1 | contig 22056 bp, 20 predicted proteins | sample Lox_Sample_23_FD_206715 | JGI IMG/M metagenome (GOLD analysis project Ga0335074, IMG submission 206715) | Soil microbial communities from Loxahatchee National Wildlife Refuge, Florida, United States - Lox_Sample_2.3 | ecosystem: Environmental > Terrestrial > Soil > Wetlands | place: USA...
CCGCTGGAAACTGCCGACGCGGCAGGCGACGTGCTGATCGGGCTCCGGCAGGCCGGTGTGCCGATCGGCGCGGTCAGCGTGGCCAAGCCGACCCTCGACGAGGTGTTCCTCACCCTCACCGGCCATGACACCGGTGACGCAGATGAGCAGGGCGAAGCCGCCCGCGACGAGTCCTACCTGGAGGTCCGATGAGTACTGCAACCACCGCCGACGCGTCGCAGGGCATCCGTGTGCGGACGTCAGTCGTCGATCCAGCGACCGCGGTCGCCCGCGCACGCCCGCACGTCAGCATCGGCGAGACCGTCAGCCAGACGTTCTCGATGGCCTGGCGGGCGCTGAAGAAGATGCGACGCAACCCGGAGCAGTTCTTCGACGTCACGCTCCAGCCGCTGCTGTTCACGGCGATGTTCGCCTACATTTTCGGCGGCGCCATCTCCGGCAAGGTGAGCAGCTACCTGCCGCTGCTGATCCCCGGCATCGTCGCCCAAACCGTGCTGACCACGTGCATGTCGACCGGCGTGCAGCTCCGAGAGGACATGGAGAAGGGCGTCTTCGACCGGTTCAAGGCGCTGCCGATCGCCCGGATCGCACCGCTGGCCGGTCCGATGATGGCGGACCTGGTCCGGTATCTCATCGCCGCCAGTCTGACGTTCGTCATGGGAGTGATCATCGGGTACCGCCCCGGAGGCGGTGCACTGGGCGTGCTCGGCGCGATCGTGCTGGCGATTTTCACCGGCTGGTCGATCGCGTGGATCTTCACGTTTATCGGCACGCTTGCCCGTAACGCCCGGAGCGTGCAGGGCATCTCGATGCTGATCCTGTTCCCGCTGACGTTTCTGTCCAACGCCTTCGTACCGGTCAGCACGCTGCCCAGAGCGCTGGCCGACTTCGTCAAGGTCAACCCCGTGTCACACCTGGTGTCAGCGTCACGTGACCTCGCCAACCTCGGCGTGATCAGCGGTGAGGTCGGCTGGACGGTACTGGCTGGCCTCGTCGTGATCGCGATCTTCGCACCGCTATCGGTGTACAGCTACAAACGGCACATCTAGCAGCGCCGCGTTCCCGCGCTCAGCCGGGAAGGTGCTCGACCGCGCGCCGGGCCTGCGCCAGCAGGCCCGGCGCGCGGTCCTTGGCATACCGGGCCCTGAATTCGGCAATCCGGCCAGGTGCCGCTGCCTCCGCCGCCGGCACGATCCGCTCCCAGATCATCGTCGGGATCGACTGGTTGTAGGCGAACCGCTCAGCCAGAACGAGCAGCTCTACCGCGTCGTCGGCGGGAGCAGACTGCCGCAGCAGGCTCCATGTCCCGAGCGCGAAGAGCAGCAGTCCGACGACTGGATAGTCGAGATCCACCTGCGCACCGCCAAGGACCGTGAGCGCATCTTCGCGGCAGCGGCGGTAAAACGCCTGTCCGTACGCTTCCTCGGCCTGCCCCGCGTAGTGCGCGTGCGCCGCCAGTGCTACCGACGCGCCAAACAGCGCCCAGGGCTCCAGCCCGGTCTTGAGGACGCCAGGAAACGCAAGCTCCCGCATCGTAGCTATGGTGTCCCGGTGCAGTGCCAAGCCGGCGGAGTGATCGCCGCGCGCAAGCATCAGCTCGCCACGGCAGATCTCCTGGATGGTCGCGCTGAAGCCGGTCCAGTCCTCGGTGATGCTGTCCATCTGGTCGAGCTCCGCCTGCGCGTCTGCCAGCCGTCCCTCGGCGATCGCACAGGAAGCGAGCAGCGAACGCAACTGGAGCTCGTCGTCGCTTGCCCCCAGGCGCTGCATCACCGGTAGCGCAGCCCGAGCGTGCTCGGCCGCCGCAGCGCGGTCGCCAATATGCATGGCGAGCCGCGCCAGCGTAGCCGGCGGCATGGCGACCGGCCACGGCCCGTCGTCGTCGCGGACAAGCGCGAGCGCACACCGGGCGGCCTCGATCGCGCCGGCGAGGTCCCCGGCGTTCTCGCGCATGTCGCTGAGCCAGTGCCAGGCCGCAAGCGCCGTGTCGCGGTCGGGATCATCGGCTAGCCGTTCAAGGCGACGCACCGATCCCTCCGGGTCGGCCGGATCGGCCGCCAGCATTACCGTGGCCAGTCCGGACCTTGGCAGGTCAGGACCGGCGGCCTCATGTACGCGCCGCAGCAGCGTCTGCAACTGGGCGACCCTCTCACCGCCGGCGATCATGATGTTGGTCAGCAAGATCGCGACCGCCGCCTGGGTCGCTTCGTACAGTTCCGGCGGCGGCTGCCAGCCGCCAAGCGCGTCGGCAACCGCGTCGGCCAGGGTCAGCAGCCGGAGATGCTCGCCGCGAAGCGTCCAGAACATGCCGAGCGAGGCCAGCAGCTCGACCAGGGCGCCACGGTCGCCGTCGGCGATCGCGCCGCGCAACTCGTCAGCCAGATTGATCTCCTCGGCGCCCATAGCGTCAATAGCTTCGAACTGAACTGCACTCATCAGGCGGGGGCCGTGGTCGCTTGCATAACCGACGGCCCAGCGGCGAATCGCGGCGCGCGCGTCGCGGTCCTCGCCCCCGGCAACGAGCTGCATGCGGCCGAACTCACGCACGGTCTCCAGCATCCGGTAACGCACGCCAGCGCCCGCCTCACGAACGCTCAGCAGCGACTGGCCGACGAGGCCCTGGACCGCGGGCAGGGCGTCAGCGCCCAGTACTGCCTGCGCTGCCTCAAGCGTGAATCCGTCGTTGAAGAGCGCGAGCCAGCGCAGCGCACGTTGCTCGCCGGCGTCGAGAAGGTTCCACGACCAGTCGATGACCGCGAGCAGCGTCTGGTGCCGGTCGGGCGCGCTGCGATCGCCGCCTCGCAGCAGCGCGAAGCGGTTCTCCAGGCGCCGGTCGATCTCCTCCACGGACATGGCACGCACTTGCACTGCAGCGAGCTCGATCGCCAGCGGAAGGCCGTCTAGCTTGCGAACGATGCTCGTGATGGCTTCCGCTGCGAGCCGGACGCTCGGCCGGGCCGCAACTGCGCGTTCCCTGAACAGCTCGACCGCATCACCAGTCTGCAGCTCGCTGAGCAGGTAGACGCGCTCGGCGGCGATGCCGAGCGGCGCGCGGCTGGTGGTGAGCACGTGCAGGTCCGACGTGGCCGAGACGAGGAAGGCCACCAGGTCGGCAACCGCATCTATCAGGTGCTCGCAGTTGTCGAGCACCAGCAGGCCTGGCGACTGCGCCAGCCGTTGAGCGATCCGCCCGCGGACGTCGGCCCGCTGCTCCGCAGAAATGGCCCGTCGACTCTGGATCGAGTCGCGAACACCCAGGACAGATCCGATCTCACCGACGACGTCCTCGGCAGCACTGACCCCGGCAAGCTCGGCGACGTGCACGACCGGAACAGTCGCGTCGCGCGCGATTGCCTGCGCGAGCCGCGTCTTGCCGAGTCCGCCTGGCCCGACGATCGAGACCACCCGGGAGCCTGCCGTGAGCGCCCGCAGCTGGTCGAGGTCGCGGTCACGGCCGACCAGCGCGGTCGCGTCGTACCGCAGGCCCCTGCGCACCGGCCGGTCGAGCGCCAGCAGATCGCGGTGGACATGCCTCAGCAGCTCCCCAGGGTCGGTGCCGACGCGCTCGCGCAGATCACGGCGGTACCGCTCGTAGTGCTCCAGCGCGGTTGCCGGGCCTTTGACGGCGGCCTCGCTGCGCAGCAGGTCGGCAAGCAGGGACTCGTCGTCCGGCTGATTCGCATAGGCGGCCTCCAGGGGCGGAAGCGCGGCGCCATGGGCTCCCATCCTGCTGGCTGCGCGCGCCTGGATGACCCGGGCGCCGCTGACGTCCGCGGCGGCTGCACGGCGCACTTCTGCTAGCGGCCCGACGCCGTCAGCCGTGGCCGGCAGGCCGTCCGCCAGCGCCTGAGCCTGGTGCGCTAGCTCGGTGGCGAGCGCCGCGTCCCGGTCCAGTGCCGCCGCGGCGTCACGGACAAGCTCGGAGAGCCGCACGCTGTCGATCTCGCCGGGCGCGGCGCCCAGCCGGTATCCTGCGCCGTCGCGTTCAATCACGTCAGCACCGCAGGCGCTGCGGGTGCGCGATACCAGCACCTGCAGGCTCTTGAGCCCGTTGGCGGGCGGCTGCTCGCCCCAGACCAGCTTGATCAGCTCGTCGTCGGCCACCGGCCGGCAGCCGCGCGCTGCGAGAGACGCCAGCAGCGCCTGCGGCCGATCGCCTACTACGAGCCGCTGGCGCCAGCGCACATCTGCCAGCAGGTTCAGCGTGAAGCTCACGCAGTCAGTGTAAGAACCGCAGCCTGGGCGGCCGATCGGGTTGAAGCTGGAGGCATCGCTAACGGATGTCTCGTAACTAGGCCTGGTCGGCGTCAGCAGTGCGTGGCGGGCGGCCAGGGCGGCGCATCTGCCGGACGTGAGCGGGCAGGCGGCCGGCCTCGGCCAGCGCGCGGCGCAGCAGGTGCTCGATCTGGGCATTGGTGCTGCGCCGGTCGTCGCTGGCCCACCGGGCCATGGCCGCATGCACGGCGGGGTCGAGCCGAAGCGGGATGCCCTTGCGCTCTGCCATGACCGCCTGCGATCACTTGCCTGATATCTCGTATCTATCATAGTGATATCTCTCTGATAGGCAAGGGTCAGTACTGGCAGCGCAGCGTGCGGCCTGCTGTTCAAGGGGCTGCGGCGGCGGGCCGTGCTGACCGGAGCGCGGCGCCGACCGGAGCGCGGCGCCGACCGGAGCGCGGCGCCGACCGGAGCGCGGCGCCGACCGGAGCGCGGCGCCGACCCCTGTGGGTGGTGTCCGCAGCGTTCGACCGGGAACGCCTGGGGCTGGGCGCCCGCCAAAAGCTGTCGAGTAACTGAGCTGAGTTTCGGTCGTGATCATTTCAGTTGACAGCCCCTGCAGTCATATGTAAGTTCTGACTGACAGGTGAAACCGAGCGCCCGGAGTCGGAGCTGACTGGCGAGAGCGAGCTGCTAGCCGTGCTGACGGCTGTGGCCAACCCGCAGCGGATGCGGGTCATGGCCGAGCTGTCGGACGGCCGCGTGCACGTCAGCGAGCTGGCCCGCAGGCTCGGGATCTCACGACCACTGCTGTACATGCACCTGGATCGGCTTGAGAAGGCCGGACTGGTGACCGGGCACCTAGAACTGTCTACGGATGGGAAGGCCATGAAGTATTTCGAACTGGCGCCCTTCGAGCTCAAGCTGAACGCGGCGACGATTACTGACGCGGTCCGGGCGAGCCAGGCGTCAGGCCAGGAGCCAATCCTGCCTGCGGAAGAGCAGGACAGCCGGACCGAGGAGGGCGACAAATGACCGGCGTGCTGGCGGGAACGACGACCCCTGCCCACGCCGTGCAGGTCATCGCTGTCTCCGTGGGCATTCCGCTGGTGGTGCTGGGCGTGATCGCGGTGATTGTGGTGGCGTACTTCCGGCTGCAGTCGCACCGGGCCGACGCCGTCGCAATGGCCCACTACCGCAAGCTCGCCGAGGACGCCGTGGCTAACCAGGAACAGCTACGCGCCGAGCTGGCGAAACTTACCGAGAAGGTCGCGGCGGTCGAGAAGCTCATGCGGGACGTGGGATGAGCACGGCGCGTCCGGCAGTCGCGCGGCGCGGGTCACGGCAGAGCGACAGCCGGCTGACGCTCAGGCACAATCCGATTGCCCTCCTCTGGTCGGCGAGCCTGTGGCGGTCAGCCGGGTACCTGGGCAGCGATCTCATCGTGGGCAGCGGACTCTTCACTGTGGCGCTAAGTACCGGCAGCATCGCGGCCGTCCTCGGCTTCACGGTCGTGGCGGTCCCGCTGCTGATCGCTGCGGCGGGAGTAATCCGCGGCTGCGCCACCGTCGAGCGGGGCCTGCTCAGGCAGGTCTTCACCGAGCCGGTGCGTGCGGAGTACCCCTCACCTCGCGGTGACGGTCTGTGGAAGCAGGCGCGGGCACGCTGGCGCGAGGGCACCACGTGGCGTGATCTGGCCTGGCTCGTCGGCATGTGGCCAGCGCTGCTGGTGCTGACAACGGCCGTGCTCACGGTATGGGGCACGTTCCTCGCCGGTATCACCCTGCCGCTGTGGTATTCGCACGTCTCTAACTTCTCCATCGGCGTAGGCGATTCCACGCCGCACGGCTCGCCGGGCGTGATGATCGGTTATTTCCCGCATGGCGGCAGGGGCCCAGGCAGCCAGGGCCTTTATGTCGACTCGCTGCATAATGCGCTGCTCGCAGCCGCCGGGTTCGCGGTCGCGTTCCTGCTGTTCAACTACGTCCTGGTTGCCACCGCCAGGCTGCACGCGCACGTGGCCAGGGCATTGCTCCGGGCGCCGGCCGACCCGCTGGCACCGGCAATGGCGGTACTAACGGGCCCGGGTCCGCTCGGACCACTGGTCGGCACAGTGCCGCCTGGTCAGGGGCCGTCTGGTCAGGGGCTGCCCGGCCGGGGCCGGCCTGACGACCGGTTGCTCCGATAGCACAATGCCCCCGCCCGCGAGTGCCAGCTCGCGGGCGAGGGCCAGACCGCGACAAACCGCACGACTCCCAGGAGAGGTCACCATGCGCCAATCGCAGAGTTCAGTATTGCCCGAAACAGGGCCTGGTCGCGAAAGCGCCCGCCGCCGCCGCGCCAGACCGGCCAGGCGCCCGCTCGTGGAGCGGATTGCCGGCTGGAGCGCCCGGCACCGCAAGACCGCGGTGTTCGGCTGGCTGGCCCTGGTCGCGATCGTGTTCGTGGCCGGCCAGGGCATTGCCGCCAAAAACGTGCCGCAGTATGACCCTGGCCAGTCAGGCGTCGCCGAGCGGGCGCTGGCCAGGCTCCACGACAACGGGCCGCCGCCAGCCGAGGATGTGCTGATCCAGGCCCGCGGCAAAGGCACATTCGGCACGGATGCGCAGATGCGCCAGGCCACCCGGCAGGTTGTCGGCGCGCTGAGCAAGCTGCCCAAACCGACGGCAAGCGACATCCGGTCTCCGCTGAGTAAGGGCGGCAGTTCGCTGGTCTCGGCTGACGGCCGGTCGGTGCTCGTTACCTTCAATGTCACGGGGGCTAACGAGGACCAGGCGGTGGTGCCCGCGCTGCACGCGGTCGCGACAGTGCAGGCACGGTATCCCAGCCTCCGCATCGCGGAGGCAGGGGACGCCAGCGAAGACCGGGTCGGCAACGCGTTGGTCAGCCACGACTTCAGGAAGGCCGAGTCGACCTCGCTGCCGATCACCCTGATCTTGCTGGTTGCCGTGTTCGGCGCGCTGATCGCGGCCGGGATCCCGCTACTGCTGGCCGGCACTGCCGTCATCTCGGCGATCTCCTTGACCTCGGTCATCGGCCAATGGCTGCCGACCGGCTCCAGCACCTCGGAGGTCGTGCTGATCATCGGCATGGCCGTCGGCATCGATTACTCGCTGTTCTACCTGCGCCGCGAGCGGGAGGAGCGCAGCCAGGGCCGCAGCACCAGCGAGGCACTGCGGATCGCGGCCGGGACCTCAGGGCGGGCCATCGTGGTCTCCGGGCTCACCGTGATGATCGCGCTGGCTGGCTTGTTCCTGACCGGCTACTCGGTATTCACCGGGATCGGGCTTGGCACGATCGCCGTGGTCGGCATTACCGTGATCGGCTCGCTCACGTTCCTGCCCGCGCTGCTGTCCTGGCTGGGCCCGCGGGCCGACCGGGGCCGGATACCGTTCCTCGGCAAGCGCCGCACCGCGTCCCGGCCCTCCCGGCTGTGGGCGGCTGTGGTGCGCCGGGTGGTACGACGGCCGGCCGTGTGGGGCGGCATTGCCGCTATCGCGCTACTCGCCCTGGCAGCCCCCGCCCTGAACATGCGGCTCGGCACGCCGCCGGACGGTGGTTTCCCCGGCAAGACTCCGATCCTGCAGACCGCCGAACGGATTCAGGCCGCCTTCCCGGAGGCGCCGTCGCCTGCCCAGGTGGTCGTGACCGGTCGGGACCTGGGCGGTCACGCCGTGAGCGCAGCGGTGGCCGCATTGCAACGATCGGCGACTGCTACCGGGCCGATCCGCCAGCCCGTCACCGCATCGGCTATCGCCGGCGGCCGGGGACTGGTCGTCAACGTTCCCCTGCAAGGCAACGGTACGAACGCGAGCTCGGACGCAGCGTTGCTAGATCTGCGCGATCGCGTGTTGCCGGCCACGCTAGGCAAGGTCAGCGGCATCCGCTATGCGGTCAGCGGCGAGACCGCCAACAACTACGACGACATCGCAGACCTGCATTCGCGCGTCCCGCTCGTCTTCGCCGTCGTCGCGGTGCTGGCATTCGTCCTGCTGCTACTTGCCTTTAGGTCAATCGCCATACCACTGGTGTCGATCGGGCTCAACCTGCTGTCAGTCGGCGCCGCATATGGCTTGATCACGCTGATCTTCCAGGACGGCAGGCTGCAGAACACGATCGGCTATACCGGGTTCGGCGCGATCGTGTCCTGGGTGCCGCTGTTCATGTTCGTCTTCCTCTTCGGGATGAGCATGGACTACCACGTGTTCATCCTGAGCCGCATCCGTGAGCTGCGATCGCGCGGAGCCGGGACGAAGGAAGCCGTGGTCAGCGGCATAGCGCGCAGCGCCGGAGTGGTCACCAGCGCTGCGGTGATCATGGTGGCGGTGTTCTCGATCCTCGCCACCTTGTCGATTGTCGCGCTACAGATGCTGGGCGTCGGGCTGGCCGCCGCCGTGCTGATCGACGCCACCGTGGTGCGCGGCATTCTCGTGCCGGCCGCGCTGGCCATGCTCGGCGAGCGCGCCTGGTACCTGCCGCGGTGGCTGACCTGGTTGCCATTCGGGCTGGCTGGCGTGCGCAGCGGCGACCAGGAAGGCGACCTACCTGGCACGGTGCCGGGGTCGGTCGCTGATGGCGGGGACGACGCCCGCCGCCCGGCAGGGGCGCTGAACCGGCCCTGAGCCCTACCCCATGATCAGCCGAAGTCCGGCGCGGCCCGGTAAACGCGCCGGACTTCGGCGCACGTGGTCTTTCGATCAGCCGGTCGCGTTCCTCATTGCTGCCGGCTATGGCGCAGAAGGTCAGATAACGAAGGGGATCAACATCTTGGTGGACCGCTTGTACTGGGGATAAGAGTCAGGGAAGAGGCGGGTCATGAGGCGCTCTTCCACGACGGCGCTGTAGAGAAAGTAAGCGCCCAGCAGCGCAACCGCTACCAGCCAGTACAGGCTGACGGCGATCGTCGTGCCGATCATCCCGAGAATGATGCCCGAGTAGATGGGATGACGAACGCGGCTGTACGGACCTGTCGTGACCAATTCAGGATCGTCCTTCTGCGACATTGGCATCCCCCAGTTCCGGCCGAGGTACACCCTGGCCCAGACCGCCAGCGCCAAGCCCAGCAGGAAAACAGCCAGTCCGATGCCCTCAAGCGCCGCGTCGTGGTTGGTGGCCGCATGCCCTTTGAAAACTCGGAGCCGTACCAGCAGAAGAACGATCACAATGGCGGCGACCCGGACGCCGGCGAACCGCGACCAGCTGGCCTGACCAGACTTGACACCGATAGACGCGGTCAGCCAGTAGATCCAGAAGGCGACCCAGGCAGCGAAAATGACAACGTCAACGACAGGCATAACGAAACTCCAGATCGCCGGACGGCAGTCTCAGAAAGCCGCGTGCGAGAGACCAATGCAAGGTTACGGCCTGAGAGAGCATCATGGCCGCGCGGCGCGGGGGAGTCCGAGCCTGACTGATGGGTACGCATGTAGCAGGTGCATAAGGCCGGGTAGCTGGAGGGAATCCGATGAATTCGACAAGCCGCGGCGGCGTCCTGCAAGTGGCGGTGCTCGGGACCGGCATCATGGGCTCGGCGATGGCCAGGAACCTGGTCGGTGCCGGGCTGGCCACGACGGTCTGGGACCGGTCGGCAGCGGCGACTGCGGCACTGGGCCAGGCAGGTGCTCGGGTGGCAGTCTCGCCCGCCGAGGCGGTCACCGGCGCCGGCGCGGTGATCACGATGCTGCCGACCGCCGACGTTGTGTCGTCGGTGATGTTCGACGGCCCGGCCAGAGCAATGGCCCCGGGAGCGGTGTGGGCGCAGATGGGCACGATCGGCGTCCCGGCGACTGTAGCGGTCGCGGACCGGCTCAGCCGTCTGCGGCCAAACGTGTCGTTCGTTGACGCCCCGGTCTCCGGGAGCAAGGGCCCGGCTGAGCACGGCCAGCTGCTCATCCTGGCGTCCGGGCCCGCCGCAGCTAAGCCGGTCCTGGCCCCGGTCTTCGGTGCGATCGGCCGGAAGACGGTATGGCTCGGTGACGCCGGAGCGGGCAGCCGGATGAAGCTGGCCGTGAACGCGTATATGTCGGTCCTAATCGAAGGGGCTGCCGAGGCACTCGAGCTCGCGCAGCGACTCGGCGTCGAGCCCGCCAAGCTCGAGGAGGCAATCGAGGGCGGGCCGCTGGACGCGCCGATTGCCGACGCCAAGCTGCACAAGATGGAACAGGGCGATTACGCGCCCGAGTTCCCGCTGCAATGGGCACTTAAGGACGTAGACCTGGCCATCCAGGCTGCCGGGGGAAGCCCGCTGCCACTCCTTGCCGCCCTGTCGGAGCAGTGGCGGTCAGCAGTCACGGACGGCCACGGACGGGAGGATGTCAGCGCGGCCCGCCTGGCCCTCGCCAGTGGCTGACATTGTCCGTCGAGTCGTCGTTACCGGTCGGGCGACGTCACCGCTGCGTACGGGATCGCGGTGGCGGCCCGGGGGCAACCCCCCAGGACAGGACGGGTGCTGGTCGGCTGCCGCCGGGTGCGGGATCTTCCTAGCGTGAGAGCCGCAAATATTCGCGCTCACCAGGGAGAAGCCCGATGATCGAGGCGCGTAGTCTCACCAAACGCTACGGCCCGACTGTGGCCGTCAGCGACCTTAGCTTCACGATTAAGCCGGGCATGGTGACCGGCTTCCTCGGCCCGAATGGCGCCGGGAAGACGACCACCATGCGGATGATCCTCGGTCTGGACCGGCCCACAGCCGGCGCGGTGACAGTCAGCGGGGTCCCGTACGCCAGGCTGGAGTGGCCGATGCGCGAGGTAGGTGCCCTGCTCGACGCCAAGGCCGTACACGGCGGCCGGAGCGCCCGCAGCTATCTGCTGAGCCTGGCCCAGACCAACGACATTCCGCGCCGACGGGTCGACGAGGTGCTCGGCATCGTCGGGCTCAGCGACGTGGCACGGAAGCGCAGCAAGGGATTCTCGCTCGGCATGAGCCAGCGCCTCGGCATCGCGGCCGCGCTGCTCGGCGACCCGCGGATCCTCATGTTCGACGAGCCCGTGAACGGCCTGGATCCCGAGGGCATCCGCTGGATCCGGACGCTGATGCGGTCGCTTGCGGCCGAGGGCCGGACGGTGCTGGTGTCCAGTCACCTGATGTCGGAGATGGAGAACACCGCCGATCACCTGATTGTGATCGGCCGCGGCCGGCTGATCGCGGACTGCGGCATGGCCGAGTTCCTGGCTGGCGCGTCCGCTCAGTCGGTGCGCGTGCGAACGCTGCAGACCGACGTGCTGGCGACGGCCATCACGGCGGGCGGCGGCACGGTCAGCGGTATCAGCGCTAGCGAGCTGGAGGTGCGCGGTCTCACCGAGGACCAGGTGGCCGACATTGCGTTCGCGAACGGAGTGCGCCTGCAGCACCTCTCCGCCAGCAAGGCATCGCTGGAGCAGGCCTTCATGGAACTGACGGCAGACAGCGTCGAGTATCACGCGGCAGCGCCGGACGGCCTGCAGCCGGCGCGTAACGGAACGGAGGCATGACGATGACCGCGGTAGTCACGGAGCGGCTGCGGCCCGGCGCCGAAACGTCCCGCCGCAGGCGGGCCGGCCTTCCTGGCGCTCTGCGCTCGGAAGTCACCAAGATCTTCTCGGTGCGCTCAACTTACTGGTTGCTGGCCCTGGTGGTCCTTGCCGCCCTGGCTTGGAGCATCGCGGACTGTGCCGGAACGGCGGCCAGTTGGGCGCACCTGCCGGCTCAGGCCCGGGCCGGGCAGGACCCGACGCAGGACAGCCTGCTCGGGCTGGTCTTGTTCGGCGAACTGTTCATTGTCGTGTTGGGCGCTCTTGCGATCACCTCCGAATACTCGACGCACGCGATCAGGATGTCGCTGACCGTCATGCCGAGGCGCGGCGTGTTGCTGGCGGCCAAAGGACTGGTGGTTGCGATCGTGGCCGCCGCCGCCGCCATCGCGACCAGCTTCATCGCCTTCTTTGCCGGCCAGGCGCTGCTGGCGAACACGCACGCGGGCGCAACGTTGTCGGAGCCGGGCGTGCTGCAGGCGGTCGCGGCCAGCGCGGTCGTGGTGGTACTCGCCGGCCTGTTTACCTACGGCATTGGCGCCGCGCTGCGGAGTACGGCAGGCACAATCACCTTGGTGTACGGCCTGTTGTTCCTGCTCCCGAAGCTGGCGGTGGCACTGCCCGTGACCTGGCAAGACGAGGTGATCCGGTGGATCCCCGGCGGTCAGTTCAACGGCGTGATCGCCAGCAGCGTCGGAGCACAAGGCAGCCCGTACATGTTCGGACCTTGGGGTGAGGTTGCCGTTTTCGCCGGCTACACCGTCGCGGCGCTCGCTCTGGGCGCCTGGGTAATACACCGCAGGGACGCCTGACGATGCGACGGCCGTCAGAGCGCAAGGTCGCTTCCCGCGCCCGCGCATACCCTGGGCATATGCGGGGCATCTGGACTTGGCTGCGCAGCCATCCGTGGGAAACTGACCTGGCTCTGGCGGCCTGCATCGTGCTCGTGACTAGCGGGCAGGCAAGAGGCGACCCGCCGCTCCTGGCGGTCGGCGTCGTTCTCGCGGCCATCCTGCTGGCCCGGCGGAAATATCCAGTCCAGGCATTCGCGGTAGCGCTCGTCATCGCTGGCGTCCAGATTTGCCTCGGGCTGGCGCCCGGCGGCGGTTATTACCTTGGCGCCTGGCAGCCCAGCGCCGCCGACGTCACGATCGCGATCCTGCTCTATACCCTTGCCGCGCACGCATCCCGCCGGACCTCTCTCATTGGCCTCGGCGTCTGCCTGCTTTTTTCGGCCGTTGCGGTCGCCCGCTGGGGACCCGCACACCCGCTCACCCTGGCGACCTCGGCCGATGGCGCGCACTCCGTAAGCCCGAACGGCGTGGCACTCGCCGCTGCGGCGCTGCTCTGCAGCGTCTGTCTGACGGCCTGGGTGCTTGGCGACACAGTGGCCTACCGTCACCGGGTCGCCTACCTCGCGGCCCTGGAACGGCGCGCGGCCCGGCTCGAGGCCGAGCGCGATGCCCAGGCGCAGATCGCGGCGGCCGCGGAGCGCGCGCGCGAACTGCAGGAGCGCCGGGCGCTTGCGGTCGAGGACGGGGCGGCCCGGCTCCGGCGGATCGAGCGGGACCTCCATGACGGGGCCCAGGTCCGGCTCGCGGCGCTGGCGCTCACGCTCGGTGAGGTCAAGGAGACCCTCGAGGCCGCAGGCCAGCCAGACGACGATGACCATGCCCGGACCGTGATGCTGATCGGCGCCGCGCACCGGAACGCCAAGGAAACGCTCGCCGAGCTGCGCGATCTGGCCAGGGGAATCCATCCGGCCGCACTCGACCGCGGCCTGGATGCCGCGCTCGGGGTCCTGGCGGAGTCCAGTGCCGTGCCCGTGACACTGACGGTGACCATCACGGAGCGGCCGTCGGCCGCCATCGAGGCGATCGCTTACTTCTGCGCGGCCGAGCTGCTGGCCAATATCACCAAGCACAGCAACGCGACCGAGGCGACGATCGCAGCCGCGGACACCGGCGGGGAACTGGAGATGACCGTCAGCGACGACGGGACCGGCGGAGCCCGCGTCGTGCCCGGCGGCGGCCTGCACGGCCTGCGCGAGCGTGTGCAGACCGTAGACGGGCGGCTGGTGGTCGCAAGCCCGCCGGGCGGTCCGACCACCGTGACGATCAGGCTGCCTGGGCACGCCTGATGGACGGTGAGCAGGTATCTGCCGGGAGGACCACTTCCCGGATCCCGGCGCGGATGCGCATAGTGATCGCCGAGGACGCCGCGATCATGCGGGACGGCCTGACGCAGACGCTGCTGCGACGGGGTCATGACGTGGTGGCCGCGGTCGGCGACCCGGCCGCGCTGCTCGAGGCGGTCGCTGGGCACGAGCCCGACGTCGCGGTCGTAGACGTGCGGATGCCGCCTACCCATACCGACGAGGGACTACGGGCCGCGCGAGCGATCCGGGCCGGGCACCCGTCCGTAGGCGTCCTGGTGTTCTCCCAGTACATCGAGGCCCAGTCCGCTGCGGAGCTGTTCGCCGGATATCCCGGAGGTGTGGGTTACCTGCTCAAGGACAGGGTCGCGGACGTCAGTGACTTCATCGACGCGATCAGCCGGGTCGCTCAGGGAGGCACCGTGCTGGACCCAGAGGTCGTCAGCCGGCTGCTGGGCGCCAGGAGCAAGGCCGGCGCGCTGGCGACGCTGACCGCCCGCGAGCGCGAGGTCCTCGCACTGATTGCCGAGGGACGGTCTAACATCGCCATCGCCGAGACGCTGTACATCACCGGGGGTGTCGTGGAAAAGCACATCGCGAGCATCTTCGCCAAGCTCGGGCTTGCTCCGTCGGATAACGACAACCGCCGGGTGATCGCTGCCCTCAAGTACCTGGAGTCCTGACTGGCGGCTGGCCAGGTCGTAGCCGTGTGATCGGCGAGGCGCTGGACCGATGCTTGCCGAAGCAAGTTAAAATCGCGTCATGTCGCAGCTGGCACCCCTGACGCCGACAGAGGAGGCTCTGTGGCGGGCGCTCATGCGGCTGATGCTGACCCTGCACCGCGCTCTGGACGACGCCCTTCTTCGTGCTCGCGGTATGACGGCGAATGAATATACGGTGCTGATGAATCTTTCCGAGGCGCCTAACAGGGAGTTGCGGATCACCGAGCTTGCCGATGCCGCAGCTCTGTCAGTTAGCCGGATGTCGCGTCTTATCGACGATTTGCAGTCGCGCAACCTGGTCTCCAAGCGGCGCAGCGAGGACGACGGGCGCGGTAACGTCGCGAGCCTCACTCGGCAAGGAGTGGCGCGACTAGAGGCGGCGTACCCCGATCATCTCGCCAGTGCCCGCCGTCTCGTCCTTGACCACGTCGACCGAGGCGATCTGGCACGCGTTGCTCGCGCCCTTGAAGTGGTAGCGAATCAGCTGGATGAGAGAGCCGCGAGGGAGCGACCTCGGCGACATGCGGCCGGCTGACCGCCGGCCACGGTGTCTTCGGGACCCCGCGAGATCGCGGTGACCTAATCTCAACTCACCGCGCCGTCCGCGATGATCGTGGAGCAGATCCAGCTCGCTGGTCACGCGGCGCTGCCTGATCGCCGGTTGAGCCCGTGCTGTGCGGTGATGCGCTGGGCGAGCGCGGCAGCCTGCTCTCTGATCTCGGGAACGGCCGTGGTCTCATACCAAAGTCCGCGAAGCGGCGGGCCCAGCGTATAGATAGCGTTGCTCGGAACTCCGGCCTCGTCGACCACGGCTCCCTGCGCCGTGGCATCGATCCCCAGGCGCAGCGGATCGGGCCTTGCCATGCCGGTCGCGAACAGGTGACGCAGCAGCGGGTTGCCGGTCGTCGTAATGTCCGTGGTTGCGCCAGTCCCGTTGATTACCACGCCAGCCCCAATATCGAGGACGTCCGCGCCAGCGTCGATGAGCACGCTGAGTCTGCCGCTGACCTCACGCACCGACAGGACCTGACCTCGGTGCACTGACAGCTGTCCAGTGCAGCGCAGGGCGGTTATCCGGCTTGCCGTGGCCGGCGGCATCAGATGGCGGTGGACTTCCCAGTACCGGGCCACGTGCCGCAGGAACAGCCGCTTGTCCTGTGCGGGCATCCGCCGCCAGAGCCCCGGCACGTACGGTCGCAGCGACTCCATCACCGCAGGCCAGTTAGCCGGGTTGGCGCTGACGGCTTGCCGTATCTGCCACATCAGCTCGCCCAGGCGGACCGGGCCAGTCGTGCGGGAGATGACTGGCAGCCATATCGGCCTCCGAACGGCAGCACTGTCGCCTGGATGCGCTCGGGGCAGCAGACCGTGCCGGGACACCGCGTGGACTCTCGTCGCCGGGTTGGCGCTGGTGATCGCGATAGCAAGATCGATCATCGTGAGCCCGGTGCCCACTATCACCACCGGAGCGCCATCCCCAAGGGCATTGAGCGCGCCGGGGAGCCAGGGATCGGCCATAATCAGGTCGTTCGCCGGGGTCGCAAACGGGAACGCAGACGGCGCGTTGCCGGTGGCCAGTACCACAATGTCCGCACGGACCTCGCCATCGGTCAGGACGACCTGAAGCGGTCCTGCTACGCCAGCTCGGTTGATAGCGACCGCTTGTGACTGGATCCTGGACAACCTCGAGTCCTGCCCCGCTGCTGATTCCGCCGCAGCCAGCGTGTCGCGCAGGTACTGCCCGTAGGCGCGCCGTGGCAGGAACGTGCTTGCGGACAGGGTCCTGCCAGGTGCCAGGCTGGCTGCGGTCCACCTGACGAGGTGGTCGGGGTCATCAGGCAGCGCGCTCATCTGGCGGGCCATGGCATTGAGCAGATGACCTGGATGCGTGGTCGAGTATGCAAGGCCGAGCCCGTGCCGGCCGTGGGCATCGATCAAAGTGATGTCCACGGGTATCTCGCGGGCGGTCGCGTGCGCCAGCAACTGCACCGCCGTGAGCGTGCCGCTGGCGCCACCACCGACGATGGCGATACCCAGTCGCCTGTCATGGGATCGTGTCGGCTGCATAGGGGCAGTATAGCTACTTTGCCTATAGGATAACTAGATAGCTTGCCATCTGAGTTGCGATCGACCCTGCCAGCGGATGACTTCCGGGCGTTGCGGCCGCTAAGCCACCTCGCAGGACGCAACGAGCTCGGGGTCGCGATCCGGGCCGGCTTGCTGCCCCGGTGAGGCTTCCACCCGATCCTGTCCGGCGGTCAGGCGACGGCCGAGGTTGAAGCCGATCCCTACTGTTGCCAGGCAGCCCGCGCACAGCAGTCCGATCCAGAGGCCGGCTAGCCCGGCGGCGATCATGCCCGTCGAGATCGTCGGAGAAACGACGAAGGCAACCGAGTAGGTCCCGGTCGACAAAGCGTTGGCACGACCCCTGGTCTGGTCGTCGGCAAGGCTATTCACCAGCGGGGATATGGTCGGCGCCATGAACGTCTCGCCCAGCCCGAACAGCGCGGCGAAGCCCAGGATGCAGGCGATCCTGGCGGCAGGTGGCAGACCGAGCCCGGCAAGCCCGAAAACCGCCCAGGACACCGCCCAGATCAGCCCGATCATCGCCAGAGCCCGACTTCGCCGCAGTTCCCGAACCAGGCGCAGCACGAATAGCTGGGCCACGACTATCAGCGCTGTGTTCGCAGTCAGCGCCAGAGCCACAACGCGGACTGGCTCGTGCGCTTCTACGGTGGCGAAGGCCGGAAGCCCGGCATCCAGCGCTGCGTATCCGGTGAAAGCCAGGACGAGCGTCGCGATCACGACCGCACGCAACGGCCGGTTGGCCAGCACCTCGCGGTAGCCCACCTTCGCCGTGTGTGCCGAACGCTGCGGTCGGATGTCCGGCAGGCCGGTCAGTACCACTGTGAAGAGGAGGCAGCACACGGCGTTGCCGAGGAACATCGCCTGGAAAGAACCCGGGTGATGCACTGATGCCACGGCGGCGCCGATGCCGCCCCCAATCCCGATCCCGGCGTTGAGCACGGTGAAGTTCACGGCAAACGCGCGCTGCTGCTCGGCCGGTCGGGGGCAGAGCCCGGCCAGCATGGTCATGAACGCGGGGAATCTTGGTGCCGTCGAGGCGCCGAAGATGACCATCACCGGAATGGCCGTCAGCACGTTGTGGGTCCAGGCGAGGCCAGCCGCCCCAACCGCCTGGCCGATCAGGGTGCCCGCCAGTACCCTGCGCGGGCCGATCCGGTCCATGAGGGCGCCTGAGAACGGGACAGCAACCAGGCCGATCGCCGCCTGCATGGCCAGCAACACGCCGACGACAGGCAGCCGGATGCCACGCACCTGGTGCAGGTAGATCAGGGTCAGCGGCAAGATCAGACCGGTGCCGAGCGAGGCTATGGCATCGCCCGCGATCACAATCTTCGCAGACCGCGGTATTCGGGTCATTGTCACGCCCTCAGCCTCACTGGTCGCTCCGCCCGAAGTCGAACGGTTTATCGCCGACGGCAGGCTAGCTCGGAGGTCTGACAGTCCTGCCCAGCTGCGGCGGCGCGGGCCGATGGGCCTCCCTAGCGAGTCCGAGGTATCGCGGAAGCGCTGCTTGACCTTCCCCCAAGGGAAAGGTGCAGGCTCGGCCCGATGGATTCGACGAAAGGAAAGCCGAGATGGCCCCGCAACCTAGAATCATCCAGCGCACCGAGCAGCCATACGTAGCCATCAGGGCGCTCGTCACCATGCAGACGCTAGGCGAGGTAGCGCCCGGGCTGCACCCGGAGGTGCTCAGCTGGCTGCGCGCGAAGGGCGTGCAGCCGACTGGACAGCCCTTCTTCAAGTACAACGTCATCGACATGGACCGGCAGCTAGAAGTCGAAGTCGGGTTCCCGGTCGCTACTCCGTTGGCCGGCGAAGACCGGGTGCTCGCCGCTGTCCTGCCAGGCGGCCGGTATGCGAACCTGTGGCATACCGGTCATCCGGATGGGCTGCTACAGGCAACCCGGACGCTGCGTGACTGGGCCGAGCAGCAGGGCCTGAAGTTTGACGTCACGTCCACGCCCGATGGAGAGCGGTGGGGCTGCCGCCTTGAGATCTATCACGACGAACCTGGCCAGGACATGAACGAGTGGGAGACCGAGCTCGCGTTCAAGCTCGCTGACTAGCTCCCCCGCACTACCCTGTCGTGCCTGCGAGTTCCGTTAGGCGTCGTTCGATGAAGCGCCGTTCGGCGCCGTCGTCAGTGAGTTGCCTCGCACGTCGGTAGGCGTCACGCGCCTCGTCGGTCCGCCCCAGGCGCCGCAAGAGTTCGGCCCTGGTCGAATGCAGGTACCGGAAGTCGTCGAGACCGAGTTGGTCCACTATGCGCAGGCCGGCCTCGGGGCCTTCGGTCTCGGCGATGGCGATGGCGCGGTTGAGCTCCACGACGGGCGAGCCCGTCAGGCGGCCGAGCTCGCCATACAGCGCCGCGATCTGTGCCCAGTCGCACGGCACCTCGGCGTGCAACGAAGCGATGGCGGCGTGCAGGACATAAGGCCCGGAGCCGCGCAGGGCGAGCGCGCGGTCGAGCTCGGCGCGCCCAGCTGCGATCTGCTCGCTGTTCCAGCGTGACGAGTCCTGATCGCCGAGAAGCACAAGCTCGCCCTCGCTAAACCGCGCCTCGCGACGGGAGTCGTGCAAGAGCATCATCGCCAGCAGCCCGTGAACCTCAGGCTCATCCGGAAGCAGTTCGGCCAGCGCGCGCCCCAGCCAGATTGCCTCCGCCGCCAGCTCGTCGCGACCGCCGTAGCCCTCGTTGTAGATCAGGTAGACGACAGCGAGAACGGCGTCGAGACGCTCGCCGAGCAGGTGGACTGGCGGCACGCGAAACGGGATCCCGGCGGCTTTGATCTTTCGCTTGGCGCGCACCAGTCGCTGCGCCATCGTGCGCTCCGGTACCAGGAACGCACGGGCGATCTCGTCGGTGCTGAGCCCGCCGAGAGTGCGCAGGGTGAGCGCCACCTGCGCCTCGACCGCGAGGGCCGGGTGACAGCAGGTGAAGATGAGCTCCAGGCGCTCGTCTGGAAACGTCGTGATCTCCGTGATCTCCGTTGGCTCTTCGCTGCGATTGCCTGCCACGAGCAAGCCGAACTTGGCCGCGAGGGCCCGGTCGCGGCGGATGCGATCCGTCGCCCTGTTCCGAGCCGTTGTCATCAGCCAGGCGCGCGGGTTACTGGGGACGCCGTCGCGTGGCCATCGGTCCGCGGCTATGGCGAACGCTTCCTGCGCGGCTTCCTCGGCGAGGTCAAAGTCGCCGAGGAAGCCAATCAGGGTTGCCAGGACGCGGCCCCACTCGTCGCGGAAGACCTGTCCGAGCGTCTCTACCAATACACTTCCGAGGGGCGGATCTCGACGGCGCCACCGTAGCGTGCCGCAGGGACGCGGGCGGCCACCTCGATGGCCGCGTCGAGGTCGTCGGCCTCGAGGATGAACCAGCCGCCGACGGCCTCCTTCATCCCGACGAACGGGCCGTCCGTTGTCAGCGTCTTGCCGCCTTCGACCCGCACGGTGGTCGCGTTCTCAGGCAGGCCCATCGGCAGCCCGGGGGTGACGCCCGGCGTCTGATTGATCCCCTGGTAGTCGGCGTAAACCTGCTTTTGTTCCTCCTCGGGCAGCGCGGCCTGTCGCTCAAGCGCGGCGCCTTGATAGATCAGCATGATGTACTTCATCGCGTCCTCCTCGTCACTCCCAGATGGTTACGCACTAAGACGAGCGACGAGCCAGCAAATCGACAGCTCGGTACTGGAAATCTTGACCTCCGCGTGCTGGAGGGCCCTGACCGGGTTACGGGCTGTGCAGATCAGGAGCGGGGCGGACGTTCACTTCGCGGGCTAGGGCCAGCGCGGCGGTGAGCTCGAGAACATAACCAGAGCCGCCGATGCCCTGGGTGGACATGGCGCCCGTAGCACAGGCCAGCGCGAGCGCTTCGGCCGGCTCAAGACCGCGCAGCAGGCCCGTGAGCAGGCCGGCGTTGAAGCAGTCCCCTGCGCCCGTCGTGTCCACGGGCGTCATCGGCGGCGGAGTGGCAATGTACTGGCGCTGGCCGTCGGCGTATAGCGCACCGCGCGCGCCCAGCTTGACCACGATCCGGCCGCCGGCTTTGGTCAGCGAGGCGACCGCCTCGTCCAGCGTGGCGGCTCCGGCCAGCCGCTCTGCCTCGGCCTCGTTGGGCAGCAGCAGGTCGGTCTGGGCTAGGACTTCGGGGAAGAACTCGGCCCCCCAGGTTCCGGCCGGGTCCCAGTTGGTGTCGAGCGATGTGGTCGCGCCCGCCGCGCGGGCACCGGCCAGCACAGCGGCCAGACCCGGCCCGAGCGACTGCTCAAGCAGGAAGTAGGAGCTGACGTGGACGTGCCGGGTGCGCGCCAGCAGGTCCGCGGGCACGTCCGCCGCGGTCAGCGCACCGATGGTGCCCGGCGCGGTGAGGATGGCCCGGTCGTCGCCGCGGGACAGTACCAGCGTCATGCCGGTGGGCAGGCTGGCGCGAACCGACATGCTGCCGGTGTCGACTCCGGCCCTGGCCAGCTCTCCGAGCATGAAGTTCCCGGCAGCGTCGGCGCCGGTCGCGGCTACCAGCGCCACCCGCAGCCCCAGCCGGGCGGCGGCCAGCGCAGTGATAGAGGCCGACCCGCCCACGACAAGCGACATGCTGTCGACTAGCTTCTCCTCCTGGCCGAAGGCCGGAGTCACGTCGCCACCCACGACAAGCACGTCCGGGTTGCAGTCGCCGATCACGATGAGATCGACAGCCGGCTCCGGCCGGTCACTGCTCACGAGCCGGCTCGCTCCCTCGCCCGTCTCCCACCAGAGTGACCTTCACGCCGCAGTCGCTCAGCGCCCGGACAGCCTCGGGGTCTGCAGCAGCGTCCGTGATCAGCTCGCTCACTGCGGTCACCTCACAGATCCGGGCGAAGGCGACCTTGCCGATCTTGGAGCTGTCTGCCACCACGACCACCCGTCTGGCGCAGCCGATCATCACGGCATTCGTGTGTGCCTCCACCTCGTGATGTGTGGTGCAGCCGGCCTGCGCGTCGATGCCATCCACGCCGATGAAGGCGACGTTGAGGTTGAGGCCGGTGAGGCTGGCCTCGGCGATGGGCCCGGACAGTTCGTAGGACTGGCTCCTGGCCACCCCGCCAGTAGTGATCAGCTTGATGCCGGGCCGTACCGCCAGCTCGGACGCGATGTTCAGGGCGTTGGTGACTATAGTGAGCTTCTGCTGGTCAGCCAGCGCCCGCGCCACCTCAGTCGCGGTGGTTCCGCCGGTGAGGCCAACGGCCATCCCCTCGGACACTTGCCCGGCCGCCTCGCGGGCAATGCGCCGCTTCTCCTCGGCGTACCGGACGCCCTTATAGCGCAGTGGCAGCTCGTAGGAGACGGCGTGCGCGGTGGCGCCACCGTGGGTTCGCCCGAGCAGCCGCTGCTGCT
>Ga0335074_10003278_pt1 | contig 22054 bp, 21 predicted proteins | sample Lox_Sample_23_FD_206715 | JGI IMG/M metagenome (GOLD analysis project Ga0335074, IMG submission 206715) | Soil microbial communities from Loxahatchee National Wildlife Refuge, Florida, United States - Lox_Sample_2.3 | ecosystem: Environmental > Terrestrial > Soil > Wetlands | place: USA...
GCCATGACCCGGTCGTAGGCGGGCCAGTCGTCGTGCGTCCCGCCCGCCGCGGTGAAGATCTCCCGCAGCAGCAGCCGCAGCCGCTCGGCGTCCACCCCCGGCAGCGGATCGTCGGGCCCGGCCAGTTCGACCGGGCCTTCGGCCGAGGCCCACTGCCAGCCCGCCCGGACCACGACCGTGGCCCGCGGGCGGGCCCGGAGGTAGCCGAGCCTGCGGGCGTCGCCCCGGCTGACCAGGCCGACCACCTGGGCTCCGGTGACCGGGTGCGGGAGCACGCCCGCGTTCACCACCGACGACTGGATCGTGCCGTCCGGCCGCAGCACCGAGACCACGACCAGGCCGTGATCGCCGTCGATCAGCCGGGCAAACTCCTGGAGTCCGCTCACTGCTGAAGCCTAACCCGTCCCTTCATCACGCGGGGGTTGTGTGCCACAAGCCCCATTTGGTCAGGCCGCTGGAGTGGGGCTGGGGCGGGTCTCGGCCGGGGGCTTGGGTGTGATCGGATGGCGTCAGGAGGCGACGCGAGGATGCAGGAGCAGCCAGGGCCGGCGGCGGCGGGGGTCGCGGCGGCGGATGAGGCGTTCGCGGGGGACTTGTACCGGGCGCTGGCCGGGGATGGGGCGCAGACGGTCTTCTCACCGGTGAGCGTGGCCGCGGTGCTGCGGATGGCCCTGTGCGGAGCGGGCGGCCAGACGGCGGCCGAACTGGCCGGCGCGCTGCACGAAGCGCCGGGCGCCGCAGCCGACGGGCTGCGCGCGGTCTCGGCCGCGGTGAACGACGTGGCGGCGGGCGGATCGGTGACGTTGCGGGCCCCGGGCGTCGCGTGGGTGCAATCGGGCCTGCCGCTGCGGTCCGCGTTTACCAGCCAGATCGGTGATTCGGTGGCCCGGGCCGGCTTCGCCGAGCAGCCCGAGGCGGCGCGGGCCGAGATCAACCGGGTGATCGCGGAGCAAACCGAAGGGAAGATCACCGGGCTGCTGCCGGCGGGCACGATCGATTCGGCGACCCGCCTGGTCCTCACCAGCGCCATCTACCTGAAGGCGGCCTGGGCCAAGCCGTTCCCCGAGGCGGCCACGAAGGACGCGCCGTTCTACCCGGATGGCCCGGATCGCCCGGGCCTGACCGTCCCCATGATGCGCGGCACCGCGGCGCGGGCCTACCGGCACGCAGACGGGTACCAGGCCGTCGTGCTGCCCTACAAGGACGGCCGGCTGGCCATGGCCGTGGTGCTGCCGGACGGGCCGCTGGCCACGCTGCAGGCGGCGGTCGCGGCGGGCGGCCTGCCCGGTCTGCTGGCCGGCACATCCAGGTACCAGGTCACGCTGTCCATGCCGAGGTTCCGGCTGGAGGCCGCGCTCAACCTGGTTCCCGTGCTGCGACGGCTCGGCGTGGAGCAGGCCTTCACCCGCCAGGCGGACTTCAGCGGCATCACCGAGGCCGAACGGCTGCTGATCGACGCGGTCGCGCACAAGGCCTACGTCGACGTTGACGAGCAGGGCACCGAAGCGGCGGCGGCTACCGCGGTCAGCTTCCGGCCGCTGGCCGCGTTCCGGGCTCCGACGCCGGTGACCATGACCGTCGACCGGCCGTTCCTGTTCGTGATCATCCATACCCCGACCGGCCTGCCGCTGTTCGTCGGCCAGGTCCGGCACCCGCCTTCGCGGTGAGGGCCGAAACCTAACGATTGTTGACAATTTTGTGGACATTTTTTAGGATCGCCCCGTGCGAGCGCAGGCGGGCGGGGGGCCGGTACGGGCGGGCGAGCCAGGACGGCAGTTCGCGGCCGAGCGGCTGCGGCAGACCATCCTGTCCGGGGACATGGTCCCCGGACAGCGCCTGGTCGAAGAGGAGCTGGCCGGGCTGCTGGCCGTGACCCGGGCCAGCCTGCGGGCGGCGCTGTTCGACTTGACCGCGGAGGGACTGGTCGAGCGGATTCCCAACCGCGGCGCGCGGGTGCGGGCCGTCACCTTGGAGGAGGCCGTCGCCATCACCGAGTGCCGGATGGCGCTGGAAGGGCTGTGCGCGGCCAAGGCCGCCGAGCTGGTCACCCAGTCCCAGGCCGTCCGGCTGCGCCAGCTGGGCGAGGAGATGGAGCGCAGCGTCGCTGACGGCGAGCCGCCGAAGTACTCGGCGCTCAATCATGAACTGCACCGGCTGATCAGGGGGATCTCGGCGCAGACGGTGGCGGCCGGCATGCTCGAGCGGCTGAACGGGCAGCTGGTCCGGCATCAGTTCCAGCTGTCGATGCGGCCGGGCCGCCCGCAGGTCTCGCTGCCCGAGCACCTGGCCATGATCTCGGCCATCATCGCGCGGCGGCCGGCCGAAGCCGAGGAGGCCACCCGGCGCCATCTGCGCAGCGTCATCACCGCCTTGCGCGAAACGGACAGCTGAGGAGACACAGTGAGCACGCCAGAGTCCACGCTCGTGGTGAGCGCGCACGCGGCCGACTTCGTGTGGCGCGCGGGAGGCGCGATCGCGCTGGCCGCGGCGCGGGGCGACCGGGTCACCGTGCTCTGCCTGACCTACGGTGAGCGGGGCGAATCGGCGAGCGCCTGGCGAGCGGGCCAGACGCTGGAGGAGATCAAGGCGCTGCGCCGGGCCGAGGCGGAGAACGCCGCCGCGGCGCTGGGAGCCGAGATCGAGTTCCTCGATGCGGGGGACTATCCGCTGCGCGAGTCGGACGAACTGGTCGACCGCATTGTCGGGGTCTACCGGCGGGTGAATCCGTCGGTCGTGCTCACCCACCCGCTCGCCGATCCCTACAACCAGGATCATCCCGTGGCCGCCCAGATGGCGCTGCGGGCCCGGGTGCTGGCCCAGGCCATCGGGTACCCCGCCCCGGGTGAGCCGATCGGCGCGCCGCCGGTGTTCCTGTTCGAGCCGCACCAGCCTGAGATGTGCGGGTTCAAGCCGGAGGTGCTGCTGGACATCACCCCGGTGTTCGAGACCAAGCGCAAGGCCATGGAATGCATGGCGGCCCAGCAGCACCTGTGGGAGTACTACACGGACCTGGCCAAGCGGCGCGGCACCCAGCTGCGGCGCAACGCCGGGCCGAACCTCGGCCTGCCCCAGTCCGCCCGGGCGGAAGCCTACATGCGAGTGTTCCCGCAGGTCACGGACAGGCTCGCCTGATGCGCCACGTCGTCGTCACCGGCACGCCGCGGGCGGACCTGGCCGTCGTCGACCAGCTCGCGGAGCTCGGCGTGGCCACCGTGCACGAGGCGATCGGCCGGGCCGGGTACCTGGGACCGGGACTGCGGCCCGTCCAGGACGGGACCCGGACCGGCGGGACCGCGGTCACCGCGCTGTGCTGGCCCGGCGACAACCTCATGATCCACGCCGCGGCCGAGCAGTGCCAGGTCGGCGACCTGCTGGTGGTGACCACGACCTCGCCGTGTACCGACGGGATGTTCGGTGAGCTGCTGGCGACCTCGCTGGCCGCCCGCGGCGTGCGCGGCATCGTGATCGAGGCGGGCCTGCGAGACGTGGCCGAACTGCGGGCCATGGGCTTCCCGGCCTGGTCGGCGGCGATCAGCGCGCAGGGCACGGTCAAGGAGACGCCCGGGGCGGTCAACCTGCCGGTGTCCGTGGGCGGCCAGATCGTCCGGCCCGGCGACGCGATCATCGCCGACGACGACGGCGTGGTGTGCGTGCCGCGGGGCGAGGTGAGCCAGGCACTGGCCGCCGCACGGGCCCGGGTGGCGAAGGAGGAGCAGACGCGCCAGGCCCTGGCCGACGGCCGGCTCGGCCTGGACCTGTACGGCCTGCGCGCCAAGCTCGCCGCCCGGGGCGTCGAATGGGTCAGCGCGGCGGACGAGGAAGATCTCCATGGGTGACGGGGTGCGCTGCATGCTCATGCGGGGCGGCACGTCGAAGGGAGCCTACTTCCTGGCCGAGGACCTGCCGCGGGATCCGGCCGAACGCGATGACGTGCTGCTCCGCATCATGGGCAGCCCCGACGCCCGGCAGATCGACGGGATCGGCGGGGCTCATCCGCTGACCTCCAAGGTGGCGGTGATCTCCCCCTCGGCCCGCGCCGACGCCGACGTGGACTATCTGTTCCTGCAGGTCGGCGTCGAGGCGGCCACGGTGTCTGACCGGCAGAACTGCGGCAACCTGCTGGCCGGCGTCGGGCCGTTCGCGGTCGAGCGGGGGCTGGCCCGCTCGGCCCCGGTCCGGATCCACATGGTCAACTCGGGCAGCGTGGCCACGGCGAGCTTCCCTGAGGCCGATGGAGTCGTGGACTACGACGGTGAGGTGGCGATCGCCGGGGTGCCGGGGACGGCCGCGGGCGTGGTGTTGGACTTCGTCGGAACCGAAGGCTCGGCCACCGGCGCGCTGCTGCCCACCGGGAACGTCACGGACGTCATCGAGGGGATCGGCGTCACCTGCATCGACAACGGCATGCCGGTGGTGGTCGTGCCCGCCGCGGACCTGGGCCGCACCGGGTACGAGACCGTCGCCGAACTCGAGGCGGACGCCGGCCTGGGCCGGCGGGTGCAGGCGCTGCGGCTGGCGGCCGGCCCGCTGATGGGTCTGGGCGACGTGTCCGCCACCTCGGTGCCGAAGGTCTCGCTGATCGCGCCGCCGGCGGACGGCGGCACGATCTGCACCAGGACGTTCATCCCGGTCCGGGTGCACGAGTCGATCGGGGTGCTCGGCGCGGTCAGCGTGGCCACCGCGCTGCTGCTCGACGGGGCGGCCGGCGCTGGCCTGGCCGCGGTCAAGCCGGGGCAGAAACGGTTCGACATCGAGCACCCGACCGGCCACCTCGAGGTCGAGGCCGAGGTGGACACGACGAGCCAGCCGCCCACGGTGATCCGCTCGGGAGTGGTGCGCACCGCGCGCAAGCTCTTCGACGGCACCGTCTTCCCCCGGAGGTCCCGGTGACCAGCTCCCAGCACCCGGCGGTCCAGCACCCGGCGGCCCAGCACCCGGCGGCCCAGCACCCGGCGGCGACGCGGCCGCCGCTGCACGATGTCGCGCATCTCGGGCATATCGAGCTGCTCACGCCCAAGCTGTGCGAGAGCCTGTGGTTCTTCGTGGAGATCCTGGGCCTGACCGAGACCTGCCGGGAGGGCAACTCGATCTACCTGCGCACCTGGGACGACTACGAGCACCACACGGTCAAGCTCACCGCGCACGACACCTCGGGCATCCGCCGGGTCGGGCTGCGGGCCTCGAGCCAGGCCGCCCTCGAAGCCCGGGTGGCCGCGATCGAAGCGGCCGGGCTCGGCGTGGGCTGGAAGGACGGCGACCCGGGAATCGGGCCCACGTACGTGTTCCGTGACCCGGACGGGCACGAACTGGAGCTGTACTGGGAGAGCGAGTGGTACACGCCGCCCGATGAGCTCAAGCCGTCGCTGAAGAACCAGGCCCAGGCCTACCCGGGGCGCGGCGTCTGCGTCCGGCGGCTGGATCACGTCAACTACCTGGCCCGGGAGGTGCTGCCCAGCGGGGACTTCGTCCGTGACGTGCTCGGCGGCCGGGTCACCGAGCAGATCATGCTGGACGACGGCACGATCTCCGCGCAGTGGCTGCACTTCACCAACAAGGGCTACGACCTGGTGTACACGCGGGACTGGACGGGCCGCACCGGGCGGCTGCACCACGTCGCGTTCGCGCCCGACACCCGGGAGGACATCCTGCGCGCCGCGGATATCTGCCTGGACCACGGCGTGTTCATCGAGACCGGGCCGCACAAGCACGCCATCCAGCAGACGTTCTTCCTGTACGTCTACGAGCCCGGCGGGAACCGGATCGAGCTGGCCAACCCGGTCGCGCGGCTGGTGCTCGCACCGGACTGGCGCACGATCACCTGGACCGAGGCCGAACGGGCCAAGGGTCAGGCCTGGGGCTTGAAGACCATCGAGTCCTTCCATACGCACGGCACCCCGCCGGTCGGCTAAACCGCCGCGGGCTCGGGGGACGCGGGGGGCGTCCCCCCGGAGCAAACGGCGCCGGAGCCCGTCCCGCACGGGGGCAAGGGGCCGAACGGACCGCACGCACCACGGCCCGTTCGGCAGAAAAGGTTCTGAAGACCTAGCCAGCAAACGGCGTGATCAGGGAGAAGACCGCGCCGTGGTTGTCGGCGACCACGGCGATACGGCCGTACGGACTGTCCATGGGCGGCTGGACGACGCTGCCGCCGAGCTCGGTGACCTTGGCCACGGCAGCGTCGGTGCCGGTCACGGCGAAGTACGCGGCCCAGGCGGCCGGAACCTGCGCGGGGGTGTCCGCCGGGTACTCGCCGATGCCGCCGACCTCGTGGCCGTCGACCATGAGCGTCGCATAGCTGAAGCCGTCGGCGCTCATGTCCTGGTAGCCGTAGCCGAAGACGGCCTGGTAGAAGGCCTTGCTGCCGTCGAAGTCGCGGCTCATCTGCTCGTTCCAGGCCAGCGTGCCCGGCTCGTTGGCCACGCCGAGCCCGGTGGTGCGCTCGCCCTGCCAGAGCCCGAACACGGCGCCGGCCGGGTCCATGGCCACCGCCATCCGGCCCTCTTCCATGACGTCCATCGGCCCGGCCAGCACCTGGCCCGCCGCGCCCTTGACCTTGGCCGCGGTCGCGTCGACGTCGTCGGTGGCCAGGAAGGTGGTCCAGACGGTCGGGGTGTCAGGCCCGGCCATCTTGGGGCTGACGGCGGCGACGATCCGGCCGTCCTGGTGTGCGATCGAATAGCCGCCGACCTCGGGCCCGCCGAGCTCGATGTCCCAGCCGAACAGGGCCTGGTAGAACGCGATCGCCTTCGGCACGTCGTCCACGCTGACATCCACCCAGCAGGGCGTACCGGCAGGCCATCGCGTATCGCGCGTTACCACTTGCTTACCTCCCCATGGTTGATCCCGTTGCCGCCGACGCTAACACAGGGGTCTGACAGCCGGACCTCCTACACTGGGCGTTCATGTACGCCAAGACCAACCCGAGCGCGGGTCCCCTGCCGCCGCGGCGGAAGCGGGTCTTCGCGGTCATCGGCGTGCTGGTCATCCTGGTGCTCGGCGGCCTGGGCCTGTGGGGCGCGCTGGCCCCGGACAGCTACTCCGGCTCGGGTCACGGCTGCGTGAACCTCACCGTGCCGAGTTCCACCGGCGGCGCGACGCTGCACTACTGCGGGGCGCAGGCCCGGTCGTTCTGCCAGGCATCGTTCCGGTCGCGGGATCAGATCTCGCTGCGGGCCCGGCCGCAGTGCGTGCTGGCCGGGCTGGGTCCTTCAGCCAGCCCGTCCGCGTCGGACTAGGAGCGTCAAAGATCGACAATGATGGTGACGGGGCCGTCGTTGACCAGCGACACCTTCATGTCGGCGCCGAAGACGCCGGTCGCCACCCGGGCGCCGAGGCCGCGCAGGGCCCGCACCACAGCACCGACCAGGGGCTCGGCGACCGGGCCCGGCGCGGCGGCCGACCAGGAGGGGCGACGGCCCTTGGCCAGCTCCGCGTAGAGCGTGAACTGGCTGATGACCAGCAGCGGCGCGCCGATGTCGGAGCAGGACTTCTCGCCGTCGAGGATCCGCAGTCCCCACAGCTTGGCGGCCAGCTTCGCGGCCAGTTCTGGAGTGTCGTCGTGGGTGACCCCGACCAGGACCAGCAGGCCGGGCTCGTCGATCGCGCCGACCACCTCCCCTTCCCCCTTCACTGGGCCATCCACGCTGACGCTGGCCCGGCTGACCCGCTGCACCACCGCTCGCATAACACGGCAGGGTACCCGGGCGCGGCGGGTGGCCGCGGTGTAGGACACTGCGTGCATGACGATCATGCCTGACGCGAACCCCGTCGTCGCCGAGGTCGTGCGGTCCGGCTTCGCCGAGTCATGGCACCGCGGCGCGGTGGCCGCGATGGCCGCCGACGGCCGCCAGGTCATCGGCGCGGGCCGCACCGACGTCCCGTTCCTGCCGCGGTCGGCGAACAAGCCGATGCAGGCTGCGGCGATGCTCCGCTGCGGCCTGAACCTGGACGGCGAACTGCTCGCGCTGGCCGCGGCCAGTCATTCCGGCGAGGATTTCCACGTCGACGGGGTGCGGAAGATCTTGTCCGGGGCCGGTCTGAGTGAGCATGACCTGCGCTGCCCGGTCGCCTGGCCGGTGGATACCCAGACCACGTACCGGCTGATCGCGGCGGGCGAGGCGATGTCACGGATCCGGATGAACTGCTCGGGCAAGCACGCCGCGATGCTCGCCACCTGCGTGCAGAACGGCTGGCCGACGGCCAGCTACCTGAACCCCGGCCATCCGCTGCAGCAGGCGATCCGCCGCACCGTCGAGGACCTGGCCGGGCAGAGGTCGGCCGCCGTCGCGGTAGACGGCTGCGGCGCGCCGCTGTTCGCGCTGACGCTGGCCGGGCTGGCCCGGGCGTTCCGCGCGCTGGTCCTGGCCGCACCGGGCACGCCCGAACGCCGGGTGGCCGACGCCATGCGCGCGTACCCGGAGTGGACCAGCGGCACGGACCGGGACGAGCGCCGGCTGATGACCGCGGTGCCGGGGCTGCTGTTCAAGAGCGGTGCCGAGGGCGTGGATGCGTTCGCGCTGGGCGACGGTCGGGCGGGCGCGGTCAAGCTCGACGACGGGGCGGCGCGAGCCCGGACCCCGGTTACGGTGGCCGCGCTGCGCCGGCTGGGCGCCGTCGTGCCGGACGAGCTGGCCACGGTCCCGGTCACCGGCGGCGACGCCGTGGTCGGCGCGGTTCGCGCCGTCGGCCTGCCCTTCGGATGATGGCCGCGACGGCGCCGTAGGATGGCGCGGGTGAGCAAGAAGACCCGGCCGCGCCGCCGCCCGGCCCCAGCTGAGGATCCCGGTACGCTCGTCGAGCGGGTGATGGACGGCCTGCGGCAGGCGGTTGCCGCGGGAGACCTGCTCCGAGCCGAGCTCGAGGCGGCGGCCTGCATGGCCCTGCCGCGGGTGGGGCAGCTGGATCCCGTGGACGCGCAGGCCTTCATCTCCAAGGTGCTGGTCGACGAGGCGATCCGCGAGCCTTCGGCGGAGGGCGCCGCGATGCTCAGGCTGCTGATGTCCCTGGGCTCGCCGGCCACCAAGAGGTCGGTCAGCCGGGCCCTGGCCCGGCTGACCGAGGCCGGCATCTACCCGCCGGACTGGGTGACCGCGGCCGGGAAGGCGGTCCCGAGCCAGGCCTGGCGCCGGTACGACGCGTTCGGCGACGACGAGGCCATCGCGGTGACGTTCCGCTACGGCGAGGCCGAGCACGGCATCGTGGGGCAGATCGACCTGACCGGCATCCCCGTCGCGATCGCGGTCGGCGTGGCGGCCGACGCGGCCCGCCTGATCGAGGCCATGAACCGGGAAGACGACCCGTTCGACCGCGCCGAGCTGATCGGCCTGGCCGAGGCGCGGCGTCACCTGGAAGCGCCGCTGGCCCGCAGTGACGAGGAAACCGGACCGGGCCTGCCGGTGGACACCGTCGCCTACCTGCCCGTGGCGCGGTCCCGGGTGCGGCGCCTGCCCGCCGAGGGCGCTCCGCCGCTGCCCGTGTTCGGCCCCGCGGACCGCGCGGCGGCGGTGGACGAGTTCGCCAAGAGCCCGCTGGCCGCGGCGGCGATGGCGGCCGACGAGGACGCCACGCGGTTCTGGGCCGAGGTGCTCACCGGCTACAGCAGCCGCATTCCCGGCGAGCCGCCCGGCCAGGTCGGGCCGCGCAAGATCGCGCGGCTGCTGCTGGGCCACGTGCCGAACACCTTTACCTTGACTGCCGCGCAGCGCCAGCACCTGGAGCCGGCGGTGACCGCGTGGACCCGCTGGTCGGCGGAGCGCCGCGGCCTGGACGAGGCAGCCACCGCGCGCCTGATGGAGAGCCTGGCTGAGGTGTTCGGCCAGTTCGGGGCGGCCTACGACGACCCGGACGCGGCGACCGCTCGCAGCTACCTGGCCGACCTGGCGGCCAGCGACGCGGATGTGTCCGAACTGGCCCGCCACGTGGCCCGGCGCATGTTCGCCGTGCCCGTCCCGGAGGAGGACGACGGCCCGGTGGACGTCAGCGACCCGCAGGTCCGCCGTGCGCGCACCGAGGCCGAGTTCACCGGGTGCGCGCCGCACGACGGCCAGACCGCCGAGGAATTCATGACCGCGGTGCACCGCGTCATCGCCGAACTGTGGGACGACGATCCGGCGCAGACCTTCGCCGCGGCCCGGCGCCTGTTCGCCTCCGGCGCCGACCGGCACGACATCATCCACACGCTGGCCGAGAAGGCCCAGCGGTGAGCTACGCGGACGTGAACGGCGTTTCGGGGTTCAGCACCGCGCAGAGCCGGGCCAGGGCCGTGGTGTAGGCATGCTCGGCCGGGCGGCCTGGGCGACGAGGTCGTGCTCGGCGCCGGTCCCGGGCAGTTCGAGGAGCGCCTGCAGGCCGGCGGCGATCCCGGTGACGTGCCGCCCCCGGCGGGCCACGGCGGCGGCCAGGCGGTCGCGGCGGCGGCGGTAGGCCAGCCAGGGGGCGCCCGGGAAGGCGGACAGGTCCGGGACGCCCGGACGCAGGTCGTAGCGGGGCGCGGCGACCTCGGGCCGGGCCAGCGGTACCGGATAGCTCGAGATGCAGGTCGACGCTGGCCTGCCCCGCTTCGCCGGCCGACTTGGCCCATGTTTCTGCCATAGAAATGGACCTTATCTTGGGCCGCTTACCGCCGTAGCGTGAGCGTCATGACGGTCACGAACGAAACCACGCAGATCCCGGTCCGGCTGGACATCGACACCTTCGCCGCCGACTTCTCCCGCGCCATGGCGCACTTGGACCGGGCCGCGACCAAGGAACTCGACAAGGCCGAGATCGAGCCCCGGCTCCGCGAGCTGATCCGGATCCGCGCCTCGCAGCTCAACGGCTGCGCCTACTGCATCGACATGCACACCAAGGACGCGCGCGCGGTCGGCGAGACCGAGCAGCGCATCTACGGGCTGGCCGCCTGGGCCGAGACTCCGTACTTCACCGCCCGCGAGCGCGCCGCGCTGGCCTTCACCGAGACGGTGACGCGGCTTTCGGACACGCACGTCCCCGATGGGGCCTACCAGGCCGTGGCCGCGGAGTTCAGCCCGCAGGAGGTCGCCGCGCTGGTCAGCCTCATCGTCACCATCAACGCCTGGAACGCGATCGGCGTCAGCACCCGGGCCTGGACGCCCGGTTCCTACGAGCCCTGACCCGGGCGGGGCGCGGGGGGTCAGCTGGGGAGAGGGGCGGGGTGCGGGCGCCAGGCCGACGGCGAGTGGCCGGGCAGTTCGGTGCGGCCGCCGGTCCACAGCAGCGACGTCCACGGGTCGGTGTCGGCCAGGTCGGTCGGGGCCTGCGGGTACAGGCGGGACAGGATGCGACGGCACACGTCGCGCGGCGGGTCGAGGCTGATACCGAAGCCCTGCGCGATGTCGTTGCCGTGCAGGAGCGCCTCGTTGCAGCCCAGCGCGGCGAAGCCCTCCGGATCGGCGGTCCCGGCCGGGTGGAAGGCCCGCACGTGCGCGGGGGACGTGCGCACCATCGAGGCCAGGACCCGCCCGCCGGTGACGGCGAACTCCAGCACCTCGGCCGGGGAGGCGTCCTTCTCGGCCGAGGCCACGGCCCGCACGTACCGGGCGGTGGGCTGGACCGCGAGCTGCCAGGCGTAGGAGAGCAGGCAGTCGCCGATGTGCTCGGCGGTATGCCAGCAATCCCATTCCAGGGTGCCCGCTCGCACCGACCAGTCGCGGTCGGTCAGGGGCAGCAGGCCGCTCATGATGCACGAGATCGCAGCCTCGAGGTCACCGGCTGTCACTGTCATGATGCATCGAGCCTACGGTCACGCACGGCCGAGCATGACACGTTCGCCAGTAGTGACGCCGATTCGGGCGTTCTGGTCAGGACTGTCCGGATCGGCCGTCGTACTCGTCGGGGCGCCGGGCCCAGAACTGGGGATGGCCCCCGGCGGGTTCGCCGCGGCTCAGGGGGCGAGATCGAGGAACTGGTACGCGCCAGGGCCCGGTCAGGGGCGGGGCTATCCGGACCGGGACAGGATGGTACCGGTCTCGGCGGGCGCGGTCGCGGGTTCGGCCGGCGTTCCGTCCCCGGTGTGACGCCGGTCGAGCCGGGCCAGCGCGGGCAGGGCCAGGATCCCGCAGACCAGGGTGGCTACGCCGCCGATGACCAGCGCCCACCTGGCTCCGGCGTCCTGACCGACCCAGCCCACGATGGGACCGCCGATCGGCGTCGACCCCAACCAGGCCAGGGCCCACAGGGCCATGACCCGGCCGCGCATGGTCGGCTTGGCCGCGAGTTGCAGAGTGGTCTTGGCCAGGGAGTTGAAGGTGATGCTTCCGTAGCCGACGAACAGCAGGGCGGCCAGCTCGACCGGCAGGGTCGGCGCGGCCGCCGCGGCCAGGATGGCGATGCCCCACCCGATGGCGGCCAGGCACAGGGCACGCGCCCGCGGCCGAGGACGGGCGGCGGAGATCAGCCCGCCGACCACCGCGCCGACGCCCATGACCGAGGCCATCACGCCGTAGGCGGCGGCCCCGCCGCCGAAGACCTTGCTCGCCATCAGCGGCAGGGACACCTGGAACTCCCAGGCCAGCGTGCCGATGACCGCGATCATCAGCAGCGGGATGAGCAGTTCGGGCGTCGAGCGCACGTAGCGGAGCCCCTGCCGGACCTGGCGCTTGCGCCGCGGGACCCGGGTGGCGGGAAACAGCTCGGAGCCGCGCATCGCGGCCAGCGAGATCAGCACGGCCCCGAACGACAGCGCGTTGACCGCGAAACACAGGGCCAGGCCGATCGCCGCGGCGATCACCCCGCCCAGCGCGGCACCGAACACCCGGGCCATGTTCATCGACACCGAGTTGAGCGTCACCGCGTTCGGGAGATCGGCCGGCGTCACCATCTCGGAGATGAAGCTCTGCCGTGCCGGGTTGTCAAATACGTTGACGAAGCCCAGCGCCAGGGCCAGCAGGTAGACGCTCCACAGCCGGATGGAGCCGGTGCCGACCAGGACGGCGAAGGCCGCCGCGAGCAGTCCGGCCAGCGTCTGGGTGACGTAGAGCACCCGCCGCTTGTCCATCCGGTCCGCGAACACGCCGCCGATCGGGCCGAACAGGAACATCGGCAGGAACCTGGCCGCGGTGGTCAGGCCCAGCTGGGTTCCGCTGTGGGTGAGGTCCAGCACGACGAACGACTGGGCCACGGTCTGCATCCAGGTCCCGGCCACCGAGACGAGCTGACCGAAGAAGAACAGCCGGTAGTTGCGCTCCCGGAGTGATGAGATCATCTGCCGGGGCTCGAACCGCGCGCGGCTGACCGCAGAGCCGAGATGCACCTGTTCCCGATCATGGGCGTTTACTTGCCTGATAGCAAGTATATACCTTTAGCAGGGCTAATTATTCCCCGCTGGCACGCAGGCGCGACTTGATCTCCGGCTTGAGCACCTTGCCGACCTTGGAACGCGGCAGGTCCGGCCAGACCTCGACCTGCTTGGGAGCCTTCACGCTGCCCAGGCGTTCCTTGACGAAGGCCCGCACGTCATCGGCGGTCACGGCGCGACCGGGCCGGAGCTGGATGACCGCGGTGACGCGCTCGCCCCATTTCTCGTCGGGCAGGCCGACGACGGCACAGTCCTGGACGGCGGGATGCGCGAGGAGCACCTGCTCGACCTCGGCGGAGTAGACGTTGAAGCCGCCGGTGATGATCATGTCCTTGGCGCGGTCGACGATGAACAGGTAGTTGTCCTCGTCGAGGTAGCCGATGTCCCCGGTGTGGTGCCAGCCGAAGCGGGCGGTCTCCGCGGAGGCCTGCGGGTTCTTGTAGTAGCCGGCCATGACCAGCGAGCCGCGGACCACGATCTCGCCGCGCTCGCCCCGGCTGAGCAGGTGTCCCTCGTCGTCCATGATCGCGACGGTGGTGAGCGGGGTGGGCCGCCCGGCTGAGGACAGGCGCTCGGTGGCGAGCGAGCCGTCGTCGCGGAAGTGCTCGGCGGGGGCCAGGGTGGAGATCATCATGGGCGCCTCGGACTGGCCGAACAGCTGGCCGAGTACCGGGCCGATCCTGGTCAGGGCTTCGGTGAGGCGGTCCGCCGACATGGGGGCGGCGCCGTACCACAGGCACTGCAGGCTGGTCAGGTCGGTCCCGGCCAGGCCGGGGTGATCGAGGAGCATGTAGATCAGCGTCGGGGGCAGGAACGTGTGGGTGATCCTGCTGTTCTCGATCAGGGCCAGGAACTCGGTCAGGTCCGGCTTGGGCATGATGACGATCTCGCCGCCCAGCGTCATGACCGGGAAGCACAGCACGCCGGCCGCGTGGGTGAGCGGCGCGAGGGCCAGGTAGCGCGGGCGCGGGCGGAACGGATAGCTCATCAGCGTCAGCGCGGACATGGTCTCGATGTTGCGGCCGGTGAGTACCACGCCCTTGGGCCGCCCGGTGGTGCCCCCGGTCCCGACCAGCATGATGACGTCGTCGTCCGGCTCGGCCTGCCACGGCTCGGCGGCCTCGGGGCCGATCCAGGCGTCGAAGGGCGTGGCGCCGGGAGGCTCGCCGTCCAGGCAGACCAAGGTGGTCAGCTTGGGCAGGTCGGGCAGGATCTTCATGACCAGCGGGGCGTACGCGGCCCGGAAGATCAGGCAACTGCAGTCGAACAGGTCCAGCAGGTCGCGGTTCTCCGGCGCCTCGTTGCGCGGGTTGACCGGGCACCACACCGCGCCGGCCCGGGAGATGCCGAACACGCAGCAGAACGCGATCGGGTCGTTCGCCGACAAGATGGCGACCTTGTCGCCGGGCCCGAGGCCCGACCGGTCGAGGGCACGGGCGATCCGCCAGGACAGGCGCTGGACGTCGAAGTAGGTCAGCGTGCGCCCGGCTGTGGTCAGGCAGGGTGCCTCCGGCCCGAGGGAGGCGCCCTTGTCGAGGTAGTCGGTCAGGCGCACGCTGAGTCCCTTGCTGCTAGCGAGTCCGGGTGTCTCCGCTGGCTCACATGCCCATGCCGCCGTCGACGGGCAGGCCGGCGCCGGTGATGAAGCGAGACGCGTCGGAGGCCAGGAACACCACCGCGTCGGCCATGTCCGCGACCTCGCCGAGGCGGCCCTGCGGGGTCAGGCCCACCACGGTGCCGACGGCTTCCTCCACGCTGGGGAACAGCCCGATCGTCACCACGTCCTGGGCCAGCCGGTTGCCCATCTCGGTGGGGACCAGGCCGGGGTAGATGCAGTTCACCCGGACGGCGTAGCCGAGCCTGCCGGATTCCATGGCGGCCACCCGGGTCAGCCGGTCGATCGCGGACTTCGTCGCGGAGTAGACCGCGATGCCCGGGAAGGCGATGGTGGCGGCGACCGAGGCGATGTTGACGACCGCGCCGCCGCGGCCCGCCGGGCCGCCTGGCCGCATCGCGCGGAAGGCGTGCTTGATGCCCAGCGAGGTGCCGAGCACGTTGACCTCGAGCATCCGGCGGATGTCGTCCGGGTTCAGGTCCACCACCAGTCCGGTGATCTCGAGCCCGGCGTTGTTGACCAGGATGTCCAGGCCGCCGAGTTCTCTGATGGTGTCGGCGACGGCCAGCTCCCAGCTCGCGTCGTTGGTCACGTCAAGCGGCAGGAAGGCGGCGGTGGCGCCGGACTTCTTGAGCTCGTCGGCGGTCGCCCGGCCGACGTCTTCCAGGATGTCGCCGATCACCACGGCCGCCCCGGCCTGAGCCAGCGCGGCGGCCATCCCGGCGCCGAGACCGCGAGCTCCGCCGGTGACCAGGGCCTTGCGTCCGGTCAGGTCGTACACGCTCATGCTGCATCTCCTCCTCAAGATGGCGGCCGCCGTCGGCTCCGGCCCGGGTTATCCGACGTAGGTCACGCTGTCACGCTGTCTGGACAGTCGTCAAGACTTTCTTGGACAGTTGTCAAGTTTCTTCTGGGCCAGAGCGGGACGCCGAGATACAGTTGGGTTCGGGCTCGCACGGTGCGGGCCGCCGAGAGCCGACAGGAAGCCGCCGTGACGGACGTCGCCCAAGTGGCCGATGAGACCCGCGCTGATGGCGAGGTCCGCGTTGATGGCGAGGTCCGCGTTGATGGCGAGGTCCGCGTGCGGGACGACGGCCGCGGGGTTGAGACGAACCGGGAACGGATCTCACGGCGGCAGGTGGACAAGTTCGCCGAGCGGCGGGCGCAGCTGGCCGACGTCGCGCTGCAGACGCTGGCCGAGCTGGGCTACGCGCGGACCAGCCTGCGGGAGATCGCGCAGAACTCCCAGTTCTCCCACGGCGTGCTGCACTACTACTTCAGCGACAAGCAGGACCTGCTCACCCACTGCGTACGCCAGTACGAGGCCGCCTGCGTCACCCGCTACGACGAGATCGTGGCCACGGCGACCTCGGCCGAGGAACTCAAGCGCGAGTTCAGCGCCGCGATGGCGCAGACCCTGCGGACCGACGGGCCCATGCACCGGCTCTGGTATGACCTGCGCAACCAGAGCCTGTTCGAGGAGTCCTTCCGGGCCGACGTGCTGGAGATCGACCAGCGCCGCGAGGAGATGATCTGGCGAGTCATCAGCTGCTACGCCGAGTTTGCCGGGATCACCGTGGCCCTCTCCCCCGGCGTGGCCTACGCGATGCTCGACGGCCTGTTCCAGCAGGCCCTGCTGCATCAGCTGGCCGGGAACGATTCCGCGGCCGACGACCTGGCGGAGAACGTCGTGCGGGTCCTCGGCACGCTGGCGGTCGCGGGGCGTTAACGGCGTGCCGGCCGTGGTGGCCCGCGCCAGCGGCAACCATCCGGGCACGCGAGCGGTATTTCATGATCGTGAAGGATTTACTACTCCGGGGAGTAGCAGAGTCTTCGTGATCATGGAAAACATCAGATTTCCGGGACCCGTCAGGCCCCGGATCGCACACCCGTTGGTGCTGCTGTGACGCAACTTGCGGAAGGGGTGGGTGGGAGCCTGGACCGAGGGACGGCAGGGGGTGAGGGGCGAGGGCGGTGAGGGGTGGAGGCGGGCGGGCGGAGGCGGGCGGGCCAAGGCGAGGGGGCCAAGGCGAGGGGGCGGAGGCGAGGGGGCGGCGTTCCTGCGGGTAGAGGCGCGTTCGTATCTTCTGGAGTGGGAAACGCCCCGAAGCTTGTAGAGGTTTGGGGGCTGCCGTGCGACTAGGGGGCGTGATTCTTCGCTGTCCCGCGGCGATACCGGCAACCTTCGACTACCTTTGCGCCCGTGACCAGTGCGGCGGTCTAAGCGGCACGGCGACGATACTGGTGACCATGGGCGCGGAGGTGGGCGGTGGGTGATGACAGAATCACGCCACACGACGCCGACGAACTCGCCCGCTGCTTCGCGGCGCATGCCCCCCGGTTGTTCGGCCACGCCTGCGTGCTGGCCCGCGGCGACCGGGCGCTGGCCGAAGACCTGGTGCAGGCCACCTTCGAGGCGGCGGCCCGGGCCTGGCACACGCTGCGGGGCCTGGCCGAGGAGCAGCTTCGCGGCTGGCTGTGGAGCACGCTGTCCAACCTGGCGGCGAGCAGCTTCCGGCGCGAGGCCGCGTTCCGCGACCGGCTGCCCAGGATCGAGATCCGCTACCGGAAGACCCCGGCCGACCCGTCGGAACAGGCCTTCTCATCGATCGCGCTGGAGCGATGCTGGCGGATCATCCGGGAGATGCCGGAGCGGCAGTACGCGGTCGCCCTGCTGCGCTGGCGGCTGGACATGAAGGAAGCCGAGATCGCCGCGATCCTCGGCGTAGCCGAGAAGACGGTGAGTGCACAACTGTACCGGGCGCGACGTAAGCTGATCGCGCAACTGGGGCCTGACCACCCATTCACTCGTGACGACTCGGAAGGGGCATCGTCATGAGGGGCGACGACGGAGCGGGCAGCTCGCACGAGGATGAGTCGCTGTCCCGTCTCTATCATCAGGTCGCCGAGGCGCAGGAGCCTCAGTTCGCCGCGGGCTATGACCTCGAGGCGGGCCTGGACCGGTACCAGGCCTGGCTCCGCGAGCACAGCGAGGTCACCTCCAGGACCCTGGTCCCGGCCGGGGCCGCGACGCCCGACGGCTTCCTCGCCGCCCCCGCCGAGCGGACCGAGTGGAGCGCGGAGCTCGCGGTCATCGAGCTGTATTCCATGCACTACGCGGCGCTAGTGCGGCTCGCGGCGATGCTCGTGCGGGACACGCCTACCGCCGAGGAGGTGGTCCAGGACGCGTTCATCGCGATGCATGACGGATGGGACCGCCTGAGGGACGCCGAGAAGGCCCTGGCCTACATGCGGCAGGCCGTGGTGAACAGATCCCGGTCGGTGCTGCGGCACCGGATGGTGGTCGAGAAGAACCAGCAGAAGCCGCCGCCCGACATGCCAAGCGCCGAGCACGGCGCCCTGACCCTGCTCGAGCGGTCCGCGGTCATCGCCGCGCTCCGCGACCTGCCCGATCGCCAGCGGGAGGCGATCGTCCTGCGCTATTACGCGGACTTGTCCGAGGCTGAGATCGCGGCCGCGATGAATATCAGCCGTGGCGCCGTGAAGAGCCACACGTCACGGGGCATGGCGGCCCTCCGCCTGGCCCTGGAGCAGGACGCGTGAGCGCCCCTGCGGACGAGCCGGCGCCAGACCAGGGCTACGCGGACGAGGCGGAGATCCGGGCCGCGGTCGAGCGGTACGCGGACCAGCTCAAGGCGTCGGGCGCCATCGGATCGGCGGCGGCGGAGCGGGCGTTCCGGACGGTCGAGCGGCACCGGCTGCTCGAGACGTTCTACTACCGGGACGCCGAGAGCTTCAGGACCATCCAGCATGACCCCGCGCATCCGCGCCGCGATCATCTCGCGCTCATCTACGCCGACACCGCGCTGGCCACCCGGCGCATCGGCGGGATGCCGGCCAGCTCCACCTCGCAAGCCTCGCTGGTGGCCAGGATGCTCGAGCTCCTCGACCTGAGCGAGGGCCTGAACATCCTCGAGGTGGGCGCGGGCACCGGCTACAACGCGGCGCTGCTGGCCGAGATCGTAGGCGGCCAGCACCTGGTGGTCACCGTGGATGTGCTCGAGGACGTGGTGGAGCAGACCCGGCGGCTGCTGTCCTGCGCCGGGTACCCGCAGATCCAGGTCCTGCTGCGGGACGGGTTCGAGGGCGCCGCGGAGCAGGCCCCGTTCGACCGGATCGTGGTCACCGTCGGATGTTCGGACCTGTCGCCGCACTGGGCCGAGCAACTGGCCGACGACGGCGCCATGCTGGTGCCCCTGGCCCAGGCCAGCGGCCATCCGCTGGTGCTCATCCGCAAGGACGGCGGCACGCTGCGCGGCCGGATGGTCGAGCGGACCGGGTTCATTCCGGTCCGCGGGCCGCTGCACATCGGGAACCTGTGGGCGCCGGGCGTACAGGTGACCGACCCGGCCGAGATGGTCCACGAACCCGATCCCGGGCCGCGCTTTTCCGCACGAGAGCCGGACGAGCCGATGGGGATCACCGACGACGAGACCGACTTCCTGTTCTTCCTCGGGCTGCACGACCGCCGCGCCTGCCACGCGCCGCAAGGTCCCGCGCTCAGCGACGGCCCGGACGGCTGGGCCACGCTGGCCCCGGACGGGATCTGGTGGTGGAAGGAGGAGTCCCTGGCCCGCGAGCTCGACCGCCGCTACCGCGAGTGGGACGCACGCGGCCGGCCGGCCCTCGGGGATTACCAGGTCTGGTTCGTTCCGGTCGGCGCCGGCGGCGGGCCGCCGACTGGAGGGTGGCAGATCGAACGGCGGTTCTACCGTCAGCTGCTGACGCTGGACTGAGGGCACGAACCAGGGCCCGTTCGGCCGAGAAAGAAAGTGGGTCCGGACGGGGCGGGGCACCCTTCCCCTGGACCGTCGGGGGCCGACCTACTATGGGCGTTATGACCGTCCAGGATGAGACGAGCCGAGCTGCGATCCTCACCGTCGACGATGACCCGGGCGTCTCCCGGGCCGTGGCGCGTGACCTGCGGCGGCAGTACGGGGCCCAGTACCGGATCGTGCGGGCCGAGTCGGCGGCGGACGGGCTGGACGCGCTGCGGCAGATGAAGCTGCGCGGGGACGTGGTGGCGGTGATCCTGGCCGACTACCGGATGCCGGAGCTGAACGGGATCGAGTTCCTCGAGCGGGCCATGGACATCTACCCGGGTGCGCGGCGGGTGCTGCTCACGGCGTACGCCGACACCGGAGCCGCGATCGACGCGATCAACGTCGTCGATCTTGATCACTACCTGCTCAAGCCGTGGGATCCGCCCGAGGAGAAGCTGTACCCGGTGGTCGACGCGCTGCTGGACGCGTGGCTGGCCTCCGACTACCGGCCGGTGCCGGAGACCAAGCTGGTCGGCCACCGGTGGTCGGCGCGGTCCTCGGAGGTCCGCGAGTTCCTGGCCCGCAACCAGGTGCCGTACCGGTGGTACCAGTCCGATGAGCCGGAAGGGAAACGGCTGCTGGACGCGGCGGGGGCGGACGGGCTGTCGCTGCCGGTGGTGATCACGCCGGACGGCGAACCCCTGGTCGAGCCGACCGACGCGGAACTGGCCTCGCGGGTGGGACTGGCCACCACGCCGTCGAAGGACTTCTACGACCTGATCGTCATCGGCGGCGGGCCGGCCGGGCTGGGCGCCGCGGTGTACGGGGCGTCGGAGGGCTTGCGTACCGTGCTGGTCGAGCGCCTGGCCACCGGCGGTCAGGCGGGCCAGAGCTCGCGGATCGAGAACTACCTGGGCTTCCCGGACGGGGTGTCGGGGGCGCAGCTGACCGACCGGGCCCGGCGGCAGGCCACCAAGTTCGGGGCCGAGGTGCTCACCACCCGCGACGTGGTCGGCCTGGAGGTCTGCGGTTCGGCCCGCCGGGTGACGTTCGCGGACGGCACCTCGATCGACGCGCACACCGTCATCCTGGCCACCGGCGTGTCCTACCGGCGGCTGGGCGCGCCCGGGCTGGACGAGCTGACCGGGCGCGGGGTCTACTACGGATCGGCGCTGACCGAGGCCGCGGCGTGCCTGGGGCAGGACATCTACGTCGTCGGCGGCGCGAACTCGGCCGGGCAGGCCGCGGTGTACCTGGCCCGGCACGCCAAGTCGGTGACGATCCTGGTCCGCGGGCCGTCGCTGGAGAAGTCGATGTCCTTCTACCTGATCAAGCAGATCGCGGACATCCCGAACATCACGGTGCGCACCTGTACTGAGGTTATCGGAGCATCCGGCGATGACCACTTGGAGAGCCTGACCCTGCGCAACACGGCGGACGGGTCGACGGAAACAGCGGACGCGCAGTTGTTGTTCTTGTTCATCGGGGCGGCACCGCTCACCGACTGGCTGGACAGCGCCGTCGTCCGGGATGCCCAGGGGTTCGTGGTGGCGGGCCCGGACCTGTCGGTCGGCGGGGAACGACCGCGCGGCTGGGACCTGGACCGGATGCCGTACCACCTGGAGACCAGCGTGCCCGGGGTGTTCGTGGCCGGGGACGCGCGTTCGGAGTCGGCCAAGCGGGTCGCTTCGGCGGTCGGGGAAGGCGCACTGGCGGTCATGCTCGTGCACCGTTATTTGGAGAAGAGATGAGCGACGCGTCGCTGGAGTGCGGTCCCGACGAGCTGCGGACCCTGTTCCTGTTCGAGAAGCTGACCGACGACCAGCTGCAGTGGCTGTGCGAGCGGGGACACGTCGAGTTCTTCCAGCCGGGTCCGGTCTACGCGGAGGGCGATCCGGCGACCTGCTTCTACGTCCTGCTCGAGGGCACGGTGGTCATGTCGCGGCGGGTCGGGGCCGACGACGTGGAGGTGGGCCGGACCTCGGAGCGCGGCTCCTACGCGGGCGCGTGGCAGGCCTACATGGGCGACCGCGTGCCGCAGACCTACAACAGCTCGATGCGGGTCACCGAGCCGTCGCGGTTCTTCATCATCGACGCCTCGGCGTTCGCCGAGCTCATGAACGAGTGGTTCCCGATGGCGGTGCACCTGCTCGAGGGGGCGTTCTTCGGCAACAAGGACTGGGCCCAGCAGATCGGGCAGCGGGAACGGCTGCTGGCCCTCGGCTCGCTGTCGGCCGGCCTGACCCACGAACTGAACAACCCGGCCGCGGCCGCGGTCCGGGCCACGGCGGCGCTGCGGGAGCGGGTGGCCGGGATGCGGCACAAGCTCGGCCTGATCGCGGC